>JACCDP011335004.1_pt1 | contig 19974 bp, 16 predicted proteins | sample 7445841 | NCBI WGS metagenome assembly JACCDP01 (sample SAMN15323441, study PRJNA562643) | freshwater metagenome | isolation source: river surface water | place: USA:Blue River Watershed | collected 2017-08-17
CCTGGGTTGCAAGGCCGTGTATACCGGGGCAGCGTTGCTCGCGCGTTCCCGGGGGGTAGGCCGCTCAGATAAATGGTGGAAATGCCGCAAGGCATACAGAATCTGGCTTACAGCGCAACCTTTTTTTTGTTTTCGAAGCGAACAACCCGCCGGTTGTTCACTAAATTAGACATTCCAATGCGTATCCTGGTTGTCGATGACGAGGCCCCCATCCGGGATAGCCTCCAGGAAATCCTTGAAAGCGAGGGTTTTGAGGTCGGATTGGCCGGGGATGGACTACAGGCTCTCCAAATCCTAACCGATTCCGAATTCGACCTGGTCCTGAGTGATATCAAAATGCCTCGCATGGATGGGATGGAATTGTTGACCCATTTGGCCAAGAATTTTCCCCGATTGCCGGTCGTTATGATTTCTGCCCACGGAACAGTTCAAACCGCGGTGGAAGCCACCAAACTGGGGGCCTTTGATTTCATTACCAAACCACTGGACCTGGATCGATTGCTCATCACGCTACGAAATGCTTTGCAGATCCGCACGCTAAAGCAAGAGGCGCTCTCCTGGTCCAACGACGATACCGACCCGGTGGAACTGCAAGGTCGCTCCCCTGCCCTGATCAGTCTCAAAGAAACCCTTCAAAGGGTGGCCCCCACCGAAGTCCGCATCCTCATTTCCGGTCAAGCCGGTACAGGAAAGGAGTGGATTGCACGCTTTATCCACCGCCTAAGTCCACGCAAAAACGGTCCTTTTGTTTCCCTCAATTGCGCCACCATCCCCGCGGATAGTTTGGAATACCGGCTTTTTGGGCGAAGCGATGAACAGGGTGCGGATGCTATCCACCGAGGCACCTTTAATCAGGCGACCGGAGGCACCCTCTTTTTGGATGAAATCGCCGACCTTCCGGGGCCTGCCCAGCTCACCTTGGTGAGGGTTTTGGAATCCATGGGCAATACCGGAGGAAATACCCGCAATGGGGTTCGGATCTTGGCTGGTAGCCAAAAAGACCTTATACAACTCATCGAGCAGGGACAATTCCGTTTGGACTTGTATCATTTGTTAAGCGTTATTTTGGTCCATTTGCCTTCGTTAAGCCAGCGACGGGAAGACATCCCTATGCTTGCAGGAATTTACCTCAACCAAATCTGCCGTCAGTATCAACTACCTCCCCGTTCCTGGGATTCCGATGCGTTACGGGCCCTGCAGGCCATGCCGTGGACAGGAAACCTTCGGGAACTCAAAAACGCGGTCGAACGCCTGGCCCTTTTAGGTGGATCTCCCATTACCACGTCGGATATTGACTTGTACCTACGACCCGCGACCCCAACCGTCGATAAGGGTTCAACCGCGGCGAGCCAAATGAACGGTACGACGCTTGAAACAATGCTCCAAGAAGATAGCTTTCAGCGTTTTAAGGAACAGGCCGAGAAGCTCTTTGTGGAACGAAAATTGGAGGAACATGGCTGGAACATTGCCAAAACAGCCGAAAACATGGGCATACAGCGTTCGCACTTGTACAACAAGATTGAACGCTTTGGGTTGAGCAAGCCCAAAAACCGCTCTTAGCTTTTCGCTCTTAGCGAATCACCCGAATCGTTCCGGAGTACGAAACGATGTTATCGTCATCCCGGACCTTGAGCAGGTAATAGTAATTACCGGATTCCAGACCTGGAGCATCCCAATCGTTTTGGTAATCATCGGAATGATAGACGGTTTGACCCCAGCGATTGAAGATTGTAAACGCCGAGCCGGGATAGAGGTAGAGATACTTGATACGAACCTTGTCGTTGATATCGTCCCCGTTGGGTGTTATCACATTGGGCACCACCACTTCTTTGAACGGCACCCCAAATTCGAGAACGTTGGAATACGAGCGGAAAACGGCATCCGGGCGTTCGGTGTACAATCGAAGTTTGTAGGAGCCTCTCTTGAGCGGTTTGCGCAGGGTCCAGACCGTATCTGCAAGCATGGAATCCCGCAAGACCCAACCAAATTCAGGTCGTTTGATATCCAAAACTTCCAAGTTGTAACGAGCCGTATCCCAACCCACATAGTCGTTCCATTGAAGTTGCATGGTGGTGTCCTCATCGGTGGTAGGAGGATTGTTGACCAAGCGAATGGTGCTAACTGTTTTGGACCGGAGATTGGTGAAGCCGTTAATAAGGTTGAGGTTAAGGTTGTAGCTCAGAGACTCATCACGGGGCAAAACCGGCGCATAAACATCGCGATGCGTCAAGGTATCTACGTTGGGCTCGATCCAAAAGCGATTCGAAAAACGCATGGGATTTTCACCGGGTCGGTAGCGGTACAGATTGTACCCGTTGAACCAGGAGCGCTGTAGCGTATCGTTATCCGGGTCAATTTTCCAATTCAAGATGACCGCATTTTCGTTCAAGGTGTCCAAGGTGACGTTTTCCAAAAGAAGCGGCGCCCTGTAATCGGGGCATCCATTTACCTTGATTTTGAGGGTATCAAATTCATGCATGTAGAGGTCGCAACGGTTCCCAAAGGTGTTGTTATCCGTTCCCTTGCGGCTGACCAAATAATACGTTCCGTTTTTCTCAAAACCTTTGGTCAAGCGCAGCCAGATATTTCGGGTACGGCCATCGCTAATGCAGGTATCGGGGCGGGCGCTCTGGATTTGTACCAAATCACCGTTCGGATCGTACAGCCTGAATTCTGAACCATCGCGCGCGATGGAATTGCAAGCGATCAAAGAATTCAATTCAACCTTGAACGTGGTATCGGTGGTGCACTGCACGATGGTTGAATCATTTTTGAAGGCCGGTCGGATGTTATCGCAGTAGCGGCCTATTCCCAATATCACCTGAACATCCACTTTGACATAACCAATTAAAGTACCCTGTCGGTATTCGCTTACCTGCAATACAAAGATGGCTGTCTGTTGAACGTTGGATAAGAAACTAAGATTACCATTGTTGGGATTGATATTGATGGTATTTCCAACCACATTAGCAGGGACTTGGGCGGTCCGAGGCGCAAGGTAATTAGCATTGGTATTCCAACCCGTCATGGCAGGAGTCAGCGAATACACCACGGAATCTCCCTGGGTTTCCGAAACATCAAAAACAACGGTTACCGGCTCTTGGATGCAATAGGCCGGAACCTGAAAGGAATTAAAGCGGGCCGAGGTATTGCCGTTTGGAATGTTGTTATTGAGATAGGAATCAATGAAGAAGTTCTGTTGACCTGGAGCAGGTCCCAAGGTGTTGTTGGTATTGCGGCAACACCAACCGGCCGTTGCTGAGTTTCCCCAAACGAAATACCAATCGTTGCAGGTTGGATTCGTGGTTGAGAAGGGCAAGGTGACGGTCCCGGTCCACTTGTATTCCTGCAAACCGTACCGGGTTCCTCCGTTGCAAGTACTGGGATCAATCGTACAGGCGGTCACGACTTCAATACCGGTGCCAGGTACCCATGCAACAGGAAGCGTATAAGTCTGACCGCAACCATTCCGGTAGTACATGTTCATGGTGGGATTGGTAAAAGGACCTTGCATAATGGAGTTGCAATCCCGGTAAATAGTCAACGTGATTTGGTATTCGTTGGGGTTGGCCAACTTGGTGTAGGTGATGTTACCACCTGCTAAGTGCGTTGCTTGGGAACCCTGGGGTAATAGCCAAACGGTGGCACAAACCAACAGGCCAAGAATGAATCGTGGAATTCGCATCGTGTTATTTTATGATTTGAAGGGGGCCAAACAAGGGTTCTTTGTCAATAACCCGAACGACGTAGAAGTAATTACCGGCGGGTAGATCGGACGGAGACCAGTCGTTTTGGTAATCATCGGAATTGTAAACCACCTGATTCCAACGATCGTAGATGGTGACTTTGGTGCCGGGGAAATAAACCAGGTCTTTGATGGTGAAAAAATCATTGGAGCCATCCCCGTTCGGGGTTATCACATTGTAAACAATCACAGGGCGATCCAAAATATCAAAGGTGATCCAATTGGAATGGGCTGTGAAACTGCTGTCGTCGTTCACCGCCTGCACCCAAATCCGATAACGCCCCAGCTTGGTACCCTTCTGGATTTCAAAGGTGGTATCGGTGGTCGAACCAACCCAATAGCCCACCGTATCGTTTACCAAGGTCGTGAAGACGTTGTAGCGGGGGTTTTCAAAAGCCTTGTAAGGGGTCCAGCGAATACGCCCCGGCCCCCTATTTCCGTTACGCAGGGTGGTATCGGATGGTTGGACGTAGATATTATTGACCGAGTCCCCGTTGTCGGTCAATCCGTAATACTTCATCTCAAGCACGGCCATGAAGTCCCGGGGGCCTTCGGTTGGGTCCTGAACCCTGGTGACCATGGTGGTATCGGTCAAACGATCCGTAGACCCAAAACGAAACCAACGGTCGGAATGCAACCCGTCGTTTTTGAACAAAACATAGCGTTTGAAAAAGGTGGTATCAAAGTCCTCCGGTGTGGACCATGTCAAGGTAATTTCCTCATTATTGGGCGATACATCCACATTGCGCATCCGGACCGGTGTATTGTATTCGTAACAGTCATTCAAGCGCACGATGATCGTATCAAATTCCTGGGCCCCGGAACCGCAGTCCCCCAGTAGGGTGTTGTTATCAAGGCCCTGACGAACCACCAGGTAATGGTCTCCGTTCACCAGAAAATCAATGGCCGATTCAATCGTAATGGAATCGGTGCGGTTGTTGAGGCAGGTATACGAAACCTTGCGGAGCTGCATTAATTGACCAGCTGGGTTGTAAAGTCGAAAATCGGTTCCGTTGGTATCGATGCTATTGCAGGCCAAAGCCCCCGCCTTGACCTTGAGGCCGATTTGGCGGGTATAGCAAGCCGGGGAAACCACCGGCCAAAACGATGTGGTGTCGATGGATTTGAACCCACCAAAATAGACCCCCTGGCACTGCCCCACCGGCGAAAACAACCAGCCTTCGCTCTGCGACGAATTGGGGTACACCAAACCCGGTGTCGTGGGAGAAACCACCCACTGGGTTGAATTGCGGGCCGCTGCGGCAAAGGCCACCGTACCCGTCGCATTGTGGAGTCCCAAAACGGCCGTACCACCGGCCCAGGAGGTGCAGTTAGGCTTGTTTTCAATAAAGACTTCGATGGTATTGTTGCACTCGTTCAGGACAATTTGAAAGGTTCCCAAAAGCGAGGTGCATTGGAACATGGGCAATTGGTAAAACGATACCACCATTTTGCGGTTGGGATAGGTCCCGACCTGTTGATACGAAATGGTTCCATTCCCGTTCAGGTTGGACCACCAATCCTGCCAGGGTCCCATCACGCAGTTCCGGGGAACGGAGGGATTGGTGCTCGGAATGGGGGCCGACGTGTAGGTGCTTGGCTGGCCCGGTGAAAAACTAACCCACCCGTTGGTGCCTACCCAAAACTGGGTGTAGGTATTCCCAAAATAACAAAAACTAAAACCCAGCGGAAAGGGACCCGCCACACCGTCATCGGCCGAACTGAATTGCCCGGTTAGCGAAGTGCCACCATAGGGGGCCGGCGCAAAGGGAACCGGAGTAATGGTATAAGTCTGGCCCCAAACGGCCAGAGGGCCCCATCCCAACAAAAGAGTCAGGAACAGAGAACGAAGGAAGAGAGCTGGGGTCATGAATGGGCGAAGGTCCGGAGAGATTTGGAATTAGTCAGGACGAAAAATACCGCTGATTTGACCAAAAACCTTGGCTAAGGCTGCAAATTTCAAGGTTTAATCCGCTTTTAAAGGTCCGAATACGGGGCACGATGGACGTACTTTTGCATACCCATGAAACAAATCCGGAATTTCTGCATCATCGCCCACATTGATCACGGCAAAAGCACCCTGGCGGATCGGCTCCTGCAGACAACAGGAACCGTTGGAGACCGGGACCTGCAAGCTCAGACTCTGGATGATATGGATTTGGAGCGGGAAAGGGGCATCACCATCAAGAGCCATGCCATTCAGATGAATTATCGTCTTGATAATCAGGACTATATACTTAATTTGATTGATACCCCTGGCCACGTGGACTTTTCGTACGAGGTGTCACGAGCCATTGCCTCCTGCGAGGGGGCTTTGTTGATCGTAGATGCCTCCCAAGGCATTGAAGCTCAAACCATTTCGAATCTTTACCTGGCCCTGGAGCACAACTTGGAAATCATCCCTGTTCTCAACAAAATGGACCTTCCTTCGGCATCCCCCGAAGAAGTGAAGGACCAGATTGTTGAATTAATTGGCTGCCAACGGGAGGATATTCTGCCCGCAAGCGGCAAAACCGGGCAGGGTGTGGACCTCATCCTTGAAGCCATAGTGAAGCGCATTCCCCCACCCCAGGGCGATCCATCGGCCCCGTTACAGGCCCTGATTTTTGACTCGATGTACAATAATTACCGAGGTGTTGTGGCTTATTTCCGTGTTTTCAACGGAAGAATCCGCAGCGGGGAGCGGGTCAAATTTGTGAATTCAGGCAAAGAATACCTGGCTGACGAAATTGGCATTCTCAAACTCAAGCCCCAACCCCGTGAAACCGTCGAAACGGGGGACGTTGGTTATATTATTTCCGGTATCAAACAGGCACGCGAGGTTCAGGTCGGTGACACCATTACCAGCATGGAACGCCCCTGCGTTGAAGGAATCAAAGGCTTTGAAGAAGTCAAGCCCATGGTTTTTGCGGGAATCTATCCCGTCGATACCGAAGATTATGAGGAACTTAGGGATTCGATGGAAAAGCTTCAGTTGAACGATGCTTCCCTGGTTTTTGAACCCGAATCTTCGGCGGCCTTGGGCTTTGGTTTCCGCTGCGGTTTTTTGGGAATGCTTCACATGGAAATTATCCAGGAGCGCCTAGAGAGAGAGTTCGATATGACGGTCATCACCACCGTTCCCAACGTTTCGTATTTCTGCCAAACCACCAAAGGGGAAATGTTAACCGTTAACAACCCTTCCGACCTCCCGGATCCCAGTCATATCGATTTCATTGAGGAACCTTTTATCCACGCCCAGGTCATCACCAAATCGGATTATATCGGTCCGGTCATTGAACTGTGCATGAACAAGCGGGGTGTTATCACCAACCAAACCTACCTGAGCTCCAACCGGGTCGAGATCACCTTTGACATGCCGCTCGGTGAAATCGTCTTTGATTTTTACGATAAACTCAAATCGATTTCGAGGGGTTACGCCTCTTTTGACTATCACCTGATCGGCTACCGGCAGTCCCGCTTGGTCCGGATGGATATTCGCCTCAACAGCGAACCGGTCGATGCGCTTTCAGCTTTGATCCATGCCGACAAGGCCTATGAATTGGGCAAAAAAATGTGCGAGAAACTTCGGGAATTGTTGACCCGGCAGCAGTTCGAAGTGGCCATACAGGCCTCTATTGGAGCCAAAATCATTGCCCGTGAGACCCTCAAGGCCCTGCGCAAAGATGTGACGGCCAAATGTTACGGTGGAGATATCTCCCGCAAACGCAAGTTGCTTGAAAAGCAAAAGAAAGGCAAGAAACGCATGCGCCAGGTGGGCAATGTAGAGATTCCTCAAAGCGCCTTTTTGGCGGTACTCAAACTGGACTAATGCCAACAAGCCACGGCGCACCTCTCATCCTGGACGGCCAGGCCACCGCAGAGCAAATCCGGGAAGAATTACGGGAACTGAACCGTTTGCGCCTTCAATCAGGCCAACGCCCCCCCCACCTTACGGCAGTTTTGGTTGGCAACGATGGCGGAAGCGAAACCTACGTGGCCCACAAAATCAAAGCTTGTGCATCGGTGGGCTTTGGCTCGGAGATCGTTCGCCTTGACAGCTCGGTGACCCAAAAAGAACTGATGGAGGTGGTCCATCGCCTCAACCAAGACCCGGGTGTTGATGGATACATCGTGCAGTTACCCCTGCCTTCCCACTTGGATGCCACCGAAGTGAACCTGGCCATCCTACCCACCAAGGATGTGGACGGCTTTCACCCGGTCAACTTGGGACGGATGGCACTTGGACTACCTTGCTACAAACCGGCCACCCCTTCCGGTATTTTGGAATTAATTCACCGCAACCATATCGACATCCGCGGAATGCATGCCGTTGTCCTCGGCAGGAGTCCCATTGTGGGTTCCCCCTTGGCCCAAATGCTCTCCCGCAACACCACACCCGGCAATTGCACCGTCACTCTCTGCCATTCGCGGACGGTGGATCTAAAGGAACATTGCCGCAGGGCCGATCTTTTGGTCGCCGCCTTGGGACAACCAGGTTTTGTGACCGCGGATATGGTGCGTCCAGGTGCCGTGGTCATTGATGTGGGAACAACCCGTGTCGAGGACCCCAGCAAGCGCAGCGGCTACGCCTTGCGTGGAGATGTTTGCTTTGAGGAGGTCGCCCCGCTCTGCAGGGCCATCACCCCGGTCCCCGGCGGTGTTGGACCCATGACCATTGCTTCCCTTTTGCAGAATACCTGGCAAGCAGCCAACCCAACCTAAGCCATGGACAAGCTTCCAGTTATGGAGCAGTTCCTCAGCCTCCAAGGCGAAGGATACCACAGCGGTCGCCCTGCTTATTTTATTCGTTTGGGCGGTTGCACGGTGGGTTGTGTTTGGTGCGATGTCAAAGATTCTTGGGATTCCCAGGCCCATCCTTTGCGGTCGGTGGAAGAACTGGCTCTTGCAGCCAAGGCTTCCGGAGCTCCTGCGGTGGTGGTTACCGGTGGTGAACCCTGCACCTACGATTTGCAATGGCTGACCAAGGCCTTGCGTGAACAAGGCTTGCAGATCTGGATCGAAACCTCCGGGGTCTATCCGATTCGAGGCGATTTTGATTGGGTCTGCCTATCCCCCAAAAAGTTCAAAGAACCTTTGGCTGAGTCGATTGCCCGTGCTCATGAATTCAAGGTGGTGGTCTATCACCCGTCGGATTTAGATTGGATGAAGGGTTTTGTTACGGGACTTACACCCGGTTGCCGGCTTTTTGTTCAACCGGAATGGAGCAAGAGAGAAAGCATCGCCCCCCTTTTGGTTCGTTTTGTTCAGGAAAATCCGGATTGGACCTTGTCCCTCCAAACCCACAAATACCTTGAGATTCCTTAAGGCCCTTGTCCTGTCTTGGGCTGTGTTAACGGGTCGGTCCCTGGCCCAGACCACCCCATCCGGAAATCAAACATCGGAGGCTTTCCCTGTCTACACCGATACCCGAAAGATTGATCTCAAATTCAGCAAAGCCTTGGAACCGGTCAACGAAGGCCGCTACGATTTGGCCATTGCCAAAGTCCAAACACTCTGCGATCGTTACCCCGAACACGCACCGGGTTGGCTGATTTTGGGTGATTTGCACCTTCAAACCCGGGAGTGGACCGAGGCTCAAAGGGCCTTTAGGCGCTGTGTGGATTTGCACCCCCGCCTTTCGGTCAAAGGCTTTCATGGACTGTTCAATGCATCCATGCATGTGGGGGATTATGCCACCATCATGGAATACTACAACCGGATTCCGTTTTTCCCCAAAGCCACAGCGGAACAACTTCGCGATATGGATTTGTGGCGCAAGCAAGCAGGATTTGGATGGCAGGCCCTCAAGAAACCAAGACCTCAACGACTGGAGCCGGCTCCTGCGACGCTTGACGGGGGGCTACAAGCCTATCTACCCTGTTTGTGCAACGGCGGACGGCAAATGATCCTGACCCGTCGGGACGAAAAGGGGGAAGATTTTTTTGAAAGTCGCCAAGTAAACGGTTCATGGTCGGCGGGGCAGCGGTTGGGAGCCCCCGTGAACAGCGACTTGGACGAAGGCGGCTGCTGGCTAAGTCCGGACGGCCATATGCTATGGTTTACAGGTTGTTATCGGGAAGGCGGGCAGGGATCCTGTGACTTGTATTATGTTATGAAGGAAAAAGGAGGTTGGGGGACCGTCCATTCCGCGGGTCCCTTTGTGAATTCTGCCGCTTGGGATGCCCATCCCACCCTGAGTAGCGACGGTTTGACTTTGTATTTTGCGAGCAACCGCAGGGGCAGCCGAGGTGGCAGTGATTTGTGGATGAGCCAGGCGCGTTTGGATTCGAGCGGTTGGCCTGTTGATACCGCCGGATTCCCCTTGAATATTTCTTGGTGGAATTGGTCCGGGATGGACCCGGATCGTTTGGTTTGGTCGGAACCGGTGCCTCTGGACAGCAACATCAACACCCCGTACAGCGAGAACAGCCCTTACTTGCATCCCAACGGAATGGATTTGTATTTCGCTTCGTCCGGACATGACGGCATGGGGCAAATAGATGTGTACCGAAGCCGAAGGGATGCCAACTCATCTTCATCGTCTCGATGGTTGGCTCCCACCAACCTGGGGCCTCCCCTCAATACCTACAGGGATGAAATGGGATTGGTTCTGGAACCGGACGGCCGGATGGCTTGGTTAAGTCGTGAAACCGAGCAAGGGATTCGTCTCCTGCGTGTTGAATTGGATACCGCATCGCTACCTCGTTTGAGTCCCCCCGACACGTTCGCAATGCCCCTACCCCAGCGTCCCACCGAATGGGTCTTGAGACATCTCTACTATGGGGTGAACCAAGATCAACCCTTGGCGGACTCTGAACTTGCGCTCCAAAGCCTTTTGCAATGGTTAAATCGCAATCCAGAAATCCGAATCGAAATCCAAGGCCATACCGATGCCACCGGTTCACCCCAACACAACCTCGATTTATCCAATCGCAGGGCGCATTATATCCGGAATTGGCTGATCGTCCAGGGCTGTGACCCGCGTCGATTGGTCGCCGTTGGTTACGGTTCCTCCAGACCTTTATCCACCGATGACCTGCCGGAATCCAGGGCAAGGGACCGCCGTACCCAAATTAGCATCCTCCCTTAGCCCTAGGCGCTCGGGTTATTCGCTAAGACCAGGTATGCACCAAGCGCGCCAAGGCCGCTAATCGATCCAAAAGGCCTTCTAACTTGTTCAAAGGCAGCATGTTCGCCCCATCCGATTTGGCCATGGAAGGTTGGGGATGGGTTTCCAAAAAAATACCACGGGACCCTGCGGCCACCGCAGCTCGTCCCAAGGTTTCAATGAATTCAGGCGTTCCGGCCGTTACCCCGCTCTCTTGGTTGGGTCGCTGAAGAGCATGCGTAATATCAACAACGACCGGATAACCCAAGGCCTGCATAATGGGTACCGAACGAAAGTCCACCACCAAATCATGGTAACCAAATTGGGAGCCCCTTTCGGTTAACCAGATCCGGGAATTCCCCTCTAACAAAACTTTGTCGGCTGCGAATTTCATCGACGAAGGCGACATAAACTGCCCCTTCTTGATGTTCACCCAACGTCCGGTTCGAGCGGCTGCCTGTAACAAATCACTTTGGCGAGCCAAAAAAGCAGGGATCTGCAAAACATCCACTGCTTGAGCGGCTTTGATGGCCTCGGATTCGTTGTGGATATCGGTCAAGACCGGCACCGAATAAGTGGAACGGACCTCCGCCAAGACCCCCAGGGCCTGGTCATCGCCAATGCCCGTAAACGAAGAAGCCGAGGACCGGTTGGCTTTGCGGTAGGAAGCCTTGAAGACATACGGTAGGCCGCGTTCGTTGCAGAGTTGGAGGGCTGTTTCGGCCACTTCCATGCACAAGTCCTTGGATTCTACAACACAAGGTCCTGCAATCAAAAACAAAGGCTGTGAAGGCATCGCCTCCAGCATCGAATCCAGATTCATGGTTTTGAATTAAAAGCTCCCCGCATTCCCCAAAACGCGTTCCATCGTAACATCAAAACTCCCCAAACGGCCTCCTTGATGATGCCTTTGGAAATCTTGCTTTGGCCGAGGGTGCGGTCCGTAAAAATGATGGGGACCTCGGTGATTTGAAAGCCTGCTTTCCAAGCCTTGAATTTCATTTCAATCTGAAAGGCATAGCCGATAAAGCGAATTTTATCGAGATTGATGCGTTCTAAAACCCGGCGGTGGTAACATTTGAACCCGGCGGTGGCATCGTGGACCGGAAGTCCCGTGATAAACTGCACATAGCGGGAGGCAAAGTAGGACATCATGACCCGACTCATGGGCCAGTTGACCACATTCACACCGGTCACATAGCGGGAACCAATGGCCAAATCGCTGGACTTGTCGCGGCAGGCGGCCAACAAGCGAAGGAGGTCTTCGGGATTGTGGGAAAAATCCGCGTCAATTTCAAAAAAATACTGGTAAGAGCGGGCGAGTCCCCAACGGAAACCGGCAATGTAGGCGGTGCCCAAACCCATTTTGGCAGTACGAGGCAGTAAATGAACCCTACCGGGGTGCTGTTCCATCACCTGGCGAACCAAGTCCTGGGTTCCATCCGGTGAACCATCGTCCACAACCAAAATTTCCAACGCGTACGGGAGACCCAATACTTTGTTTAAAAAGGCCGTAATATTCTCCTTTTCGTTGTAAGTCGGCACAATAACCAGCGCATCCGAAGCCATAGCCTGCAAAATACGGCTCTCGCCTTAATTTTGGAGCATGCGCAATCCCCATCTCGAAGCCGACGCCCTCCCAGAAGGTCATCCTGAGCAGGACCAGGAGCTGGTTTTGAGGCCCCGAACCTTTGAAGATTTTACAGGTCAAACCAAAGTCATGGAGAACCTGCGGGTCTTTGTGACCGCTGCTTTGGGAAGGGGCGAAGCCTTGGATCATGTCTTGTTGCACGGACCCCCGGGATTGGGCAAAACCACCCTCGCCCATTTGATCGCCAACGAAATGAAAGCCCAAATCAAAATGACGAGTGGACCGGTGCTCGAAAAACCCGGCGATTTGGCTGGATTGCTCACCGGATTGCAAGAGGGGGATGTCCTCTTTATCGACGAGATACATCGTTTGAGCTCGGTAGTCGAAGAATACCTCTACTCGGCCATGGAGGACTTTCGGATCGATATCATGATTGACAGCGGACCCAATGCCCGTTCGGTCCAAATTGCCTTGCAACCCTTCACGTTGATAGGGGCCACCACCCGCTCCGGCTTGCTAACCGCCCCGTTGCGGGCCCGCTTTGGGATCAACGCCCGATTGGAGTACTACGATTCGGCCTTGCTCAGCCGCATCATCACCCGTTCCTCGGGCATTCTGGGGGTTCCTATCGAAGAAGGGGGTTCCCAGGAATTGGCCAGGCGCAGCCGCGGGACCCCGCGTATTGCCAATGCATTGTTACGAAGAACCCGGGACTTTGCCCAGGTCAAAGGCAAGGGTATTATCGACCAGGAAATCGCCAATTTGGCCTTGGACGCTTTACAAGTCGATCACCGAGGCTTGGACGAAATGGACAACCGAATTCTATCCACCCTGTACCACAAATTTTCGGGAGGACCGGTGGGGCTCAATACGATTGCAACCGCCGTTGGCGAAGAATCGGGCACCATCGAAGAAGTCTACGAACCGTTTTTGATCCAAGATGGTTACCTCAAACGCACCCCGCGAGGCCGTGAACTGACCGAGCGCGCCTACCGCCATTTGGGAGTGGTACCGCCGGCTTCGACCACCACCGGGGATTTATTTGGGTGAGGCCCAGAGGTCCTCGTAAAAGTCGTCGATGCTGTACCAACCTCGACGATTCTGCAACCATTCGGCCGCCGAAACGGCCCCCCATCCAAAGGCTCTTCGGTCCACCGCTCGATGGGTCCATTCCAGACTTTCGTACGCCCCTTGCATTCGAAGGGTATGGGTCCCTACCTCGTTCTCGGTCCGATGACTAAAAATCCTTAGTTCCGTCTGTGGTGGATGATTTGCCGCTGTAGGGTCGGTTACGCTTCGATGATGGTTCCCTTCCTCCTGCTCCTCCCCTTGGATCCAACCGGACCAATCCGGGCGAACCTTCAACAAATCCATGGCGGTGTGAACAGCTGTACCGCTCGGACGGTCTTTCTTTTGGAGGTGGTGGGCCTCGTGAAGCTCGATGCGGTAACCGGGTAGGGAGGCCAATCGTTGAGCCGCTTCGGCGGCCAATGACCTAAAAATCTGGACACCGGGAGCAAAGTTGGAAGCCCACAAAACCGTCCCATTGTTATGAGAACAGATGCTTTGCAATTCCGACATGCGATGGTACCATCCGGTGGTCCCAATGAGGAGGGGTTTGCCAGCTTTCAAAACTTGAGCGGATCGCTCAATAACACCTTCAGGCAAAGCCGTTTCAATCACCATATCCACCTCATCCCTGAGATCCTCGCTTCGTAGTGGGCGCTGGGAATCCAAAAAATCCACAACACGATGCCCACGTTGGGCTGCTTCCTCGGCGACCACCTTGGCCAAGCGACCGTGTCCCAAAAACAATAAATTCATACGTTGAAAAACAAAAAGATTTTGACTTCAAAAGCGATAGGTCCAGGTCAGGGCCGCACCCCCAAGACCAGGGGCCTGGCCTGGCAGGGCTGGTCGCACCGAAAAGTCCAAGCGCTCAAAGCCCTTGAGATGCGCATCGACATGGGCATCCAGTATTTGGATACCGTAAGCGACCAGGGTCAACAGGGCATAGGCATCCCGACTCCTGCGCAGTAAATCTCGTTTTTGGAGCAAAGAAGCTTCGCTATCCGTGCTTTCAAAAGGGTCTCGAGTGAGTGGATCGTTGTCCGTCCTCCACCGATACGCATTGCGGTAATCCAAATACATATCAGCGGTCCGGGAAGTCTGGTACGCCATCCAACCCAATCCTCCCCATACCACCGGGATTTTCCAATAAGCTCGGTTGGTCCACTGTCCCCAACCCGGTAGCAGAGCGGCCCGGCGTGTTACCAAGGACGGGTCTGGCAAAGGAGGAAAGGAATCCTGAGAAAGGTTCGATGCTTCTTGAGAATTGCTCGCCGTAACCTGGGGACGGATCGCCGTAACCTGGGGACGGATCGCCGCAACCTGGGCGCAGAGCGAGGACGAAGCCCCCGTCAACAAAACCTCGAACCAAACAAGAAAAGTGACAAGAAAAATGCGAAAACTAGAACGCATGGCCTTTCCTTAGTCTCGATCGAATATCAGATCCAATAAACGATTCAAGTCCTCGGTATTGGCAAAAGGAATTCGAATTTCACCCTTGCCCGTGGAACTGGCTTGCAAGCGGACCGGACTTTCAAAGTGGCGGACCAAGCGATTTTGCACCGATTGATAGGCCGCTGCCTGGGGCAATGGAGCGGTCTTGGACGGTGAACCCGTGGGATCAGCGGGACGGCGGTTCGAGGTTTCCAACGACTTGGCAAAGGCTTCCAAGGCCCGAACGCTCCAAGCACCCTCGATGCAGCGTTTCATGGCCTCCAATTGCAAGTCAACGCGACCGATTCCGGCCAAGACCTTGCCATGCCCCATTTCCAAAACACCCGAACGCAGAGCACTCTGAATTTCGGGGGGGCATTTGACCAGTCGCGTGTAATGAGACACATTCACCCTTGACATACCCACCCGGTTCGCCACCTCGTCTTGGTTAAGCTTGCACTCTTCCTGAAGTCGCAGCAAGGCCAATCCGATTTCGATGGGATTCAAGTCCTTGCGCTGCAAATTCTCCACCAAGGCCATCTCGATCATTCCCTGCTTGTCGGTTTCAATCACGTAGGCGGGGACTTCCTTTTTGCCCAGCAAACGAGCCGCGCGCAGGCGACGCTCCCCCGATATCAACTGATAGCGGTTGCCAACCCGGCGAAGGGTCAGGGGTTGGATGATCCCAAGCTTTTCGATGGACGCCCGCAGCTCCTCCAGGGCTTCGGGGTCAAATTGGTCCCGGGGTTGGAATGGGTTGATTTCGATGAGGTCCACCGATACCACCCCCTCCTGTACAGCGGAATGGAGGATGTCCTGGTCTTGGGGGGACATGAGTTGACTCAAGCCCCGGCCCAGCACCATTTTTTTGGAGGATGCAGCCATGGTTATTCGTCGCCCAGGTAACGTTCCTCGTGGGCTATTTGGGTTAAATTGTTTTTCTGAAGAATTTCACGGGCCAAGAGCAAATAATTGGTGGCCCCTTTGCTAGCGGCATCGTGGTGAAGAACCGATACCCCAAAACTGGGGGCTTCGCTGAGCCGGGTGTTACGGTGAATGATGGTCTCAAAAGTCATATGCCCCAAATTGTTACGAACATCTTCGGCCACCTGATTGGAGAGCCTTAGACGACCATCGTACATGGTGAGCAAAATACCCTCCACGCTCAGTTTGGGATTAAAGCGGCTCTGGACAATTTTGATGGTATTGAGCAATTTGCCCAAACCTTCGAGGGCAAAATATTCGCATTGGACGGGAACGATGACGGAATGGGCCGCGGTCAGGGCATTGACGGTGATCAGTCCCAGGGATGGCGAACAATCGATGATCACAAAATCAAATCGTTGAAGTACCCCATCGAGGGCATGTTCCAAAATCCGTTCTCGCTGAGGCCGGTTGATCATTTCGATCTCTGCACCGACCAAGTCAATGGAGGAGGGCAGAATACTCAAGCGCTCCGCCTGGGTTGGGATGCAGGTATCGAGAACGTTCAAGTCGTTGACCAAGCATTCGTAAAGCCCCGCCTTCACGGTTTTGGGGTCGATGCCCAGGCCCGAGGTAGCATTGGCCTGGGGATCCGCATCGATCAACAGGACCCGGTATTCCAAAATGGCCAGGGCCGAGGCTAGGTTGATGGCGGTGGTGGTCTTGCCAACCCCTCCCTTTTGGTTCGCTACGGCGATTATTTTACCGTTTGGCATAAAGGGTCGTCTTGGTTAGAAATAGAAGGAAAGGAGGTGAGGCCTGCAATGTATTTTTGAAGCTTGAAGCCCAAAGATACACCGACGATTCTTGCCCTGCTGCGTTCCTTAGGCGCTTCCTTGGGGCTGATTCGATGGAGCGTTTGGGCGGGCCTTGGATGGGCAGGGTGCGTAGGACTCGGATGGTCAGGGTGCACTAGCCCCTCCCAGGATACCGCCTTGAATGTTTTTCATTACAACCAGGAAACTCCGATTCGAAGCCTGGACCCCGCCATGGCCCGGGATCAGGCCGGCAATTGGACAGCGAGGCTCTTGTACAACCGTTTGGTGGAGTTGGGTCCGGACCAAAACCCGTTGCCATCCCTGGCCCACCGCTGGGAAATCCTCAACGAAGGTCGCCTTTACCGATTTTATTTGAGGGATTCGGTCTTTTTCCACGAAAACCCCTGCTTTGGTCCTGCCAAAACAAGGCCACTGCGGGCAGGAGACGTGGTGTATTCCCTCCAACGCCTCCAAGACCCGTCTACGGCCTCGCCGGGGGCTTGGATCTTTCGGGATAAGTTGGCCCCCCAGGGCATAATCGTGGTGGATTCGCTCACCCTGGAAATTCACCTTTCGCAGCCATTCCCTCCCCTGCTCGGTTTGTTGAGCATGGGTTATTGTTCGGTCACCGCCCCGGAGGCCACCCGACGGTACGGTCGCGATTTTCGATCCCATCCGGTGGGAACAGGACCCTTTGCACTGCGTACCTGGTTGGAGGGGGAAGGCTTGGTCTTGTCCCGCCACCCTCGGTATTTCGAGAAGGACGCTCGAGGCCAACGCCTCCCCTATTTGCAGGCCGTACAAATTCACCAGTGGACCGACAAAAGCACCGCCGCCATGGCCTTTTTGCAGGGCAAAATAGATTTGTTATCGGGATGGGAACCTGCTTTTCAACGACGATTTTTTGACGACGAATTGCAACTCAAACCTGATTTTGAAAGCCAATTTCAGGTGGTCCGTGGACCTTACTTTAACACCGAATACCTGGGATTTCTCTTGGACTCGAGCGCCAGCGGTGTCAACCGAGCTTTGTTAAACCCGTTGGTACGGCAGGCCCTGCATCATGCGACCGATCGGGTCACCTTGGTACGTTCCCTGCGCCGAGGTGTGGGCTATCCAGGTCACGGTGGGCTGCTCCCACCCGGTCTCCCCGGTTTTGATTCAACCTCTTTGAATCCAAAGACTTCCAATCCTTACCAGCCTCTTTTGGCCAAGGAAATCTTGCGCAAAGCGGGTTACGGACCCACCCGTCCCTTGCGGCTGGTTTTGGAGACCAACCCGTCCTACGCCGATATCGCCCAATATTTGCAAAGCCTCTGGGCCCCGCTCGGGATTCAAGTCGAAATCAAATTGAGCCAAGGTCCAGCGCTACGTCAATTGCTCAGCGGAAAAGAGGCGTCTTTCTTTAGGGCCAGTTGGATTGCGGATTATGCCGATGCCGAGAATTACTTGGCCCTGGCCTACGGCCCCAACCAAGTCCCCAACGGACCGAATTATACGTGCTACCAGGACAGCACCTACGATCGACTTTATCAAAGAGCCCTTCAAACAACCGATGTTCGGGAGCGCCACGCCTTGTACCGTCGGTTGGACGCTCGAATTCAGGAAGCGCGACCCTTGATTGTATTGTATTACGACATGATGCTGCAATTGTTGGCGACAGGATGGGAAGGCTGGCACGTAAGTCCTTTGAATAGTCCGGACTTTCGCTACCTTCGCCGCGTTCCAACCCGATAAGGTCGTGATTCCTACCAACCGCACCCTGCTCAAGGACCATTGGGTTCTGGCTTGGCCCATCATTTTGGGGCAAATGAGTCATATGGCCCAATCGGTGGTGGATTCGGTGATGGTTGGACGCTTGGGGGCCGTGCCTCTGGCCGGGGTATCGGTGGCCGTAGGGGTCTTTAATGTGCTTTTGGTTTTTGGTATGGGGTTATCGCTGGCGGTCACCACGCTGAGCGCCCATGCGCGCGGCCAAAGAGATCCCGAAGAAGGCGGCAGGGTTTTGTTGCATGGTTTTTGGGTATGCCTTTTGGCCGGGGTCTTGATGCAAGGGTTCTTGATGCTTGGCATGCCTTGGTTATCGCTGTTGAACCAAAAACCGGAAGTCGAATCGCAGATGCGGATCTACTTGCAGGCCTTGGGGTATTCCTTTTTGCCTATCATGCTTTTTCAAGCCTTTCGGCAGTTTATCGAAGGGTTGGAATGGATGAAGCCGGCGCTGATCATCGCCGTATTGAGCATTCCTTTGAATATTGGTTTGAACAGCCTTTTGATTTTTGGTCGCTGGGGATTTCCGGCCATGGGGGTTGAAGGGGCAGCCTGGGCCACGGTCATCGCCCGATGGATCATGGCCTTGGCGATGATGGCGTACGTTCTCCATCAGAAGGAATTAAGGGTTTATTGGTCCCATCGATTCCGCCTTCGGTCGGTTCGTATTCAACCGTTGTTTCGCTTGTTGGTTTTGGGTCTGAGTTCGGCCTTTCAGTTCATTTTCGAAACGTCGGCCTTTGCTGGAGCGGCGGTGGTCATTGGATGGTTGGGGGCCGAGGCACTGGCGGCGCATCAGGTGGCCATCAACATCGCTTCCATGAGTTTTATGGTGGCCGTTGGTATTTCCTCATCGGCATCCATTCGCATTGGGTACGCCAGGGGCTTGGGCGATTTGGGGCTGGCCCGTCGCATTGGTTGGGTCGCCATGGGAATGACCCTGGCCTTGATGAGCCTATGCGCTTTGGTTTTTGTGGGTTGGAACCGGGAACTCCCGGCTTTTTATGTGAGCGATCCGGTGGTCCTTCGCTCCGCTTCGACCCTGCTCCTGATCGCGGCGGCTTTCCAATTGGTGGACGGACTGCAAGCCCTCGGCGTGGGTCTCCTCCGGGGAATGGAGGATAAACGAGTCCCCACCCTCCTGGTCCTGGTGGCGTATTGGGTCGTGGCCCTTCCCCTGGGAACCTACCTGGTCCTCCACAGTTCCTACGGCTTGTATGGAATGTGGATGGCCTTGGCCGGTGGCCTGCTCCTGTCGGCCATCTTCCTGATACTACGCTTTCTGCACCTGACCGCTGGCGCGATGTCCAAGGGTCCCAAGTCGGTATAACCTTCATTCGGTAAGCCTTGGGTCCCTGACCTTAGGCCTTGAAGGGCCCCATGGAGGGCTTATGGGCTCCAAAACCGCTTTTGGGTGTACATTTGCGGCGGAGAGATGGCAGAGTGGTCGATTGCGGCGGTCTTGAAAACCGTTGACTGTAACAGGTCCGGGGGTTCGAATCCCTCTCTCTCCGCATCCCAAGCCCATGCCCCC
>JACCDP010911538.1_pt1 | contig 19973 bp, 19 predicted proteins | sample 7445841 | NCBI WGS metagenome assembly JACCDP01 (sample SAMN15323441, study PRJNA562643) | freshwater metagenome | isolation source: river surface water | place: USA:Blue River Watershed | collected 2017-08-17
TAAAGAGTAGGCTTTTCTAACTTACTATTAGCCTTGGCATACAATGGTTTCTTTACCATATTCATCATAACATATCTAAATACTCTATACTCCTTCATATTGTATCTACAAAGGTATGATAAAAAAATTACAATTGTCTTGGAGCATTAGGGTCTATAATATCCATAATTTCGTCATATTGTTCTTGTTCTTGAGTGAGTTCATTTTCTTCTTCTAATTTTCCAAATGTATTATGAGTTAGATCAGGTTTTATAACCTGTAACACTTGAGGTAGCTGTGATAGCTGTGATAGCTGCGATAGCTGCGAAGCCTGTAATAGCTGCTGAGGCTGCGATAGCTGTGATATTTTTGATAGTTCTTGTAGTTTTTGAGAAATCTGTGATAGCTGCGATAGCTGTTGAGGCTGCGATAGCTGCGATAGCTGTGATTGGTTTTCTGATTTATTTAATAGTTTTGATACTTTTGTAAATGCAGAAGGTATCTCAGCAGGTTGCGTAGTATCGGGCAATGACAACTCATCTGTTCGTTTTTCACCGCCTAGGATTAAAGGCAATGTCCGTTTTCCCAGAAAGTCTCGTTTTACTCTGTTCCTAACAGATTTAGGAATGTCAAATGTTAAATCATCATCTATCTGTTCGAACTCTGTTATACAATTCTGTACGAACTCTACTGATGTAGGTTCTGATGTATCTAATATCTTCTTTTCAATATTACTCATAAGCTTCTCAAACTTATTCTTGGTGCTTGTAAAGACCTGTTTTTTATTATCAATTTGCAATGTATTTTCTACTCCAATAAGAAGTGCAATAAATGCATTCAAAACAGTATTAACAACACTGATTTCCTCTGACTCATTGAACTTACTGGAGTTTAAGACGGATAACAAAACTGATATGAAAATCGCTGGTAACTTGAAGAAAATCTTCATCTTTCCTAAGCTACTTGAGGCATCCGCAAGCATAATAGAATATATAAAACACCTATCCTTAATGTCATGTAATGTTATCAATAGATTGGTACTATCCATAACATCAATGGTTTAAAGAATATGCTCTATATATATATTATATTTAATTCCAAAATCGAATGAAGAAAACAGGCTTATTATTGAACTCCGGCCTAGGCAATCAGTTATTTATGATATTCGCCTTGGTGTCTTATTGTATTGACAAGGCTTCCGAATATGTCGTATTTTATGATAGCAAAAAAACAAAGACATATTGGGATACTATGTTAGATAGTTTTAAAGGCAAATGTGTTGATAAAGAAGCTGAAACTGTAGACGGATTACTATATGAAGAACCTCATTTCCATTACAGTGAAATAGCAGGGTTTGATAATGATATAACATTAAAAGGGTATTTTCAGTCTGATAAATATTTCAAGCATAATTTGGAGCAGATTAAGGATATTTTAGGTTTCAAAGAGAAGCAACATAGTGTTGCTGGCGAACATAGCAAGTATTTCAAGAGGAAGACAATTGCTTTGCATTTTCGTATCGGTGATTACATGGGACTACAAGCATATCATTGCATCAAGCGGCCGGATTATTATATAAAGGCGTTCGGTACTATTGCTAATAAACTTGCTGAAAATAATGAAAGTATAAGTGATTATGATATCCTGTATTTTTGTCAGATAACGGATAATCATATTGTAGACCAGTATCTGAGTATATTTCAGACACATTTTGGAGATACGAAGCTCAGGTTTGTCAAAGTAGCGGATGATATCCCTGATTGGAAGCAAATGCTCCTTATGACTTGTTGCAATCATTTTATCATCGCAAATAGCACATTTTCGTGGTTCGGAGCTTACCTATCAGATGCATATGATAATAAGAGTGCATTAGTATGTTATCCTGAAATATGGTTTGGTCCTCTTTATAAAAATCATGTTCTGGCTGATTTGTGTCCGCAAGACTGGATATCCATTGCTGCATAAAAATAAATCTTTGATGGTGTTGCTAATAGCAGGGATTGAACCTGCGACCTCGTGATTACAAGTCACGCGCTCTACCAACTGAGCTATAATAGCCCATAATATAATATTGTCATATCCTTATATGATTTTTATACTTTGCAATATTTGGTGAGAGCATAGTGTTGTGATATCTTTTTGATTTGTTTGAGACCTTGTTTTATCCTGATTACTTGCATTTTAGCATTGAATTTAGATGACCGAGAACGCAATTCTTTCAGTCGCTTATTCATTTCTTTAATTTCAAGATTTAATGGTGATTTTCTGAACTCTTGTGTTGCCTTCTTCTTTTCATCCTTGTCCTTAATTTTCTTGATCGCATCTGATATCTTTTTAAGATTATTTTTCTTTGCTTTTACTTGCTCTTTGAGTTCTTTGATTTCGGCTTGTACTAGTTTTCTATATCCATTGATCCTCTTGACATCTGCTCTGGTTGCTTTATTCTTCATAATATACGCCTTCTGTTTCGCTAAGCGCTTTTTGTACTCTTCAATTTCTTCATTAAGTTCTTGTAATCGTGATGCGACTTTCTTCATATTCGAATTATTTGAGTTCTTCGTGTCTGTCATATCTTTACATCTTTCTATTGCAGCTGCTTGTTGTCCTTTTGCTTTTTCGACTGCATCCTTGTATTTTTGCGCTGCATTTTCCTTACAAGCCTTTCTCTCTTTAACAGGCTTTTCTTTGCATTTCTCATCATGTGTCTTTTTGTTATCCTTGGCTTCTTCCATCTTATGCTTGAATTCTTGTTTAACGCGTTCTTTACATTCTTTGATTGCATTCTTATTTTTTTTATTGAACTCCTTTTGTGCTTTCTTTAATTCTCGTACCTCCGCTTTGACATCTTTTATATGTTCTCTGCTTGGTCTTGAAATCTTAGCGCTATTTTCTTTGAAATTCGATTTTTCGAAGGTCATATCTACGCTTACATTTTGGATGACAGGATAGGCAAAATTGCGAGCGTCTTGCGACCTATTTAGATAGCTAATATATCCGCTGACATCATCTTGGAAACTTTTCAGACCCGACTTTGTAAAATAGCCATTTTCGTCGAGATATACTTGCGAAAACTTGTTGAAGTCTACTGGAAAATGGTCTTCTTGGCGTAATAAATTCAATAACTTAATCATCTCCATACCATCTTCGGTAAATGGCGTAGCAGTCATTAGGACAATACGTACACTTTCATCGCCGGATTTCATATATGAGTTCTGTATCATTTGTTCTAATATTGCAGTATCCGGTTGCTCGCTCTTTGCTACAGTTGGGGAATACAATTTATGTGCCTCATCTATGATAAGAAGTGTCTTTCTAAGCGGGTCTTCAGCACCATTGCGTCTCACCATCTCATTATAAATCTTATTTCGCTTGAGTAGCATGTTACTAAATTGTTTATAAGAGATAGGCTCTAACCAGTTTCCGGATATGTATCTGAACTTGGAACTTATCTTGTTGGGTAGCACAAGACCATTCTTTATTCTTTCTTGCACGTCTAAACTACATACTTGAGAAAACATATTCTTCCATATATCACTCTTCAGTGTATGTCTAGTAACCCATAGAATAGTATAATTTTCAACATCAAAACTTGTCGTGGCAGTAGCAATTGCCGTACAAGTCTTTCCTGTACCTACACTATGATGCAATAGAATACCTTTATAGGCAGATTGAGGTTGAAAGTAGTGTCTCACAAAGTCTTGTGTAGGTGTGAAAGACACTATATTTCCATTAGCGCCGCCTATGCTACCGCCTATGCTACCGCCTACGCTACTATCGCCGCCCAGGCATTTATTCTCCAATTTAAGAGGCGGATATTCGAAATCACTGAAATGGTCGGCAATATATCTACGCATCTGTGATAGGTTCATGATCTTATTTGGAGCTTTTATTTGGTATGTGCGACCTCCTCTATATCTTGGTGAGGATGAACGTGATAAAGATATATAGCCAGGTTTTTCTATAGTAAATGTATGAACGTTCTTATTGAGTTCGTGATCCACAGAGGCGCCAATAGTTGCTCTTTCTAACTCGCTAGCGAATATGATTTTTCGCATATCAAGATTAGAATATTTTAGATATAATTCAAATAATGTCTTCGCATCATACGTATCTGATGGTATATCTACATCATATTTATATACATAAAGAGGCCAGCCAAAGGTTGGGTGAAATTGAAGTCCTTTCTGTCCGCAGAAACGGGTTGCCCGTCCAATTGCTTGCTTTTCATCTGCTGGTACAGCAAGTGGCTCTAGAAGATGTACGTATTTGACGTCAAATAAATCTATGCCTTCCTTGAAACCTTGATCTAGTACAATAAATCTTATGAGATCGCCGTGTATATTATCAGGTCTTGAATTGAACTTTTCAAGAATTGCCTTGCGTATCTTGACATTCACGGGACGTTCATAGAATGCCTTACTTAGTAAGACTGCAAAGTTTTGGCCTTTTGTTTCTAATAGTTTGTCGTCACTGTGTATTGAGAAACCTGTTCCATGCGGCTGATAAATCAGATTCATTCCGTATGTATGCAAAGCAGATGCAATAATCTTTGCACCATATGCACTGCGGTTTACATCAGTAAAAATGAGATGTTTATGATGCCTGCCAGTATCCTTCATATCCTTTGCATCTAGTGCCTTAATTTTCTTCAATAACTGTTTAATTTTAGGTGCAGCATCATTTTCAATATATATTTGCACCATATCAGGGTCAAAATCCTTTTTATCTATCATATGAAATGATTTTACAATACTAAAATTACTGCGATTACGAATGCAATCCGCTCGCGAATCTAAATCATCATCTTTTTTATTGCTATTACTAGAACTCTGCGAGCTCTGTGAGCTGCTAGAAAGCTTTGAGTTTTGGGAACTCCGTGAGCTTCGCGAGCTCCGCGAACTCTGTGAGCTCAGCGAACTTTTCGAACTAGAGCTTTTGCTTAACATAAGAAATCTTCTACATAAATATCTATAAAAAAAATACAAACATGATTTATTATTTTGTTTCGTCACTTTCGTTTTTATTTGTGTTATTAGGAAGCAAGCCTAGAAACAATAGTGGTATGAGACCTGTCAGATTTGTTAGCACAACTAAAAGAGGCAGATTGGTGAAATTATCATTTGTTATACCCATGGATTTTGTCAGCAGACCACCAAATATTTTTCCTATGCTGCCTGATAAGTTTATGGCTCCCATGATGGTTGCATAGAGCATGGCTTCAACACCCGGAGGGCAGATATTAGCAGCTAAAACCAATATTGGCATAAATGTTATCTGACCTAAAATGGATAAAATGATATCATCTGTTATTGCAAAAAGTGCATCAGGTAGACCAAGTATTCTGTTTAGATGTGTTATGAGTATCAGTGGGGTCATTCCAAGAACTGTGCCTAAGATACAAGTCCATTTGAAAAGTGTTTTTAGTGGTATGCTTTTCAGCTTCTGATTGTATATGACAATACCTACCAATGATGATAGAGAACTGGCTAGTCCCAATGTACCTAGGAACTCTGGCGTAAAATGCAGCTCATTTACTTCAAAGTAAAATAATGCTGAACCTGCAGATGGTGTTATATTCCATATTATCAGAAATAATAGTGGGTAAAGTATATCTTTTTCTGATAACACCTTTTTGATGTTAAGTGCCTGTTGTTTCAATGTGGGTGCTTGATATGTAGTTGTTGTGTGTTCTATCTTGTTTTCTTGGATTAGCACAGAGGCTGCTGTCATAACAAGAGGCATCATAGCAGTCAATGAGAATACAAATGATGTTCCATATCGCTGCAATAAATGACCGGACAGGTATGCACTGATGATGCCTCCAATGGCTGATGAAGACCAGCATAGTGATTGCAAAGAGCCTGCTTGGCCTTGGTCGCGAGATTTACTAACAACTATGGCATCTACTAAGACATCACTGAATGCAACTGAAAGTGATGACAAGGATACTAGAAATATGCTAGAGATGATAGATGTATTGTCGCCTAGAGTAGCAAGGAATGCAAGGATACCCCAAGAAATTGTTCCGAGGATGCCTGACAATGCTATGTAGCTCTTACGCTTATATCCAAAGAGAGGAAATGTATCAGAAATGAACCCATAGAATGGTTTGATTATCCAAGGAATAGCTGTTATGCTTGATATGAATGTCAGGTCAACTGGAGTCAGATGCAATGTATCTTTGTAGTAAAAGCTCAGCGCTAGCCTGCTGATACCTAGTAGACCTTGAATGAAATAAACAATGGCAATCATCCATATTTCAGGTGTGGCAGGTATATCAAAGAATTGTAGCCCCTTTTCTTTGGTGTATGAAATCGGCAGGGATTGTTTTTGCGGAGCATGCGACATTTTAAGCCTACATACATGTTTCGGTTTATTAGCTACTGGCCTTAAGGGTGTGATAGTAAATGCTTCAGATGTTAACTCCAATGTCAGCAATAAAATGAATAGATATTTTGATTTCATATCAATTATATATGCCAGTGTATTTATATATTGATAAACTAATCATGATATTTTTAGATATTCAAATGTTTATAAATTTGGTGTCTGTATATCCATATACAAAATAGGCTACAATTCTGATATGTTCTGTTTTTATTTCATAACTTCAATTACTATATTATTACACCAACCGAAAAGAAAAATGAGACAAACTCATTATCTTTTCAACTGACATAAATGAGTTCCTCGAAAGAACCTAACTACCATTTGACGACTTTTGTAAGTGGTTGGTAGTATTTTGTTGTTTTATTACGCTTTTATTAGACTTCTTAGATTTTAGATCCTACTAATAAAAACTTTTCATCTTAACATTATTTGTATCAAGACTAATGTAATAAAACTGAATAATATTGTAATAGAACTAAAGGTTTAATAAAAACCTAAAATCAAAGCACACCATTACAATATATTGATATAGGTCATAAGATTGGTAGAGTATCTTCACTATTCATGTTATTATAGTGATATATTCTTATATATAAACATTGATGAATATGTTTATCTTAACGAATATATATAATGTCTAATATTGATACCAAGATAGAAGAGTATAAGCAAATGCTTGCTGATTTAGAAATACAAAAGGAAGATGAAAAAGAAGCATATAGAAATACTATAGATTATAATATGGAACAATTAGATAAATATGTTGAAGATATTGAAACATATGTAAAAAAAAAGAGAATATTATTTGAAATTATGGTGTAATAAACCAGAAATAAATCATAGTCAAAGAGAAATTATTGTATCAAGCGAAATATCAAGAATACGTTATGAAGAATATAAATTGTTGTACTATAAATATAAAAAAGATGATGAAACTATAAACATTCTATATAATACTGAGAATGGTATAAAGAGATATACTCTACTAGAACCAAAATATTATAACCATATTTTTGAATATATTTACAAAGTCTTGAAGCATCTTTTTACATCAAATAAGAAATTGTCAAATGATTATGATAATGTCATATCACGACTTGATAAATTGGAAGAACAATTAAATATATTAGAAAATGAAAATAAGTATTTGAAAGAGAAATTATACGATATAATATGAAGTTTTTTGTCTCATTTTTCTTTTCAGTTGGTGTAACTAGATTGTCTGGTGGTAGTAGCAAACATACTAGGGAGCATATTTCTTTTTTCTAAATGTGCTTTAATAGCATTTTCAGCATGTTCTTTTACTGTGTTTATCTTTTTCTCTTGTTGTAGTCTTCTTGCTTCTTCTTTTTTTTTACGTTCTCGTTGCGTTGTTATTTGATTTAGCGTTTCTCTTTTTTTCCTATTTATTTCATCCATAGTTTGATGAAGATTATTCCATGAACCTGGGGTCATTGCAGCCATTGCTGCTTTCTCAACAGAATCAGATGTCATAAAACTTGTTCCAGAAGATTGTCTTGGTGGTGGTGAACTTATAAAAGAAGGTGAACTAGATGATCTAGGTTTCTGACCCATAAATAAACTATGACCATTATTGTTTCTTAAATTATCATAATTTGGTCCTCCGCCCTTCATCTTCTTCATATATGACTTTAAGGGAACCATCTTGTTCTTGTGTCTGATATATTGAACGGGTTTCTTGGATTTGCTGCTGGATTTGACATAAATATTTCTGCGTTTCTTGTTGACATAGATGCGTTTATATAAATTATATTCTTGCATTATTCTACTTTTACGAAAATAAAAAAAGAATTTTTTCTATGGCTCCTTTGTCTGACAGAAATCCGCCGTGATGTAAGTCTTCAAAGCATATCAGGTTTTGTTGCTTTGAATACCCCTCTATGTATTCTTTTATTTCTTGAGTAGGTAATATTTGGTCTTTCATACACAGCACTACAAGATATGGAATATTTTCGAGGTCTTCTAGCCACAATATGCTTGACAACCACCAAAAATGTCTTCGCAATATCCAATTGATAAACGGATCACTGCGTATTATTCCAAGTGTGTCATATTCCCTTTTCTTATACAAAAAATTCATTCCTAAGTCTGCTAAATGAAGCATGAATACAACTGGGTCTAATAGGACAGCACGCTCAACAATATAAGGGTATTCTTGAATTATCCATGACATTATGACAGTTCCATAAGAATGACCTATAATAATAGCTTTACTGTGAATATTTTCAATTGCGTTTTTGATTGCTAAAATAATGACATCATCATCTGGAACATTATCGTCCATATACATGCATAAAAAAGGAAAGTCAGGTATTATTATTGTAGCTTCAAGTTGCAAAAGTGATGTGATAAAATCACAATATGGGAAAATCCCTCCACCTAAGCCATGAATTAGTACAATAGGGGTTTTATCATTGTTCTTACGTAAAATCCAAAATCTTATATTTTTGATGATAATTTGTTTGAAACCCATGCCTGTAAGATATATGAATGCAGAAATTGGATAAATACACATTGTTATGGTGTAAATCAAGAGCATATTATATCCGCAATCATAAGGTTCAATGCTATATGCCATGAATTTATTTCGCCTATTAGTTCTATGTGGGAACTGTCTATTGCATAGTTGGCTTATCTTATCAGTCATATAATTTAGTATGAGCTTGTCATCTTTATCTGGATGTTCCTTATCAAAAAAGGCCCAGCATAACCATTCGGCAATATCTTCATATGTTATATCTTCAATTTTTATATCGAAAAAGAATTTTCTAACAAATTTGTCAGGGTCCTTCGTCCATCTGAGAATTCTATCAAATACTTGCAATTTTCTCTCCAGACTGACCGGATGTGTAATATGCTGTTCGAATGATATTTTTTTGGTGTCAATATACATATACCATAACAATTCAAGGCATATGTAAATGATTGTAAAAACCAAAATTGTATGCATAATTATTCTTTATAGGAAAAATGTTATATCTATTCTTTGGCAGATACTTCATCAGAGTGCTTTCTTGAGGCTTGTTGGGTAGGAAACAACCTTCCTGAAACAAAGAGCATCTCATACTACAGCCTTGATTGAAAAAATCCGTCGGAGGTTCAAAAAAAATCCGCTGTAGGATGGTCCAAAAAAACCGTTTTGCGGTCAAAAATCTTTTTTTCAAATTGCAAAATGGAAGAGCAGGGGCAGCTATTCTTCCTTGAGAAGGAGCTCAAAGAATTACGTTCTGCTCTCAGAAAAGAACGTGGAGAGACTGTGGAATACAACAAAATCCACTACAAATACAATATTCGTCATATCGTAGAACTTGTGAAGGAAATTGAAGAAACAAAACATGCTCTCTGGATAGTCCATACAAGCAGCATAGGTACGTCCAACTGAGACTATATCTTGTGGAATTGTATACCAGTATTCTGATTCCCTTTTATGATTTTCTCAGGAAAGCAGCACAATATTCCAAAGATTTCTGCCAAGGAAAAAAGACTGCACCAGGAGAAATACAAAAAATACTTGATCCATGATTTCGCCTGCCCGACATGGTTTATTCCGCGTCGCGTGCATCCAATTCTCGTCACCAACTGGATGCGTTTTCTCTTCAAACAAGCAAAGAGAATGGTTCTGACATCAATAGAAGAGGGAGGGCACGATAATTCAGATGTTTCTGCTGCTGAATGTTTACACGATCTCTATCATCTTCATGAATACAAAGGGGATATTCTTTCCGAATTGGATAGAATTCTATATCATGCATCTGAAATACATGAAATAGGACACGGTTGCGATTATGACGAAATGATAAATCAGAACCTTGATGATATCATTGATTTTTCAAAGAACATCCGTGTTGATATTTTATGCGACGAAGAAAAAATAATAAGTCTTCCTACCACGAAACGCATAGAAGATGGGAATAGACTACATATAGTCAATGTAGAGCATGGATTTTGTTCTTGTAAAGAACGGACATGTCAACATATAACTAGAGCCATTGAAATAGGTGGTTCGAAGGGCGAAGTATATTACTTGAATATAGATAACAAGACATGTACCTGCCCTGGTTTCACATATACTGGTAATTGTAAACATGTCAATAGCTATCTATAATTATTCTTTAGCAATCTCTATATGCATTATTCTGTTATGCAAGAATGTATCGAAAATAATTGAACCTTCATTCACCATTATATGATCTATTTTCATTTTTAGGTTCAATCTTGTTCTGCTTTCTAAGTACCCTTTAAGTGCTGTGAATTCTTTTGCAGACATGATAATCAGCTGTCTATCAGCATAATTGGCATCTGAAAGCCTATGTAATATTTCTACCAGCTTATTATCATAATAAAATACCTTTGTGGCATGTACCTCTGTTTTTGTTGCTTCATAATGATATATCTTTTTCTGACTGTTCTTAGTAGTCTCGCGAATACTGAATGATATCTTTGGGTCGTTCGTATATGTTAAGAGTTTCCTGGCAATTTTCTTTGCAGCATCAATAGGCTTTTTGGCTTCATATCTTCCCTTTGATATACTGACAATGGTTTTCTCTATAGTAAAATATCTAGAAGACATTCCTTATTATACACAAGGAACAAAAAATTAAGGTTTTGTACTTTTCACATGGCTATGCCGACACAGCAGGTTGTGTTGGATTAGAATATTGTGCTAATTGTGCGTGGCTATATTTTATCATATCCATGATTTTATTTACCTGTATCCTATATTGCGACGAGGGCTCCTTCATTATGATAAGTTTCAGGCACAACTCAATGATTTCTTCATATATTTCTGTACTTAGACGAGCGCAAATATTATCCTTATTTTCTCTTGCAAATTTTTGTATATATCTTGTTTTATCCTTGATAATCTCTTCTACAAGATCATTAAGACTTCTATATACATATTGATCGTCTGCTTTTATCATAGCGGTCTTATCATTTATGTATCTGATATTATTATTTTCAGGAAAATCAGGATTAAAATGTATTTCTTTCGTCATGATGCTGGGTATATCATAATTTTGTGCAAATATTTGCATACATTTATCATTATCTAGGTGATCTAGCCTTTCAGTACCATAGTTATTTATATATATGTGATTTATGACTTTACAATTATTATTCTGTGTGTTGATATTATTGTGACAATTGTTATTTTGTGTTTGGATGTTATTATAAGCGTTACTTATTGCATTTTCATAAGGTACTGTAGTCCAAGCATTATCAATATTTGCAAGTGTTATACTTTTTGATTTGCAAATATTTGATTTGATATGTCTAGTTTTATTATGTCTATTTGAAAATTCTACCATACATTTGGGACATGTTAGAACGTTTAGAAAATTACATTTTTTTTCATGTTCTTGATAATTCTTTTTTGTATTGTATCCTTTTTTACATTTTTTGCATGTATATATTTTATTCTTACCTTCAACAAACTCACGTGTTTCATCAACATTTGCGAATGTTACAATAGATTGATTACTACCCATAGTTTGTTCTTCTGTTTCTGGCACATTTTCTTGGGGTTCTGTTGGTATATCACAATCATGTTTGGTGTTATAATGTCTCCTTAAATTGTATGTTCTGTCAGATTTATAAGAACAAAATTTGCAAGTAAAAATCATGATATTTCATCTACTATACTAGTATTATTTTTATTTGTTTATATGCTCGTTTTAAAAATTATTATAGTTGTAACACGATGGTTATAAAATCATTAAAACTGCTCGCAAGCACATTGAAGAAAACAATTGTCAATTTACAGAAACCTTTAATCAATTTCATGAAACCTTTTGTCAATTATATGAAAACATTTTTCAATTTTTATTTTTTTTTCGCATATGCGCGAGGTATACATTCTTACATATTATGGTAAGGTTTTATATGTTTTTGGTATGTTTTTTAATGCTTTAAAATCCATATCAGATTGCTAGCTCGTTTTTACATACTTTTTCAATTTCGTCAGCATTTTTTAAAATTTGCGCGAGCAAGCATGGCTAATGCCTCAATAATATTTTGACTTTTATTTTGATTATGTACCCAAATTATTTTGCTGTATCACAAAATGGTAAGCATAAAAAGTATTATAGAATAATTTTATTATCAGATTTTTTACTAAATATTTGCTTTTTAGTTTGTAATTTTGCATATCCTTGTTTTTTTTGTGTTCTTCAGAGTCTTCCTTCTATACATTTTCTCTGACTTTCTCATACGCTTTCAATTCTTTTTCTATGGATTTCGGATAGCACCTATGAAATATCCTTATATATCTAAATGCATATATTTTTATGTCTAACTCAAGAGAAAAAAATGATAAATGTTATAACAATTATTTTTGTATCTTATACAGGTAATAGAGAATACATTATGCCAAGGGGTCATGGGAAAAAGGCAAACAAAGGAATAATAATCAAAGGTAGGCATTATGGAAGTCGTAAGCAATTTTGGAAAAGCCAAAGAGTGCATAAATATGATATAAATGATGTGTTCTACAAAGACAATTTCTCCACACCAAGAGATGAATTAACTCAGAGGTACAGGGCTGTTATGCAAACACCCCATTATAAAGAAATTCTACCTGAAATAATGCACCAGGGTTTAGCGAATTTGCAGGAGAAAGAGGATTACAAAATGTTAAATGTTCCACTCTTCTCTTTGATAAAATCGGGTGCATATGAGAAAGATAATGCTAATTATGATGCTGATAATACAAAGGATAGTATCAATTTCTTCTTGAATAATTTGCCGTCATTTAGGAAATACCAAAAGCAAGATGAACTAGATTGGATTATTACGGAACACAGATTGCTTGCTATTGAAATGCTGGAGCACTATGCAAAACAAGTGAAGCCTGTAAGTCCGTCGACATTGGGAACGCGTTTTAATATTATTCTTCGCGTTATGCGTATAGGTTATGAGAACAAAAAGGCGCCTATATATAAGTTATATTCTACCATTGTATTTGCACTGAAATCTTCTGTTACAAAAACAGAAGGGAAAAACGCTCTCAATGTTTATGAAACTGATAAATACATTCATTGGAAAGATGTGCTATGGATCCAAGATACCATGGAAAAGGAGTTTGCTGCTATAAAGGATAAGATGACACAATCAGCATATGATTTGAATAATGATTTGATGTTAATTAGTTTATATAGTCTTGTTCCACCAGAACGCAATGAAATCAAGTTTCTAGAGTTCTCGCGACATCCGCGGAAGAATGACAAGGATTACATCTATGTTAGCAAGAATATGGATAGGGTAGTTTTAAAATTCAACGATATCAAAAAACAACACGAACCTGTTTCGTTTGACCTTAGTGAAGGTGCTGATAAAAATGAACGTTTATCAAATATCATTATAGAATCGTTAAAATTATATCCGCGTGATTATGTATTTACATTAAAAAAGAAATATCCTGATGTTGGTAGCAAGGTATCTAAGAGAGGTCTAGACGAGAGGTTATATAATATCTTCTTCCGGTACGGAATAAAAAACAAAATATCTGTTAACTCATTGCGTAGTTCGCATATATCTTATATCCTTTCCAAAAAAAGTACCAATTATAATGATAAGGAAAGATTAGCAGAACTAATGAGAACATCAGTATATTGTTTGGATGTATATTACAACAAGGTAAAAACGGCCCAACCCATATTATATAAGTCTGCAAAAGATGATAGTGAAAGGGGTGAAGAAGAAAATGGCGAAGACCAAAATGATATAGATAATGATGATATAGATTATGATAAATACAATCAATCAGACAGGTCAGATATTTCCGGTACATCGGATAAATCAGATAGCTCATATAAATCAGCTAGGTCAGACCTTTCTGATAGCTCAGATAAATCTGATAAATCTGATAAATCTGATAGCTCAGATAAAGGCATTAAACCTAAACCTATCATAAATAATGGACCCAAGAAAACAATGGTTGATTGTATCATAAAATGCTGCCAAAACAATAACAAAAATAAAACGGCTAAAATGGCGAATACAGATGATGTAGATGATGTAGATGATGAATCAAGTTCGCCAGGGAAGGTGGCAACACAATATAAGAAGAAGCTTTTAAAAGCTAAAGAATGGTATGCTCGTAATCGCGAAGATGTTATTGAGAAAACGCGCGAATACAAAGAGAAAATGACGCCATTCGAGAAAACAAGAGAGAGAATATGTCAGTTATTAAATGCATCGCCTGATTACGCTCAGAAAATACGAGAAAAAACAATAGAGAAATATAAATTCTATTATAATGAAGATAAGCGAAGATGGACTTGGGAAGGAAAATAAATGTATTGTTATATAGTAAATAGAATGTTTGCAGATACATTTGATACAACAGTAGCCATTAGCGGCTTGTATTTGTGGCTGCTTTTTTCATATTTGGCAGCAATGATGAATTGTGATTTGCAAAGGCTGATGAATAAAAACACATTATTCAAGCATCTGGTTGCAATTATTGCATTCTTCTTCCTTTTTACTTTGATAGATGGTAACAATAAAGCCCATGTTGGCATCATTTGGTTGAAGACACTATTTGTATATGTTCTGTTTTTGATGATGATAAAATCCAAGTGGTACTTCACATTCCCTATTTTATTCATCTTGCTTGTCGACCAGACTACCAAGGCGCACATATCCTATCTAGAAAAGAATGGTGTGTCAGAGGATATTGAATATTATCAGAATATTAGGGGTATTTTGAATGTTATGATAATCATACTTATTGTTCTTGGTTTTATCCATTATATTGTGAGAAAAAGGTCCCAATTTGGATCATCATTTTCTTTTAGCACTCTTCTGCTTGGTACCAAATGCAAAGCGAAATAAATATATTTACTCATATCAGTCAGTCGTATATAAGAATAAAATATCATTATTCAATATATCATGAATTACAGTAATGATGCTGTCATTTGTTGCATCGCACTGAATGAAGAAAAGTACATTGACGAATGGACTAGTTATCATTTGAAGTTGGGCTTCAGCAAAATATACATATATGATAATTCTCCGGATAATGTATTATCATATTTGCAAAGTGATAAAATCCATATAACGCATTTTCCTGGAAAGTTGAGGCAATGGGAAAGTTATAATAATTTTTTGCAGAATTATGCAGCTTATCATAGATGGTGTGCTATTATAGATTGTGATGAGTTCATTGTGTTGAAAAAACATAAAAATATTCTTGATTTTTTACAAATATATTTACAGTCAGGTGCTCTAGGTATCAATTGGGTTCTCTTTGGTAGTAATAATCACCAAATATATAAAAATGAACCTGTCCTGAAACGTTTTACACGACGTCAACATGGTGTCAATCAGCACATTAAATGCATAATATGTTGCTCTGATGTATTTCAATATAACCAGCCACATCATCCTACTGTTATGCTTAGTGGAACTTACGTCAAAGATGTTTATGGTAATATTATTCAAGGACCTTTCAACTTTCAAGGTGATGATAACATCTGTCAAATAAATCATTATTTTACCAAATCAAAAGAGGAGTTTGAATGCAAAAGATTGCGAGGTAATGCAGATTGTTTATTAGTAAGGAAACCAGAAGAATTCGAACAGCACGACTTCAACAATGTAGAGGACTTGACTGCCTTGAAGTTTGTGTATGAGGAATGAGCTCTGTTTTCTTTACTAAATCAGTATATATACCCATATTTCCATAATGTACTGTTCTCGTCCATAGTGCTGCATAAACTTTGCCGCCCAGTTCATGCCATTTATGGCAAAAATAATAATCCTCTGATAAATATGAACAACCTTCTATATCGCAGTGAAAGAAGCAATGTATCTTCATCTCATTGTTAGGTATCATATAGTATCTGTTGGGAAATGCCTCCTTCATTTTCTCGAAGACACAGCGTTTTATTAGCATCATACCAGTTGCTATGCCTTTCACTTCAAAAGGCTCGTTTATTTTGTATGTGTCATTTATGCCAAATGTATTTAGATTATGCAGTGGTATTTCAGATGTGTTATATTTAAGGCAATCCACGGATTTACCAGACTTGACACATTTTTCAATTTTATCCCATCTGATTTCTTTTCTGCCGTAAATACCTCCTATAATGTCTTTATCTGCTTCAAGCATTTTGATGACATCATCTGCTTCAAATTCTATATCAGAATCAATAAATAATAAATGTGTATAGTCAGAATTGAGAAAATTGTATGCATTCTGATTGCGACCAGTTGTAATAAGGCTTTCATTGTAAATAAAATCAACTTTTACCTCAATATTTTTCTGCGTGCATTTATTATACAATTCTAGAATACTTTTGGTACAACAACAGTGCATCTGTCCTCCATAGCAAGGCATTCCAACAAATAATTTCACAGTCATTTTTGTTGTCATATACATACTTATTCTTTATATTGACAATAACACAATACCTATCATTGCGAAAATCATACCGAGGATTTTGGTATATGATGGCTCATCATGCAAGAGCCAAACTGATAACAAGAATACTATTAGGACCTGTATGACAGCAAATGCATGTACGTAGCCTGAATTCGGACTGGATAACATTGCCTGTATATAAAAAATATTGGCTATATACCATGTCAGGGCTACAAAAAACAGTACCATGATTTGTTTCGTCTCAAAGAGCCTTCCATAATCGTTATTTTTACAGTTCATCGTTATATGCCATATACCATGAGCGAATGCTATGACACCTAGTAAGAAACACATAACAATTGGTGCAGTCATTTCGTCCACATTATAATATTTGATGAGGAACCTAGAACTAAAAAATATATATGCTATGACTGACAACCACACCCAAGATTCGTGAAACATTACTTCTATATAAAAAATACATATATATTATAGCATATAGGAATGTATGATTTGACAATATCGCCTTTGTTTATGTTTGGTATGATGAGTAATTATTTTTTGATGGTTTATGTACTTAAGAATGTTATGCGTGAGCGTCGTGAAATGAATTTGAAAATGGCAATACAGGCATACAATATGACGCAGGTATTGTATAACATGTATGTCATATATGGGCTTTATCATGTATATCCTATCAATAATTTTTATGGTATCAATATTCCTTATAATGATAGCATTAAACATTATGTATGGATGCATTATATGTCAAAATACCTCGACTATTTTGATACTGTTTTCATGCTTTTGCGGAAGAAAAACTCGCAGGTATCATTTTTACATATATATCATCACGGAACTGTTATCATTCCTTGGGGGTGGATAGTTGCAGGAGGCCACGCTAATGGAACTGCAGGCTTTGGTGCTCTTATAAATGCATTCATTCATATGATTATGTACTCTCATTATTTATGGACCTCATTAGGTTATCGTAATCCTTTCAAACGAATGATAACGCAGGCGCAAATAGCACAGTTTTTCCTATGTTCGGGACATTCAGTTGCTGTCATTTTATACGAAAATTATGTTCCTACGAAATATGCTATTGGAGAACTGATTTACCATATGCAAATGATTTATTTATTCTCGAAGTTTTACAAGTCTTCGTATACATAACCCTTAGTTTTTGTTTGCCATTAGTAATATGGCTGATTTAATAATCTTCTTATTGGATAGATAAGGAATGTCTTCGGATGTGAATGCTAAGTTTATGATACGAACTTCAAATACAGCATATGTTGGTAATTTTATATCTGCATACACAAATGATTGTCTTATTGTATTGACTGCATACAGTTCAAATACTGCATTCGAAAGTAATATAGTATTTCTGGGAAACTCTCTGGCAGATAAGGAAGCATATTTGTCTGTAAACAATCAGAAACTTGCAAGATTTGGTATGAATGCAGTGCAACTACGTGGTAATCTGATGCCATTCAATAATGGCTATGATATTGGAAATGAAAGCAAGAGATGGAATGATGTATATTTAGCAGGGCAGAAAATAAAATTAAATGACATTGCTATGGTCTATCATAGTAATATTACATTCATTAAAGATACCGGAGGGTATGCCGAAGTTAATATAAAACAATTGAAGATACAAAAAGACCCTTCATATAACTACAGTATTCTGTCTCAAAATATTCACGGGACTGTATCGTTGGCTTCTTACACAACTGATGGAGTTTTGCTTAGTACTCTAGATATTGGTGAAGGCAGCACATCTATGTTGATAGAAGGCAGTAATTTATATTTTACAAGTGAAAGGGTTGGTATCATAGCACAAGCATCCAATTTACATGCTTCGAATTATATCATAGCAACGAATGAAAGAATAACTAATTTAACAGGTGATGACATAAATCAGGGCGTTAATAAAAGGCTCATTGAAAATGCTGTAATACCATATGATTTGACTGTAGATGCTACATTGACTGTTAGCAACTTAAATGTAGTAGGAACAACAACTACGATAAATACAACATCATATCAAACTGAAAATCTGGAGATTATTAGCCAATCACTTGATGGTCCTACATTGAAAGTAGTACAAAATGGTATTGAGAATATTGCAGAGTTTTATAGCAATAACATCAACATAATAACAATTAACAATGTTGGCTCTCTTGGTATAGGTACATCAATTCCTTCTGAAAAACTTGAAGTTCAAGGGAATATTAAATTATCAGGAGGTATAAATAATATAACTAGCAATGAGTTGAGTTATCTGAGTGGTATAACTAGTTCAGTTCAACAGCAGATAATAAATACATCCAATTATGTCTCAGATACGAATGATAGGTTTAATGCTAGTATTAATAATACCTCGAATTATATATCAGATACCAATGCGAGGTTTAATGCTAGTATTAATGATACCTCGAATTATATATCAGATACCAATGCAAGGTTTAATGCTGCTGTTAATGATACTAGTAATTATGTATCAGATACTAATGCGAGGTTTAATGCTGCTGTTAATGATACCAGTAATTATGTCTTAGATACCAATGTGAGGTTCAATGCTGTTGTTAATGATACTTGTAATTATATCTTAGATACCAATACAAGGTTTAATACTAGTATTAATGATACCTCGAATTATATATCAGACACCAATGCAAGGTTTAATGCTGCTGTTAATGATACTAGTAATTATGTATCAGATACTAATGTGAGGTTTAATGCTGTTGTTAATGATACCTCGAATTATATATCAGATACCAATGCAAGGTTTAGTGCTGCTGTTAATGATACCAGCAATTATGTATCAGATATCAATGCGAGGTTTAATGATAATATTGATGATACCAGTAATTATATCTTAGATACCAATGCGAGGTTTAATGCTGTTGTTAATGATACCTCGAATTATGTCTTAGATACCAATGCGAGGTTCAATGCTGTTGTTAATGATACTTGTAATTATATCTTAGATACCAATGCAAGGTTTAATGATAAGATTGATGATACTAGTAATTATATACTAGATACCAATGTGAGGTTTAATGATATGATTGAGGATACCAGTAATTATGTCTTAGATACCAATGCGAGGTTTAATGCTGCTGTTAATGATACTAGCAATTATGTCTTAGATACCAATGCGAGGTTTAATGCTGTTGTTAATGATACCAGTAATTATGTCTTA
>JACCDP010417292.1_pt1 | contig 19970 bp, 18 predicted proteins | sample 7445841 | NCBI WGS metagenome assembly JACCDP01 (sample SAMN15323441, study PRJNA562643) | freshwater metagenome | isolation source: river surface water | place: USA:Blue River Watershed | collected 2017-08-17
GCTGCAAACCTGCAATCTTCAAAACGAAATTCTTGAGGACCTGAAAACCCTCTTGACTATGGGTCACTTCGGGGTGAAATTGAATCCCGTACAGCGGACGATCCGTCCACTCAAAGGCCGCATTGGCAACTGTTTCGGTGGAAGCAATGCACCGAGCCCCGGTGGGCAATTGAACGATGGTATCTCCATGCGACATCCAAACCTGGGATGCCTCCGACAATCCTTCGAGGAGCGGAGAACCCACCGAACCTTGGACCTGTAATACGGCCCGACCGTATTCCCGAATGACCGACCGTGCGACCGATCCACCTCGGTTGGCCGCCAGCCATTGGGCGCCGTAACAAATACCCAAAACGGGGACCCCCTCAAACCAGGTAGGCCAAGGGACAACGGGGGCCTCGGGGTCGTGGGTTGATGAAGGGCTACCCGACAGAATCACCGCCTTCCACGATCCCTGTTCCACAGGGCAGCGGTGGTAAGGCAAAATTTCGCAGTAGACCTCCATCTCTCGGACTCGCCGTGCAATGAGCTGGGTGTACTGCGAACCAAAATCCAAAATCAATACCTGGTCCATGGCCAAAATTAAGGGTTGGTCGTTTACTTTGCTTGACCTGCATGGAAGACAAAAACCAACGTTTGCCAGCGGCCCTGTTTTTGGACCGAGACGGCGTCATCAACCACGACCCTGGTGATTACACCTGCCGGCCCGAGGACTGGCATCTCTTGGACGGAATTACCGATGTCATGTCCGCCTACCAAAGGGCCGGATACCGGCTGGTGGTGGTTACCAATCAGGGCGGCATTGGCTTGGGACGTTACACCCGCGTTGACCTGGACCGCATTCACCTCCGAATGGTCCAGGCCTTGGGCGACCATGGCGTGGTTTTGGATGAAATCTATGCCTGCTGCCATCATCCCAGCATGGAGCCCTGTTTTTGCCGAAAACCGGCCCCTCTCCTGATCCAAAAAGCTTTGCATCGTTGGCAATTGGACCCCAAGCAATGCCTGATGATTGGGGACCGAAGCCGGGATGTGGAAGCTGCCGAAGGTGCCGGCGTTCCTGGTTATTTGGTACCGGTCAATGCCGACCTACGGCTCTTGGAAGGACCCTGGCAAGCCCTGCTCAAAACCCTTTGCCTCCTTTGTATCCTGATGGGCAGCCTTTGGGGCAAAGCCCAGGCCCAAACCGTGGTGGCCCAGGTTTTTTTGGATCCCCGCTGCCCTGCGACCCAAAGTGCCCTACCCGCCTTGCAACGAAGTCAAGAAAAATGGGCTGAGCAAGTTCACTGGATTGCGGTTTTTAGCGATTCCAGTCTTAGCGAACAAACTTGCCTAAAATATTTGTTGGAACACAATTTAGCGATGGCGCTGCGTCGGGATCCCCGAGCCAACAATCTGCGTGTATACCGCATCCCTTTGCAACCTTGGATTCTCCTGACCAATCAACGGGCCGTTACCCTGCACCAGGGGCCTTTGCTGGATGCCAAAACCCTGCCTAGCGACCCACAAACCTGGGAAAAAAGCTTGGAGGAATGGGTTCAGAAGCCGGATCTACGGCCCAACACGCCTGCACGAAAGGCCACCGTGCGGGGTCAAGGATGCCCGGTCCCTCAAGGACCTGCCACGCCCTAAGCATTCCACGGGATGGGTTCAAGCCACGATGGTCCCTGACCATCGGACCTCTGTTGAACCTTGAACCAACTGATTCAGGTAAACCGGAACAACCGAACCCGCCCATAGCGGATCATAAACGGCCTCAACCCGAAGGTAATTAGGCGTATAGCCCCGCATAGTCGATGGAGAATCCTTGCTACCAGGGTAGGCTTCGTTCTCAAACAAAACCGGTAGGGTCCGACCTCGAAAAGCTTCCGCAAAATCCCTTTCCCTCTCCAAGCTCCATCGAGTCAAGACCTGGTTTCGCAAGGCCCTTTGTTCATTGGCAACCGCCGCACCCATGGCCATGGCATCCGTACCGGGTCGTTCGGAATACGAAAAAACATGGAGGTAGGCCAAGGGCAGGCTATCCAAAAAATTCTTGCAGGCTTCAAATTCCGCATCGGTTTCGCCCGGAAAACCTACCATCACATCCGCGCCGATGCAAACCTCCGGAAACAACTCTTGAATACGAAGCAGGCGTTCTCGGTAGAGGTCCGTTCGGTAACGCCGTCGCATCCGTGCCAACACGGTATCCGATCCACTCTGCAATGGAATATGAAAATGCGGTACAAAGCGAGGGGACTCTTTCACGGCGACCAGCAAGTCTTCGTCCAATAAATTGGGCTCCACACTGGACAAACGAAAGCGCTCTGCATCGACTTCCTGATGGAGGCGCCGAACCAAGGCATCCAAGCCTTGGCGAGGTTCTTGGGGAAAACGATCGCGATCTCCTTTGCCTTTTCCAAAATCACCCAGGTTCACCCCGGTTAACACGATTTCGACTGCACCGTTCTTCACCAAATCCTTGGCGCGCTGGATGACCGAATCCATGCGATCTGAACGAGAGATGCCCCTGGCGGCGGGAATGGTGCAATAGGAACAGGGGTAATCGCAGCCATCTTGAACCTTGAGAAAGGCGCGGGTTCGGTCACCCCAACTTTGGGCCGGCACAAAGTCCAAGGCCTTTTGAATCGGTCGGCGGACGACACGATGGGCTCCACCCTCCAGAAGGAGCTGTGGCAGCCTCCATTTATCCGCCGTCCCAGCAACCAAGGTCACACCGGGAATTTGGGCAATTTCATCGGGGCGCAACTGGGCATAACAACCCACCACCGCCACTTGGGCGTGGGGGGCATAGCGCAACGCCTGTCGTACCACTTTGGCACATTTGCGGTCGGCCTTATCGGTCACCGAACAGGTATTGATAATGTAAACATCGGCACCCTCTTCAAAGGAAACAGGCTCGTAACCTTGATCCTCAAAGGTTTTACGAATCGACAAGCCGTCGGCGTAATTCAACTTGCAACCCAAGGTGTAAACCGCCACCCGCGGAACTTTCCCTTGGGCAGGCAGTGCTTGACCCAGGGAGTGTTCGAGGACGGTGGGTGTTTCAACCATCATGGTCCAAAAGTCGGATCAGGACAAGGACCCGGAAGCAGCCCCCCGCAGGCGAATGGCGGTGATGATTTTTTTGGTATGGCGAGGAAAATCTCCGCCCATCATCCAGGTATAGTAGGACGGATCCCGACCAAAAACCTGCTCAACGGACTGCCCTTTGTATTTGCCAAATCCAAACACTTCGATTCCCTGATCATCCCGGACAATTCGACCGGCCAAGTCCACGGATTTGTTGTTACGAGCGGTGAAGCGATGAAGAAAATCCACGTTCCCCTGCAAGTCAGGGTAACGATTCAATTGCTCGATCAAGATTCGACAAGTAGCCCGGGCATCGGCCGCTGCCGAATGGGCATTTTCCAGCTCAGCACCGCAGTAATAGCGCAAAGCCGCTTTGAGATCTCGCGGTTCTTTTTTGTGAAAAATCGCCTGCACATCCACCATGCGGGCATGGGTCAAATCCAGGTCTTGGTCGATTCGAAGCATTTCATCCACCAAAAAAGGCAGGTCGAAATAGGCACTGTTGTAGCCCGCCAAATCGGCTTGATCAAAAAACTGGATGATTTTGGGTGCAAACTCTTCGAGGGTCGGCATGTCTTCGACATCCTTGTCAAAAATCCCGTGAATCTTGGAAACCTCGGCCGGGATGGGAATGCCGGGCTGCAGGCGCTGAACCAACTCTTGGACCGTACCATCCGGCTTGAGTTTGACCCCGGCAAACTCCACAATCCGATCCTTACCAATCGACAGGCCCGTTGTTTCCAAGTCAAAAAAGACCAAAGGCCTTTGCAGGCTCAGGTTGCCCAATGCATAGTTTTCCATTCTTTGTTGTGGTTTTTAGAACCCTACCATTCCCCGATTTCTTTTTCCCATGACCATGCCGACCATGAACCAGAACTCATCATTAACAGGGGGCGATAGGCGGATTGAATTCGAATCCAATCTTGAAGGGATTGTAGATCCGCAAAAACCCGAAGGTCCTTGCGACCAAAGGCCTGAATCAAAAAATCCTCGTCCAAGCGTATCCCCTTCTTGCGTCGAACTTCTTCGTCCGAAACATAGACCGCGGCGACGCCGGCCAAATCCATGCTCCCCTTGTATTCCGGAATATAATCCGGGTTGAGGCTGGAAAAACTATGCAATTCAAGTACGGAGGTGAAGTCCGAGCCAAACTGTTCATTCACAGCCCCAACAGAAGCGTGGACCTTCGATGGTGAATGGGCAAAATCCCGAATCACGGTTCCACCGGATCCAGTATGCATGCGTTCCAATCGTCTTGAAGATCCGGGAAAGGAGGCGATGGCTTGGTAAAAATCCACCTTTTCGAGTCCTGCCACGGCCGTTAACTGCCTGGCAGCGGCAATGTTATGCATATTATGGCGACCAAAAACCTGCAAGGGAATTTTGCCTAAACTGGTTTTGAGGAAGGTGTAACCATCCTCCACCACATAAGGAGCTGCTTTGTAGGGCTTGAGCTCAAGACCCCGCCCGTTTTCCTGGACCAAACGAGCCAGGATCGGATCTTCTTCAAAATAAATAAGCACGGCACCGGGCTCCAGGGATCGGATATAGTCGGCAAAAACCTTTTCGTAGGATTCTCTTGTTGGAAAAACATTGATATGATCCCATGCAATTCCTGTAACAACGGTTGCATGAGGGTTGTAGTGGCTCATCTTGGGACGAGGGTCCAGAGCCGAACTCAGGTATTCGTCCCCTTCCAGTACCACGGCGGCCGCCTGCGTTCCCAATTGAACCATCCGCTCGTAGCCCGGCATCGCCGAACCAACCAAATAATCAAAATTGATTCCGTGAAAGCGAAGCGCGTGCATGACCATGGAGGTCACCGTGGTTTTGCCATGGGAGCCGGCCACCACCAAACGCTGCTGATTCGCCGTCATCTCGCCCACCAATTCCGGGAAAGAACAAACGCGAATCCCCAATTCCAAGGCCCTTTGCAATTCGGGATTGTCCGCCTTGGCGTGCATTCCCAGGACCACGGTATCCAGATCCGGAGTAATTCGGGAGGCATCCCACCCCATCGGCTCCGGGAGCAGGCCCGCTGTGGCCAATCGACCGCGGGCGGGCTCGTCAATACGATCGTCTGAGCCACTGACCAAGTACCCGGCGGACTGCAGGTCCAGGGCTAAATTGTGCATCACGGCCCCACCAATGGCAATCAGGTGAATTTTGGCTCCGGGGCTTACTTTTGACATTCGGCAAATTTACGCAACCACTGGACCCAACCTTTTCAATGAACGTACAGATTTTACACACAGGCTATTTTAAATTGGACGGCGGTGCCATGTTCGGGGTGGTACCCCGCACGATGTGGTCCACGTACAATCCCCCGGATCCGAACAACCTCTGCACCTGGGCCCTCCGTTGTTTGCTGGTTCAAGACGGACCCCGGGTGATCGTGATCGATTGCGGGATGGGCCGCAAGCAAGATGAACGGTTCCGCAACCGTTACGGGGTATCGGACGAAGTGGATATCGCCCAGGCGGTCCAGAACGCGGGGGTTTCCCCGGCGGCCGTGACCGATGTCATCCTGACGCACCTGCATTTTGACCATTGCGGTGGGGCGACTCGGCGCGGCGAAGACGGCCAAAGCATGGAAGTCACCTTTCCCAACGCCACCTACTGGGTGGGCGCCAAGCAACTGGCCTGGTCCTACCCGCGGCCCAATGCCCGGGAAAAAGCCTCCTTTTTGCGTGAAAATATCGAACCGCTCCTCCATTCGGGGCAACTGCAGGAAGTCCCCCCCGGCCAGAACGCCGCCGGTCTCCCCTGCCTCCATGTGGATGGCCATACCGATGGGATGTTGTTGCCCATGGTGCCTTTTGGAGGTCGGACCCTGCTTTATTGCGCGGACCTTTTGCCATCGACAGCGCATTTGCCCTTGCCATGGGTCATGGCCTACGATGTACGCCCCCTCCAGACCCTGATCGAAAAAGAAGAGATCCTGGAAACCGCCCTGCGCGAAAATTGGCTGCTTTTTTTCGAACACGACCCCGTGAATGCCGTTTCTTCGTTGGTTCGGGATGCCAAAGGCGTCATTCAGGCGTTGGACCCCCGCAGCGACCTTTCCATTTAGGCCTCACAAGGCAGGGAGGTCCGTTCACCCCAAATCGAACCTGAGGAATCGTACTACTTTAGCGCAGCGGCAAAGCCCATAATTCGGCCATGCGGCGGGGGATATCGGTATTGTCCATCCAACCCGCAAAACGTTCAGCTCCTGGACCATACGACATAACCGGCACCAGGACCGGGGTATGTTTTTTGGTTGTAAAGGCAAATTTTAGATTCGAGCCATCGAGGGAACCGCTCTGAATGGCCATGCCCCCGGTTTCGTGGTCGGCGGTTAATACCACCAGGGTTTGTCCGTCTTTTTGGGCAAAATCCAAGACAGCACCTACCACCCGATCCAGATCCAGGGTCTCGGTCAACACATATTCCCCGTCGTTGGCATGCCCCCCCCAATCAATCTGAGAACCCTCGATCATCAAAAAGAAGCCGGAATCCGCCTCTGTTCGGTGCGTTCGATTCAAATCACGGCAGGCCCGGGCCGCCAACATGCTCATCAATTGGGGATCACGACCCTGCAAGATGGATGGAGCCGGTCCATCCCACAAAAGAGCAATCAAGGGAGTGGCAATCGGGCGCAATCGGGGCGACAAAACCTCCGGGGTCGTATTCACTGGGAGGACACCACTGGCCTCGCTCATTTCGTACAAGAGATCGCGCTGATCCTGACGATTAACAAAATGATTCCGGCCTCCACCCACCAACCAATCCAAAGGGGCACGGCTCAAATCAAGGGCAATGTCTTCGACCAGATCGCGGTCTTTGCGATGCGCTGCAAATGAAGCAGGGGTGGCATGGGTCACCTCGGAGGTGACCAGCATTCCTGTCTTTTTGCCAGCCTTGGCGGCTAATTCCAAGATCGTGGGCAATGGCAAGGTATCGGGTCCCACTCCAACCGCCCCGTTGTAGGTTTTGCGACCGGTGCTAAGGGCGGTGGCCCCTGCACCCGAATCGGTGATCAAAGCATCGGATGCCGTGGTAGAGGCCAAACCGATGAACGGAAAGCGAGCCATATTCCAGGGCTCGGACGGTTCACGCCGTGTTTGGTGCAGATAGGACGCCGAAACTTGGTGAAGCCCCATCCCATCGCCAATAATAAATATAATGTTACGTGGTCTTTGCTGAGCCAGGGTACCGTCGTAAAAACCAAGGCATAGGAGCAAGGCCCCAATTCCTGTGGTCCATTTCGTCATAGATGATTTCATATCGAGTTTTAAAAGAGAAAGAAGGATTAGATCTTGGTGGAGGCGGACGCTCCAAGTTCGGGATGAATCAGCAACAAATGCTGAATGGCAGCCACCGAAATCGAATCGGTAATCAAACCTTGTTGAATCATGTCCCAGGCTTCCGCGGGTCGAACCCAACGAACCATCAATTTTTCGGTACCTTCCGGTTCAGAGACGCCCTGCCTCAAGGATCGGGCCACGAAAACCACCGCTGCCTCGTCGCTCACCGAATTGGACAAATGCATCCGTAACATCGATTTCCATTCATGGGCCACCAAGCCGGTTTCTTCACGCAACTCGCGTTGGGCTGTTTCCAAGGGGTCCTGGCCCAGGGGGCAACCGCCTTCCGGGATTTCCCAAGAATAGGCCCCCAAGGGGTAACGCCATTGCCCAACCAAAACCAGGAACCCTTCATCGTTCAAGGCCAAAACCCCCACCGCCAAGTTTTGAAATGCCACAACTCCGTAGATTCCGGGCTTTCCATCGGGTCGGATCACCCGGTGTTCGGTAACTTGAATCCAAGGATTCCGGTAGACTTCGGTCGATGAAACCGTCTGCCAGGGGTTGGAAAAGGGCTCTGAGATGCGCTCAGGGTCTTTTGCTTCGTTGTTGGGCTGCGCCGATTCCTCCAAAAAATTCAAAACAATAGGTTTATCCTATCAAAATTACACCTTACCCGAATGCTTGGTGATTGCAAACCTTTCTTTTAGTTTTGCGTTCTCTTAAAAACCCCTATTTATTATGTTCAAAAAACTTTTCTTTCTCGCCATTGGCAGCTTGGCCATCAGCCTCAGCGCATGCAACAACCAAGGTGGTGACGCCACCGATCCAATGGCCGAAGGCCAAGCCGGTGCCGGTGCCGACACCCTTCTCCTCACCGAAGGAACCATTGAATGGATCGGTTCCAAACCTACAGGCAAGCACAACGGTACCTTTAAAGTATCCGAAGGCTCCTTTATGGTCGAAAATAACGGCATTTCAGCTGCTCAATTCACCATTGACATGAACAGTCTGACTGTTTTGGATCTGACCGATGCCAAAATGAACGCCGACCTCGCTGGACACCTCAAGTCCCCCGACTTCTTTCAAACCGATTCTTTCCCAACCGCAACATTTGCCTTGTCATCGGCTACGGCCCTTGCAACGCCTGATTCCTTGGGTAATACCCATACCATTGCCGGCAACTTGACCCTCAAGGGAGCCACCAAAGGTGTTAGCTTCCCCGCCAAGGTCACCCTTTCCGAAGGTAGCCTCAGCGCCGAAGGCTCTTTGAGCATCGATCGCACCCAGTGGAATGTTGTTTATGGTTCCAAGAACATCTTCAAGAACCTTGGTGACAAGTTCATCAACGATATGGTCGACCTCAAAATCAAAGTGAGCGCAGCCAAAGGTTAATTCGAACCGAATCACAATTCCTCCCCAGGAGGTTTTCACGAAGCCCGGCAACCGCCGGGCTTTTTTTTTGGACCTATCGTTTGACCAAACGATGGGTTTCTTGGGTTCGACCCCCGGCGTAATCCAATCGCAAAACAAAAATACCGGCCGGTAAGTCCCCCACCGGCAACGACCAAAAGGCCTCCCCGGTATAGGTCCCACGTCCGCATTCTCTTCCCAATCGATCCACCAAAGTCCAAGTCAAATTCACCGAATCGGTTTCAGGCCATTGCATGTACAGATTTTGCTCAAAGGGGTTGGGGTACAAGCGAGCCTCGGCACGGGCTGTCCATTCCAGGACCAGAACGGGCGATGCTCCCCCCACCGTTGCGCCGTCCGTGGTCGCCTGCATTCGGTTCAAACCAGGTCGTGGACCGCTCAGGGCCCCAAAGGTGGCAAATCCAAAGGCATCGGTGGGAACGGTCTGGCTCAAAACCCGCAATCCAGCCTCATCGTCAACCGCCGGAAGGAGGGCTAGGTTCGTGGAATCCATACCCAGTCCTCGGTTGTCTATCAAACGCAATCGGTCGTTGCTGCCACCCAGGGTATCGTTGACCGCGCAGTTCCCTGCTCCCCCCCCGTTGACCCGAACCAAGACCGCAGGGTACGGAGCGGTGACCGGTGTTACGGCCGCCCTGGCGAGGTTGCTATCGCTCATCAACACGGCTCGCCACGGATACAAGGTTCCCAAACTTTGCCGCATTCGCTGTACCTGACCTTGGGTAAATACATTCATGCAATCATCGTCGGTATAGTCCATGTAATTGGATATCATCCGAGGCAGGGCCGGCGGGCAATCGATAGGGGCCACAGACGGGCAGCCAAACAAGGGGCCATCGCAATTGGGCGTGTCTTCGATCTCATCGTCCACCGTGCAATCCCCGTCACCCCAGGTATGGTAAAGATCCAAATAATGGCCCATCTCGTGGGTCAAGGTGCGGCCGTAGGCGTACACCGGGTGAAGGTTCAAGGACTGACCCGGGGGTACCCAATCCATGGAGCCCGTTACTTGGGCTGATAACACCACCCCGTCGGCACGACTGTACTGAGGATCCCCCACCAACATGGAAGGCAACCAAGCATAGCCCAGGACCCCCAACTGGATGCGTCCGACCACCCAGATATTCACATACCGATCCACCGGCCAACGGCTCAGGTCTTTCATGGCCAAATCGCCCCCCATCGGATGCGCCATCGAAGCCTCGTATGGAACCCGGTTAATACCCTTGTGCCATTGACCCTGAGGGTCGCGTCCGGCCAACACAAAAACCACCTTGGCATCCGCACCCACGGGAATTTGGTTGAAACCGCGGGTGCCCGCTTTGCGGGTAAAATCATGATTCAAGGCGACCAATTGGGATTGAATTTGTTCATCGCTTAGGTTGGTTCCCTGACCCACCACCGTATCGGAAGGAGCATGCATCACATGAAAAACCACCGGAAGGACGATCATTGGTTCGCCACCCTCCGGGGTTGGAATCTGGCGGACATGGGGTGAATGCGCACCCGATGAACGCAGGGCTCGCATCGCCTGTATTTGGCGGTACCGTTGGGGATCCGCCTGAATCTGTTCCAACAGGGCTGGGTAGCCGCAGCGTTGCACGGCAGGACGCTGGGACTGGTTTTGGGCCTGGAGGGGCCCGCTTCCCAAGTGAAGTAGTCCCCAAACCAAGGTTACCACGCCTTGGATGGACCATTTATTCCACCACCACATATTGGTAAATGTCGTTCAGATGTTGCTCAAAAAGCCATTGCTTACCGGACAAAAGCCCTCGACGCATTTTGTCCGATTGATGCATGAGGGTCCACAAAGAGAGACCTTCGGTCAAGTGGATTTCAAAAAAAGGCGACAAAGCATCGCGTACCGGTTGGAGTTTATAGCGGTCGTTATCCACCACCAGGCTAAACGACACTGCGGTATGTCGGGCGAGATTGGCCTTGAGGCCTTGTTCATACAATGCTCGGTAAATCATGGACAACCCTTCCTCCGATATAAACGAGAAATCTTTGGAAACCAATTCCAACAGCCCTTGGTTTTTTTTGACGATCACACAAGAATGCCTTTGGTCGGTGTTGTCCGTTCCTCCGATCAGGGTCCCGGGGGCCTCCGGATGAAGGAAAGACCGAACCCGCAAGGGAATCCCTTTGTTCTGAAGGGGTTGGATGGTTTTGGGATGAATCACCGTCGCCCCGTAATACGTCATTTCCACGGCTTCGAGGTACGAAAGGGTGGGCAAAAGTCGGGCCATCGGGAAGAGCCGGGGATCGGCGTCCATGACCCCGTCCACGTCTTTCCAAACCCATAATTCACGGGCATGCAGCGCATGGGCGATCACCGAAGCTGTAAAGTCCGAGCCCTCTCGTCCCAAGGTGGTGCTTCGTCCACTGACACCGTCCCTGCCTATGAATCCTTGGGTCAAAACACATGTTACACCCTTTTGATTGCGCAGACTTTGGCTTTGGACCTCTTGGATTCGTTGCACCGTTACGTCCCACTGAATGCGGGCATCTCGCCAGGTGGCATCGGTTACCAAAAGATCCCGCGCGTCTACCCAGCGATGTCCCCATTTGTTTTGCTCAAAATAGGCCGATACCAAAGCCGTGGAAAGGAGTTCTCCGTAGCCCACCACTTGATCATAAAAACAATTGTACGAGAGCTGGGAACCCCGCAAAGCGTGCAATTCCTCCAACAAACGATTCATCCAAGTATCCAGAACCTGTTCCAGGTCGGGACATTCCGTGGACGAAGACATCGGTCCGGGCTCCAGGCGTAGGGGCCGAATGCGTTCAAGGTGGGCTTCCCGAATTTGTCCCCAAAACTCCATGGCCTCGGGCCAACGATCATCGCGTACGGCTTGGACCACGTTCTCCAAAAGGTTGGTTGTTTTCCCCATCGCCGAGACAACAATCCACAAGGAATCACCTCCGTAGGTTTGGACCAATCGCAACAAGCGTCGCAGCCCCTCAGCATCTTGGACCGAAGCCCCGCCAAACTTGAATACCAGCACGGTTTATACTTTTTGAGAACCAACATGAGGGCTGCGTCTGTACGACGCAAGGGCGGAGCCACTGACCCGGTAAGGCCACCATTCGCGCAAGAGTTCGGCTCCCATGGCCCGGTAAAAGGCGTGAGCCGGTTCGTTCCAATCCAAGACCATCCATTCCACGCGATCCATGCCTCGGTTGGCTGCCAAAGTCAAAACTTCGGTGAGCAAGGCTTTGCCCACCCCCAATCGTCGATAAGGTTCGCGCACCACCAAATCTTCCAAAAACAAACAAGGTCCTCTCCAACTGGAATACTTGGTATAAACCATGGCCATGCCCAACAAACCTTCCGCACCCCCATCGGCCACAAGGACTTCAAACAACGGTGGTGTCTGACCAAACCCGTGTTTTAACAAATCTTCCGGACTAAGCACAAAGGCTTCGGGTTCTTTTTCGTAAAGAGCCAATTCAGCGATAAGGGCATGAATCGTCGGAACATCTTCGGCAAAGGCCGGACGAACCTCCCAGTGGATCATGGCCAGGTAATTTCGGGCTCCGAACCGTGGGCCGTCAAAAAGCCAAGGGTATGGGCTTTGATATGTTCAACCCCCACACCGGGTGCTCGCTCCAGGAGCACAAACCCTTGTGGATCAAACCCAAAAACCCCCAATTCCGTCACCACTTTTTGGACACAAGCCAATCCGGTGAGCGGCAGGGTGCATGCGGGTAAGAGTTTGGATTCCCCTGCTTTGTTCACATGTTGCATCGCCACCACAATATGTCGGGCCGAAGCCACCAAATCCATGGCGCCGCCCATGCCTTTGACCATCTTGCCGGGAATTTTCCAATTGGCAATATCGCCGTTTTGGGAAACCTCCATGGCCCCCAAAACCGTGAGGTCCACCTTACCGGCCCTGATCATGCCAAAGCTCATGGCGGAATCAAAAAACACCGAACCGGGCAAAGTGGTGATGGTCTGCTTGCCAGCGTTGATCAAATCCGGGTCCTCTTCGCCCTCCCAGGGAAAGGGGCCCATGCCCAGCAACCCGTTCTCGGATTGCAATTGGACTTCCATCCCTTCCGGAATAAAATTGGCCACCAAGGTGGGAATGCCAATGCCCAGATTGACATAATAGCCGTCGCGTAATTCGCGGGCGATGGTGCGGGCGATACCGTTTTTGTCCAACATAGCAGGGAACTCAGGCACGGGACCGGACGGTCCTCTGTTCAATTCGTTTTTCGTAATTTGTTCCAACAAAGATTCGATGGACATAAATTCCGGGGACATGAATATGATCCGGATCCAAGACGCCCGGTTCAACCAATTCTTCGACTTCGGCGATCGTTATTTTGCCGGCCATCGCCATGAGGGGATTGAAGTTGCGAGAGGTGGCCCGAAAAACCAGGTTGCCCAAACGATCCCCTTTCCAAGCCTTGACCAAGGCGTAATCGGCTTCAAAGGCGGTTTCCAAGAGGTAGGTTTTGTCCCCGAAGACCCGGGTTTCCTTGCCCTCGGCGACTTCGGTCCCGTACCCAGCCGGGGTATAGATGGCCGGCATGCCGTAACCAGCGGCTAAGCACCGGGTGGCCAAGGTGCCTTGGGGTATCAATTCCACCTCCAATTCGCCGGACAGCAACTGCCGTTCGAATTCGGCATTCTCACCCACATAGCTGGCAATCATTTTGCGGATTTGATGGTTTTGCAAGAGCAAACCCAAACCAAAATCGTCCACGCCGGCATTGTTCGAAATGCAGGTGAGGTTGCGCACCCCTTTTTGGACCAGGGCTCTGATGCAATGCTCGGGGATACCGCAAAGGCCAAAGCCTCCCAGCATCAGGGTGGTCCCGTCCTGCAAATCATGCAGGGCTGATAGAGCGTCCGTAAATACCTTGTTCATGGGTTTGAATACCCGTAAAAATACATCGTCTTCAAGACCCGAGGTCCACCCAGGTCCAGCCCGATCCCCCTTGTTCATCGGGGGCATCCCTGAGCGCCTTCACATGTCGCTGACGGCCCAGGTAGACCCGGATAGCTTGCCGGAGCACCCCGCTGCCTTTGCCGTGGAGAATAAAGAGGCGGTCCTCGCCGGAAACCAAGGCCCGATCCAAGCGTTGCTGCAAAGGCCGCTCCCATTCGTGGATACGCAGCCCCCTCAAATCAAGCACCAAGTCCGATGGAAGCTGGGCGTTCCCTTCCGCTCCTCTTTCTCTCGAATGGACGGACCCTGTTGGGGTCGGCGTGAACCGAGGGCGGGCTGAAGGCGCTGGTACCCCCACCGCCTGGCGATCGGCCAAGCGAAGTTTGTGAAGCGGGGTCCGCATCCGCACCGTATCCACCGTCCATTCAACCTCCTCGCCATCGCTACGCAGAACCACCCCCACCGGTCCCCCTTCCTTCAACACCACCCGTTGCCCCATCACCAAGGGAACAGACTCGGTATCCGCAGGGACCTGCTCGGGATGCGAGATGGCCGCATCGGGTTGGTTCAAAGCGTCCAGGGCTTGGCCCAAAACATCCAAGGCTTGCAGCGCCGAAGTGCGCGGGGAGGCTTCCCCGGGTCGTGGCTGCGCTTTGCTGCGCAATTGATCCAACTCTTCTACAAAAGCCTGAAGTTGCCAACCGGCTTCGCGACGGCGTTCCTCCAATTGACGGCGTAATTTGTTACGGTAATCACGGTAAGCCTCGGTTAATTGTTGTTGCGCGGTATCGTTGGATTCTTTTTGCTTGGAAATCAATCGATCCAGGATGTCCTCCTTTTGGAGATTCAAGGCCACCAACTCTTCAGCTTTTTGTTTTTGATCCATCCATTCCACCAGCAGCTTCTCGGAACGAAGGTCCGTCGAATCCGCCAATTGGCCGGCCCGCTCCATCACCTCCGATGGCAAACCGGCACGGACCGCCAATTCGTTGGCATAGGAAGAACCCGGTGCACCGACCAAGAGACGGTACGTGGGACGCAACGTGGTCAAATCAAAGCCCATACGGGCATCCAAAACCGCGGGACAGCGGGACGACAATCGTTTGAGGTTTCCGTAATGGGTGTTTAACAAAACCGTGGGGCCGGACTCAAACCAGGTTTCGAGCATGGCTTCCGCCAAGGCTCCGCCCAGGGCCGGGTCGGTCCCTGAACCAAATTCGTCCAACAAGACCATATCCTCGGGTCCTGCCTGACGCAGGGCATAGGCCATCAATTGGAGATGAGCCGCATAGGTTGACAAATCTTGGTGCAAATCTTGTCGATCTCCCATTCCCAAAATCATCGTACGAACCAGCGAACAAGAGCTTCCCTCCCCACACAACAGCGGCCAGCCGAATTGAAACAAAAGTTGGGACAAAGCCACGGTTTTGAGAAAAACGGATTTTCCTCCGGCATTGGGACCGGACACCACCAGGATGCGCTGTTCTTGGTCCAGGCTCCAGCTGAAGGGCACGACCTGGGTCCCCCGACTTTTGCACTCCAAAACCAAAAGGGGATGCCGAACATCAACCCAACGACGACCGACGGGCATCCAGTCGGGAAATCGAACCGGGCCCAGGCCCAAAGACCAGGAGCAGACCGCTTGGACGGCATCGGCACGGGCCATCAACCCGGACCATCCCCGCCAATCCGGTTCAAGCAAACGAATATCCCGGCTTAGCTTTTGAAGAATCCGGTACTTTTCGGCACGGATTTCCCATTCCTGTTCCCTTAATCCGTTGTTAAGGGTCCAGACTTCGGCGGGTTCGGTGTAGAAATGCTGCCCCGTGGCCGAAACATCGTGAACCAGGCCGGAAACATGCTTGCGGCCCTCGCTGTTCAAAACCAGAACGTAACGATCATCCCGCACGGTTACTCCGGAATCGGTGGCCCATCCGGCTTCACGGTAGCGCTTCCACAATTGCTCCATGGTTTCGCGCAGTTCCTGGGTTTTGCGTTGTTGTTGAACCATGAGCCGGGCCAAAACCGGGCTGGCCTGGGCCAACAATTGACCGTCTCGCCCAACCAAGCCGCTCAAAGCTCGGAGCACCGGCTCCAAGGATGCCAAGGCGCCTCGCTCGGCGACCCAAGCGGATGAAGAGCCATCTCCTATCCCAAAAACCGCCTTTTCCCAGGCCACCGCCGATTGAACCCCTTCGCCCATGGCGCATAAATCCTCCTCGGTTAGTACATAACCGTCTTTGGACCAGAGGGTTGCTTGGTTCATGGTGGCTTCCCATCGCAAGGCCGGCCACGAACGACCGTGTTGAGCCGCCTCCAAACATTCGCGGTATAAAGCCTGTCGACCTTTCCACAAATCTGGCTCCTGCATTGGCACCATCCAATCATCCAGAACCGAGGGTCCCGCAAGGGTTTGGCATCGCTCGGCGACCGCCTCTCGTATGCGGTCTAGTTCAAGAGTGGACCATGCGCTCTCCGGATACAAACGCCTCAAGGATTCTTCCATTCCTGTTGTTGCAACATTAGATCGCAACGATCCATCAAGGCCTGCAAGGTCTGAGGTTCGTTGGTCAAGTAATACCGGAAACTGGCTTCGAAGCAAGGCAGGGTCAGGCCCAATGGCTGAAGGGCCGCGTTGTACAAAGACGTCATCCCCAGGGTTGAGCGACTATCGCCGGTTCTGGTGATATAATAGCGCGCCCGGTATGCTTCGGCCAATTGGATTCGAACCATGGCCAAGGCCATGGAATCGGGAGGCAAAAGCGGGCGATCATCCGCGGGGATGGGCAGGCTGTCCTTTTCAGGCCCCTGTCCCGGTAGGTCATGGGGGGAGGGTTCTTCCGAAGGACCTTGGCAAGCAAGTAGGAGCAAGACCCCCAGGATTCCGACCCGAAGCGGCGAAGCAAGGCGTAAGCAATTCCCCATAAATTCAAGCCAGAACATCTTCACGAAGGTACGGATGTTTTATTTTGTCCCCATGCAAGCCATGACACCGTCCCAAGCCCCTCCATCGGATTCCTCCCCTTGGGACCGGATTCAGAACGAATTGCGCAATCACCCCGCTTGCACCCTCGTCGCTGTGTCCAAAACCAGGTCGGTGGATGAAATTCGAGACCTTTACGATCGCGGTCAGCGGGATTTCGGAGAAAACCATGCGCTGGAACTCCAAAGCAAAGTCCACCAGCTCCCCGCAGATATCCGATGGCATTTTATCGGTCACCTTCAGACCAACAAAGTCAAAACCATCCTCCCCTACGTTCATTTGATTCATTCCGTGGACAGCCCACGCTTGGTGGATGAAATCCAAAAAAGAGCCGCAGCTGCCAATCGACAAGTCGCCATCCTGTGGCAAGTGCACATTGCTCAAGAAGAAACCAAACACGGATTTGAACCCGAATCCCTCCTTCAATTCTTGGAGGAACGCCCCCCTTCCACCTACCCCAACCTACGTCCTTGCGGCTTGATGGGCATGGCCACCCTCAGCGATCAAAGCGAGGATGCCCGACCCGAGTTTGCCTTTCTCAAGAAATTTTCGGACCGGGTCAAGCAGCGATTTTACGCCAAGGATTCAGGTTTTGATGTGCTTTCCATGGGGATGTCCGGGGACTATTCCATCGCTCTGCAAGAGGGCAGTACCATGCTGCGCATCGGCAGCCTTTTGTTTGAGCGTTAGGTACCCTTGGGCTTTTCAAGGCCATCCTGCCAACGTCGCCACCGTTCCACCAAGGCCTTGGTAGAGGAATCAACGCCCGATACCTCCCTTTGCGGATTTTCCTCCAAAAGGGGCAGGACCTTCCCAGCCAGGATTTTGCCCAGTTCCACCCCCCATTGGTCGTAACTAAACACATTCCACACCACGCCTTGAACCCATATTTTGTGCTCGTAAAGGGCCACCAAAGCCCCCAACGCTGCCGGGGTCAGGCGCTGGCACAGCAGAAAATTGCTGGGACGGTTCCCCTCAAAGACCTGGTATGCTTCGGCAGGGTTGGCTGAACCTCCTGAAACAGCCCGCACTTCGTCGAGGCTACGACCCTGCATCAAGGCCTGGGCCTGAGCAAAGGCGTTGGCGCTGAGGTAGCGGTGGTGGGGGCCTCCGGGGTAATGGGTATTGGCCGCCAAAATAAAATCGCAAGGGACCCGAACCGTACCCTGGTGGATGAGCTGATAAAAGGCATGCTGACCGTTGGTGCCGGGCTCTCCCCATAGCACCGGCCCGCTGTGGTAGGTCAACGGATTTCCCTCGCGGTCCACCGATTTTCCGTTGCTCTCCATATCGGCTTGTTGCAGGTAGGCCGGGAAACGAGAAAGGCATTGATCGTAGGGAAGCACCGCCAAGGTCTCCATCTTCAAAAAATTCCGGTTCCACACCCCCACCAATGCCAAGAGGACCGGGAGGTTTCGAGCCGGTGGGGTTTCCCAAAAATGCAGATCCATTTGACGAGCGCCTTCCAAAAATTCTCGAAAACGTTCAAAGCCAATGGACAACGCCAAGGACATTCCAATCGCCGACCATACCGAATAGCGTCCTCCAACCCAGTCCCAGAATGGAAACATGCGTTCGCTGTCAATTCCAAATTCGACCACCTTCTCCCGGTTGGTGGACAAGGCTACAAAATGATCCTTGACCTTGGCTCGTTCCCCCAAGGCCTGGGTCAACCAGTTGCGGGCGCTTTGGGCGTTGGCCATGGTCTCTTGGGTGGTAAAGGTTTTGGAAGCCACCAAAAAAAGCGTGGTTTCTGGATTCAACCCCAGCAGGGTCCGCTGCCAATGGGCCCCGTCAACATTGGATACAAAGTGAACCCGCAAAGGCCCCGCGTAGGGTGCCAAGGCTTCGCAGGCCATCAAGGGTCCCAGATCGGAGCCGCCAATGCCCATATTCACCACATCCGTGAAGGCCTGTCCGGTGCATCCCCTCAGTTGACCCCCGCGGACCGATTCCACAAACTTTTCCATCCGGTTGAGGACTTCTTCCACCAAAACACCGGGCTGACTGCCATCGCTTAATCGCAGGGGATGGCCCGGATCCCGAAGTACCGTGTGCAGCACCGCCCTGTTTTCGGTTTCGTTAATAGCGCCTCCGTTGCGAGTGGCGTTCAGCGCTTGCTCCCAACCACATTCCTCCAAGAGCTTCAACAAATGATGGAGGGTTTGATCGTCCAGCAGATTCTTGGAGTAATCCAAGAACCAGCCCGCCCCTTCGGCACTCATTCGTTCGGCCCTGTCGGGATCAGCCCCAAACAAATCCTGGAGACGCTGACCTTGGAGCACCTGGGCGCTGTGCGTTAGTTGTTTCCACGCGGATGTTTCGGTGGGGTTGATTCGGGGAAGGCGAAGGTTCATCTTGGGGGGCTATGGCAAAGACCATTTTATACAACAAAAATAAGGCCTTGGGGGCCCAAGGGGAAACCCTGGCGGCCGAGCATCTCCAGCGTTTGGGCTGGCAAATTCGGGCCCGAAACTGGAAATCCCATCCCTACGAGATCGATTTGGTCATTCAGAAAGAAAAAGTCCTGGTATTTGTTGAAGTCAAAAGCATGGCCGGCCCCCGGCCCTGGACACCTTGCCGGCAGATCCGCCCCCGCAAGGCTCATGCCCTTCGCATGGCGGCCTATCGCTACCTCAAAGAGCATTCGTTCCGTGGCGAAATCCGCTTTGATCTGGTGGAATGTGTGGTGGGACCTGGCACCCAGTCCACCTGCACGGTTTGGGAGGACTTTTGGACCTTCAGCAACGGGGGCCTGGCACAGAGGACCCTGCTCGATTTTTAATCTTGGAGACGGGCAGGGCTGAGGACCCAACGGCCTGACTTACTTTTGGGACATGCGATACGAACACCTAACAGACCTTCGGGAACGCCTAGAGGCGTTGAGGAGGTTTCTTTGACGTCGAAGCCAAGATTGCCAAAATCAAGGATGTAGAAACCCGCTCCACGGCACCCGGTTTCTGGGATCAAGCCGACCAGGCGGAGCAATGGCTCAAGTCCATCAAAATACCCAAACAATGGGTGGAGGCCTACGAGCAATTGGCCGAAAAAATCGAAGAACTCGGTATTTATTACGAATTTCAGCAGGCCGGCGAATTGAGCATGGACGACCTGGACCAGGCCCATGAGCAGGCCTTGACAGCCGTCGAAGCGCTGGAATTCAAAAATATGTTACAAAGCGAGGAGGACCCGCTGAGCGCCATCATTGAAATCAATTCAGGAGCCGGTGGAACCGAAAGCCAGGATTGGGCTTCGATGTTGGAACGCATGTACCGGATGTGGGCCGAA
>JACCDP010948070.1_pt1 | contig 19963 bp, 18 predicted proteins | sample 7445841 | NCBI WGS metagenome assembly JACCDP01 (sample SAMN15323441, study PRJNA562643) | freshwater metagenome | isolation source: river surface water | place: USA:Blue River Watershed | collected 2017-08-17
AATGTAGCGGGAACAGGACTCGAACCTGTGACCTTCGGGTTATGAGCCCGACGAGCTACCAACTGCTCCATCCCGCGATATAGTGAGGCAAAGGTAAGGACAAACTCTCAAAAATCAAGTACCTTTGCAAAAAAATCAGAAATGATCCCTTCATCTCACAAGGCAGGATTTGTCAACATCATCGGAAAACCCAACGTGGGCAAATCTACACTGATGAATATTTTGGTAGGGGAACGCCTTTCTATTGTTTCATCCAAAGCACAAACTACGCGCCACCGAATCCTAGGATTAATCAATACCGAGGAGCACCAAATCGTATTCTCAGATACACCCGGTATGCTCAAGCCCAAGTACGAACTCCATAAAAGCATGATGGGATTTGTACACCTGACCTTGGAAGATGCGGATGTGATTGTTTTTGTCACCGATCTCTTTGAATCGGAAGAGGAAATCGAAGAAGTCATTCAAAAAATAAATGCATCAGGAGTACCCGTACTCCTAGTAATCAATAAAATTGACCTAGCCAAGGAAGGACAGCTCGAGGAAGTGACCCAGTATTGGACCTCCCGAATTCAAGCTGCTACTGTGATTCCCATCTCGGCTTTGGAACAATTCAATACCGAACGAATCCTTCAGGAAATCGTGGATCGTCTTCCTGTCCATCCACCATTTTATGACAAGGAGGAACTTACGGATCGCCCCGAGCGTTTCTTCGCTTCGGAGATCATTCGAGAAAAAATCTTTACCAACTACAAAAAAGAAATTCCCTACAGCACGGAAGTAGGCATTGAAGATTTTCATGAGGAAGAAAACTTGATCCGAATTCGAGCCACCATTTTCGTGGAACGAGACAGCCAAAAAGGCATCGTCATCGGCGACAAAGGAAAAATGCTCAAGAAAGTAGGCACGGAAGCACGCGCAGACTTGGAAAAGTTTTTCGGAAAAAAAGTATTCTTGGAAACCTACGTCAAGGTGGAACAGGATTGGCGTAAAAATAAATTAGTATTAAAAAAATTCGGGTACGACCCCTCTTAATCATGGCAAATATAGTAGCAATAGTAGGCAGACCCAATGTGGGTAAATCTACCCTTTTCAATCGCCTGGTGGAAGAGCGAAAAGCCATCGAAGACAACCTAAGCGGCGTAACTCGTGACAGGCACTACGGCCATGCCCAATGGTCTGGCAAATATTTCTCCGTAATCGATACAGGCGGATACGTCACTGGATCGGATGACCTCTACGAGGCCGAAATTCGGAAGCAAGTGAAATTGGCCATCGAAGAAGCAGATGTAATTCTATTCGTGGTCGATTGCCACGATGGACTGACGGATTTGGATGAGGAATTTGCCAACGAATTGCGCAGCAATAAAAAACCCCTCTATGTAGTCGCCAACAAAGCCGACAACCAGGAAAAATCTTTCATGGCTAACGAGTTCTATTCACTCGGCTTGACAGATTTGGAGATTTTTCCAATTGCTGCAGCAAGCGGTAGTGGCACGGGTGATTTATTAGACGCAGTAGTCACCCACTTTGAAGAAGACGGAATAGAAGATCCAGATGCAGATATCCCCAAAATATCCATTCTAGGAAGACCCAATGCTGGTAAATCCTCCTTCCTCAATGCCCTTCTCGGACAAGAACGCTCCATCGTTACCAATGAGGCAGGTACCACCCGAGACGCCATCCACACTCGATACAAGTTTTTTGGCAAAGACTTTATCATTACCGATACTGCAGGTATCCGAAAGAAAGCCAAAGTAAAAGAAGACATCGAGTTTTATTCAGTCATGCGCTCCCTGAGAACCTTGGAGGAATCCGATGTGGTCATCGTGATGTTGGACGCTACCCGAGGACTGGAAGCCCAGGATGTCAACCTGATATCCTTAGCCATCAAAAATAACAAGGGCGTACTCATCATGGTTAATAAGTGGGATTTGATCGAAAAAGACCACAAAACCATGAACAAAATCAAGGAGGATATGCTCGATCGCCTTGGTGAACACAAATGGATCCCCATTATTTTTACTTCCGTCACCGAAAAGCAACGAATATTTCAGGCCATAGAACTGGCAGTAAAGGTGTATGAGAATAAAACTAGACGAGTAACTACCTCCAAATTGAATGATATTCTTTTGCAAGAAATTGAAAAGTATCCCCCTCCAGCTTGGAAAGGAAAGTATATCAAAATAAAATACGTGACGCAGCTGCCTACCAAAAACCCAGTTTTTGCCTTTTTCTGCAACCTCCCTCAATACATAAAAGAACCTTATACGCGCTTTTTGGAGAATAGATTGCGAGAAAACTTTGATTTCGAAGGCGTTCCCGTAAAAATAGTTTACAAAAACAAATAAAAAATTTTCGTAACCACTTGCACAATTAAAATTAATACTAGTACATTTGTGTTGTAATTAAGAAAACCATAACAAATGAAAAAGGTATTTGCAATTTTCGCAATCGCTGGTTTGATCGCTACTGCTTCTTGCGGTGGAAAGTCAACTGAAGAGCAAGCTGCTGCTGATTCTATCGCTGCTGCTGCTAAGGCTGATTCTATCGCTGCTGTAGAAGCTGCTGCTGCTGCTGAGGCTGCTGCTGCTGCTGACACTACTGCAACTGATACTACTGCTGCTCCTGCTCAGTAATCAACACCACGCGTGAAAAAATTAAGAGTTCCGATAGATCGGGACTCTTTTTTTATGTCTAAAAATGCCTAGACCCTCCTCTGAACTCCTACGATTATTCCAAAAACACCTCCCAGAAAACGCAATCTCCTACTGCGTTCAACTTTGGGAAGAAAGTCCTTTCTATTTTTTTGTAAAACCACCACGAAATACCAAGTTGGGAGACTTCCGCTACCGAAAAGACCGATCCATTCAAACGATCACGCTCAACTCGGATCTCAACCCCTTTCAATTCCTACTCACATTCATCCATGAGGTAGCACACCTCAGAGCCTTTGATCGCTTTGGAACTACTCACGCTCCCCATGGGCCCGAATGGAAGACACTTTTTAAACAACTACTAGACCCGCTCCTCGTCGAACCTGTCTTTCCAAGAGATATCCTTGTTCCGCTAAAGTTGCACATGCGGAATCCTTCCGCTAGTTCTGCCCGGGATCTTTTTCTCATGAAAGAAATGAGCAAATACGATTCTCAACTGCCAGAACAAGCCGGCTTTTTCTTAGCTGACATAGCCCCTCAATCCATTTTCGAACTTGCCGGAAGAAAATTTAGAAAAGGAGAGACACGCAGAACACGCATCCTCTGTGAAGAACTGGCAACGGGTAAAAAATACTTGGTGTCTCGATTGGCTAAGGTGATTCGATTGGATTAATCTTTTTCTTCCCCAATCTGATGCTCTGGCTGCGAAAAATCTTTGGGCTGCGGCAAATCTTGTAGGGAATTGATCCCAAAATAATCCATGAATTTTTGAGAGGTCCCATAGATCAAAGGCCTACCTACTCCATCGGACTTTCCTTTGATTTCCACCAATTCCTTTTCCAATAACTTTTGGAGCGAATAATCACAAGATACTCCTCTGATTTGTTCTACTTCCCCTTTGGTAACCGGCTGCTTGTAGGCAATGATAGACAAAGTCTCCAATTGAGCCGTAGAAAGTCTTTTCTGTGAATGCTGACGCAACAATATTTGAATACTAGGCTGGTAAGCGGGCTTTGTCAAAAATTGATACCCACCCCCCAATTTTTCCAAGGCAAAAGCGAACTCTTCACTTTCATATTTCTGTGAAAGTATTGACAAGGCAGCCTCCACATCCTTACTTGGCACTGCTGCTCCAAACATTTCACTCAAGCAGGCCACAATTTCCTCTACCCCAAGCGGTTCGGGCGCACAAAAAATCAAAGCTTCAATATGTCGATGGAGAAAATCCACGCTTACTTCTTGGCCAACTTCGCCTCAATCGAATGCATGGTGTGCGGCACAGCCTTCAATCTTTCCTTAGAAATTAACTTGCCTGTATCCACACAAACTCCATAGGTTCCATTTTTAATTCGAATCAAAGCATTCTCCAAATTGATGACAAACTTCTGTTGTCTTGCCGCCAATTGATTCAAACTTTCTCGTTCCAAGGTATCCGCCCCATCTTCCAAAAGTTTGGATGTAGAAGAAGTGTGATCCGTCCCACTGTCGTTCTTTTTACTCATAGTCTCCTTAAGCGAGTGAAGCTCTTCTTTTGCCAAGGCTAATTTCTGAAGAATGATTTCTTCAAATTCCTTGAGCTCATCTCTGGAATACGCGGTTTTTTCTTCCTTACTCATACAATTCCTAATTAGGGGTTCACTTGTGGGACTAGTTTAAAAAACAATTCCCTAAAATACAGCAGTCTTTTTGAAAACCAAAACAAAGAAAGGATTATAAATATCCCTCCAACCTTTGAATTTTCACATTTTTCTTAAGCTTCTAATTCAATTGAGAAGCCACTACAAACACCTTTTTGATCACCTTTAAGCGACCACTCAAATCGAAGAGTTGCGCAACCAACACGTAGTATCCCGGACGAACCCTACTTCCAGCAGCATCTGTTCCCGACCAGGAATACACCCCTGAGGTCCCTAAAATTTGCTGTTGCCCCAGCACAACTATTTCTCTACCTGCAGCCGAATAGATAGTGAAACTTCCCACCCATCCCGCCTGCTCTAAGGAATACTGGACAGTGATAAAATTGGGCCCACTGCTTCCCTCTGGATCAAAAACTGGAGGAATTACTTGCAGGATTTCTCCCTCGACATCTCCCCTCAAGACCGTAGAATTCGCTCTTCCAGGGGTCCCATAATCGGCGGCACTAGATGCCGATTGCCAATTCCCAGACTCAGTTGCCGCTGAAAAAGGAGCAATACGCTCCAAGGACACCCCTTTACTCGTACGGAGCAAGGGATGATGCCAAGCCTCATCGTAAGAAAGAGAGTCAGTCACCTGGCCACCAGGAAAAATAAGTAGCAATTGGCCTCCCCCAATAGGCAAACTCGGAAGTCCCTTTACTTGCATCATATTCCCGGTAGCAGACTGCGGATAGGCGATGCGCAAGCGCTCAGGAGCCTGACTTAGTGCCAAATACCCTTGGGGCGGTAAAATTTGTCCCTCCTCTCCAAATACTCGAACTTGGTGGGGAGTGCCATTCCCCTCACGAGTGGCAAGGGCCCAACCCTCCAAGGAAAGGTATTTTTGGGTACTGGCATTGTGAATTTCCACAAACTTCGGATCTCCGGGCCTAGGATCTGCCAAAATCTCATTTAAAATAAGTTCGCCCGGTGCGGGTTCCTCCCCCAAAATCAGCGAAGTTTCAAAACCTCCAGGCTCACCTATACAAGTCCCTAGAGCAGACACCTTCAATTGGTAGGGATGACTACGCTTTGCGGGAGCCTGTAAAGACAACCCAATTCGCTTCCCTGAAGCAAAAACCCAACTGGAATCCAGGGCCAATTCGGGAGTAAAGACAAATGGCGCAAGCCCAATCTCTGGGAGGATCGCTTGATTGACCGCAATGGTCACCTTTTTTGAATCTGAAAACCAACTTGCTTCCACCCGAAGAGGGCCTGGATCCTCTTGACGCTTAAAATTTGAGTTCTGAGCCCCCGGAGTGCCCCGTCTCAGATCTTTAGAGGGCTCCAACAAGGCGGTTCCTTCGCATCGATACAAAGGATCGGGTAATTCCAGGCTGTATCCTCCATTCGCAAACTCAGTTCCTCCCCAGGTAGCCGTATGGTAACTCAGCTGATCGATCCATTGCCCCGTGGGAGTACGCAGGCGAAGGGTAGTTCCAGAATTGGAGAGCAAAGGCCAACCTTCGATAGGCAGCACCTTCCCAAAAGGGCGTAGCAGTACCGCTTGTGAACCGGGACACATGATTACCCATTCCCCAGGAGCAATCCAGTGGGACGGCAATACCACCTCAGATGTAGAAGTGGAAAAGACAATCCCATCCAAACGCAATTCTTTTTTCAAAGGATTCATCAACTCCACATATTCTACAAAAGGCAGGTCCTGATCTTGCCGAGGAGCAGCCATCACTTCGTTGATGACTAGGGATTTGGGTCCATAAGCGCTGGGGTCGGTATACTTAAAGCTGAACAAGGTGTCGGCCAAAATATTACCCTGCAGGTCTGGCACTTGTCGCACCAAGAGCCTGTACTCCTTTTCTTCTAGCAAGTCCTCATCAAATGCCAATACCAACACGGAATCCGACAAGCTACGCGTCTCCAGAGGCCCCTTGCCTTCCAAAGTGTAGGCCAGCGGGAATCTCGAGAAAACAGGATCTACTGGCTCTGAAAAAGTAATCATCACTTCTTTTTGACCATAACCTTTGACTTGCTCTACCCAAGGCGAAACTTCATCCACTACCTGATCCTGCAAACTAAAGGCATCCATCACCCAGCGGGCCCCACTGCCAGTGCCCGGCCCTATCCCCACTTCCAAACTCAAAAACACCTCCTCCAGATCGGCAAATGGAGCGGGCACATTCAATTCGATTTTATGGAAATTCGTCGTAGCATTGGGAAATTGATTGACATCACCTACAGGCATTCGTTCTAGGTAATTTCCTGCCAAAGTCATCGACCAAGAGGCATAGACTAGCGCGGGACGCGTTCCCGTTCCGTTTTTTAGGGTTTTCACCCAAAATACCACATGCGGATTCCCCATTCCTTTGGGCTGAAGTCGCACCCAAATTCGTCCTGTAAAGGTGCTGATGGGCTGAATGGCCAAAGCAACTGATCCATTGACTCCTCCCGTAGGGAGGCGAAAAATTCGGGAAGAAGTACTCCTGAACTCATTGGCATACCATCCTGGTAAGAAGGGTTGGGGATAGGAAACGTTAGAAAAAGTCCCTTCAAAATCTTGGTGCTGAGCCCATGCTGAGGGAAAGGAGGAAAGGAATTGAAGGCCTAGCAGGAATCCTGCTACTCTAAAAAAATGATTCATGGCTAAAAGTTTAAAAAGTAAGGGAATATACTTAGAATTTTTCAAAACCTAGACGTCCTAAATATGTTTTGGTAAAGCCAGCGTATTAAGGTACGAATCCGTATTTTTGTCATCTCAAAACCTTCAAACCGATATCCCATGAAACTTGCCGTCGTAGGCGCTACTGGACTAGTAGGCACCGAAATTCTGGAAGTACTTCAAGAGCATCAATTTCCGTACACCGAACTCCTCCTGGTAGCATCCGCTCGATCCAAAGGAAAAGAGCTTGCCTACAACGGCAAAAACCACGTGATTATGGACCTGGAAGAGGGAGTTGCCGCCAAGCCAGACATTGCCATTTTCTCCGCTGGAGGAAGTACTTCCTTGGAATGGGCGCCTAAATTTGCTGCTGTAGGAACTATTGTTATCGACAATTCCTCTGCCTGGCGCATGGATCCCAGCAAAAAATTAGTCGTTCCTGAAATCAATGCCAAGGAAATCGGTCCAGCCGATAAAATCATTGCCAATCCCAACTGCTCGACTATACAGATGGTCCTAGCCCTAGAGCCGCTACGGCAGCGCTACGGCATCAAGCGCATCGTGGTCTCTACCTACCAGTCTGTGACCGGTACAGGCAAAGCCGCAGTGGATCAAATGATGGCCGAACGTGAAGGAAAAACACCCGAGATGGTGTATCCGCACAAAATTGACCTCAACGTCCTTCCACACATCGACGTATTCCAAGCCAATGGCTATACCAAGGAAGAGATGAAAATGATCAACGAGACCAAGAAAATATTCAGCGACGAATCCATTCAGGTGACTTCCACGACTGTTCGTATCCCAACCATGGGGGGACACTCTGAGGCGGTCAATGTGGAATTTAAACAAGATTTTGACTTGGCAGAGGTGAGAAGTCTCCTTGAAAATGCGCCTGGTATCATCGTTCAAGACGATCCAGCCAACTTTATCTACCCCATGCCGATCACTTCCCATAAAAAGGACGAGGTGTTTGTAGGCCGATTGCGTCGAGACGAGTCCCAAGCCAATACACTCAATATGTGGATCGTTGCAGACAACCTTCGTAAAGGCGCTGCCACCAATGCGGTGCAGATTGCGGAATACCTCCTAGAAAATAAACTGGCCTAATGAACTTAAGTGAGTTCAATAGCGCCGAATTCACTCAATTTGTGCAGAATAATCTGGAAGAAGATCCTGCAGGTTTACTTTTTAAGTTCCAGGGGAAAGTTGCTTTTGACCTAAAAACTGCCGTACAGCAAATCGCTGCCCGACAGAAAGCGAGTAAAAAATTGCCTTCCTGGTCGAAAAATCTAAACCTCCTTTTCCCTGCCAGCATCTCGGTCGAACAATGTTCCTCCGAGCAAACAGCCGCCTTCAAGTCCGCAGGCCGCAGAGGTGGCTGGATGATCGACCTTACTGGAGGCTTTGGGGTGGATTGCTATCACCTCAGTCAGGGATTTGAAAAAGGGGTGTATTGTGAGCAGCAGGCCGAACTTTTCCAGATCTCAACCCACAATTTAAGTGCTTTAAATCCAGGTAAGTTTGACTTTGTAGAAGGGGATGGATTGGATTACTTACGAAATACGGGACAACGCTTTGACCTGATTTACGCAGATCCTGCTCGTCGGGGTACGGGAAACCAGAAATTGTATAAACTTCAAGATTGCGAACCGAATATCGTAGAGGCCTGGCCCCTATTGCAAAGTAAATCCGACTCGATTCTTCTCAAAGTTTCGCCCATGCTGGATTTGACTCAAGCCTGGACAGAACTACCAGACCTCCAAAAAATCACGGTGGTATCGGTTCGTAACGAAGTCAAGGAACTCCTTTTGCATTGGGATAAAGCCAAAGAAGGAGCCCCAAGAATGGTTACAGTAATTGATCTGGAAGGTGGATTGCCCCCATTTGAGTTTGAGCCGAGGGCTGAGGAACGAGCAAAATCCCAATTTGCCGAAGCAGGCAAGTACTTGATCGAACCCCTCACAGGGATTTTGAAGGCAGGAGCCTTCAACCTATTCGGGGAGCGATTTGGGCTCAAGAAACTGGAGCGAAACAGTCATCTCTACACCAGTGAGGTTTTTTCTGTGGGTATCCCGGGACGCATCTTTGAGGTGGTTCAGGAAATCAGCCCCAAAAAGCAGGAAATCAAAACTTTTTTTCCTTCTGGGAAAGTCAATGTAATCTGCCGCAACTACGTGACTGGTGCCGAAGAACTCAAGAAAAAATTAGGAGTAAAGGATGGGGGGGAGGATTATTTAATTGGAACACAGACAGCTACTGGTTTCAAGTTGTACTGGTGTAAACGAGTCCAATAAAAAAAAGTGAAGGTCAATCCTTCACTTCTTCGTAGTCTACGTATTCTCCGCCTTCGATGTCTTTCTTCATTTTTTGAGGTGACTTTTTCGGGATAAAATCCACGTTCACTCCGTCTCTAGGTCGCTGTGACTGCTGTTGTGCCCGCTGCTGATCCATAGCCGCCTCATTCACTCTGCGTGCAAGTTGCGCCAGTTTGGATCGCAGGAAATAGCGGAGCAATTGGCCCAAAAGCCAGCCAACTCCCAGAAGTATAAATAGAAACTTAATCAAGGCTTATCGTTTTTAGAGCAACCTTACTTACTCAAGTAAATATTCCGCTCCGCGTAAATTTTTAAGAAATAATCATCCATCAAATCATCAATAAAGTAGATGGCTTCCCCTGTAGACTTCATCTCAGGCCCCAACTCCTTGTTGACATTTGGGAATTTATGGAAAGAGAATACCGGTTCTTTGATGGCATAGCCTTTCTTTACAGGCTTGAAGTCGAAATCGGTCACCTTTTTCTCTCCCAGCATTACTTTTACGGCATAGTTGACGTAAGGTTCTTGGTAGGCCTTACAGATAAAAGGAACGGTTCGAGAGGCCCGCGGATTTGCTTCGATTACATACACTTTGTCATTTTTGATGGCAAACTGAATATTGATCAAGCCCACGGTCTTCAAAGCCAAGGCGATTTTTTTGGTGTAGGTTTCGATTTGCCTAACCACCAAATCCCCCAAGTTGTAGGGAGGAAGCACCGCATAAGAGTCCCCAGAGTGAATTCCTGCTGGCTCAATGTGTTGCATAATCCCGATGATGTAGACATTTTCTCCATCGCAAATCGCATCGGCTTCTGCCTCAATGGCTCCTTCCAAGAAGTGATCCAATAGGATCTCATTGTTTGGAATGTCTCGGAGTACATTGACTACATGCTCTTCCAACTCTTTCTCGTTGATCACAATTTTCATCCCCTGTCCACCGAGCACGTAGCTAGGTCTTACCAAGAGTGGGAATCCAATGGTTTTGCAAAGTTCTAACGCTTCATCGGTATTGTGGATGGTGCCAAACTCAGGGTAAGGAACGTTATTTTCCTTCAAGAGTGTGGAGAAAAGGCCTCTATCTTCTGCCAAATCCAGGGCTTCGTAGCTGGTTCCGATGATTTTGATGCCATACTTGGAAAGCTTTTCGGCCAATTTCAAGGCAGTTTGACCGCCCAATTGTACGATCACCCCTACTGGTTTTTCCTGAAGGATAATTTCGTAGATATGTTCCCAGAATACAGGCTCAAAGTAAAGTTTGTCTGCCACATCGGGATCCGTGGACACCGTCTCTGGATTGCAGTTGATCATGATGGTTTCGTAGCCGCATTCCTTCGCCGCCAAGACTCCATGTACGCAAGAGTAGTCAAATTCAATGCCCTGACCGACACGATTAGGTCCAGAACCTAGGACTACTACCTTCTTTTTCTCACTGCGTACGGATTCGTTTTCATCCCCAAAAGTAGAGTAATAATAAGGGGTCTTGGCAGCAAACTCTGCTGCACAAGTATCTACCAACTTGTATACCCGCTTGATGCCCATTTCTTCGTAGCGCTTGTGAAACACATCGCTTTCAAGACAATCTAGCAAATGAGCGATTTGACGGTCTGCATAGCCTTTTTTCTTGGCCTCATCCATCAATTCCCGAGGAATAGTTTGGAGTTTGTACTTGCTTATCTCAGCCTCCAAGTGAATCAGTTCTTCGATTTGCTTCAAAAACCACTTGTCGATCTTGGTCAAATCGTGAATCGTGCGGAAGGAAATGCCCAATTTGAAGGCGTCGTAGACGTGAAACAATCTGTTCCAACTTGGATTGGCCAAAGAATACAGGATTTGAGCCTGATCCTTGAGTTCCTTCCCATCGGCACCCAATCCATTTCGCTTGATTTCGAGAGATTGACAGGCCTTTTGCAGGGCTTCTTGGAAATTGCGCCCGATGCCCATCACTTCACCTACCGCCTTCATGGAAAGTCCAAGTTTGCGATCCGCACCCTTGAACTTGTCAAAGTTCCATCGAGGGATCTTGACGATTACGTAATCAATGGATGGCTCAAAATAAGCCGAAGTAGTACCCGTAATGGAGTTGGAGAGTTCATCCAAGTTGTAGCCGATGGCCAACTTCGCTGCCACTTTTGCGATGGGATATCCCGTCGCTTTGGAGGCGAGCGCAGAGGAGCGAGATACCCGAGGATTGATCTCGATACCGATGATGGTTTGGTTGTCTGGGCTGACCGCGAACTGCACGTTACAGCCTCCGGCAAAATTACCGATGCTATTCATCATCGTGATGGCAAAGTTTCGCATCCGCTGGTAAACCGTATCGGGAAGGGTCATTGCTGGAGCCACCGTGATGGAATCTCCTGTATGCACCCCCATGGGGTCAAAATTTTCAATCGAGCAAATGACAATCATGTTGCCAATGTTGTCTCGCATTACCTCCAACTCATATTCCTTCCAACCTAAAATACTTTGCTCAATGAGCACTTCATGTACTGGTGAGGCTTGTAGACCTGCGGAAAGGTAATGTTCAAAGTCCTCTGCTTTCTCTACAAAGGCACCCCCTGCTCCTCCTAGGGTATAGGAAGCGCGGATGATGAGTGGGAAGCCAATTTCTTGGGCAATTTCTTTGCCTTGCAGCATGGAGGTCGCCGTATCACCTTTGCAGACACCTACGCCAATTTGCTCCATCAAGGCCTTGAATTTCTCTCTATTTTCTGCTGTATCGATGGCCTCGATATCTACACCAATCATCCTTACCCCATAGTTTTTCCAAATTCCTGCTTTGTCGCAGTCAATGGCAAGGTTCAAGGCTGTTTGGCCACCCATGGTCGGAAGGACCGCGTCGATATCCGGGTGATCAGTGAGAATTTTTCGGATGGATTTTTTCTCCAAAGGCAGCAAGTACACGTGATCGGCAGTGACCGGATCCGTCATGATAGTCGCCGGATTGGAGTTGATCAAGGTCACCGTAATTCCCTCATCCCGTAACGATCTAGAAGCTTGAGAACCCGCATAATCGAATTCACAGGCTTGCCCAATGACAATAGGACCTGAACCAATAATGAGTACGTGCTTGATGCTACTGTCTTTAGGCATGGGGAGTGGGGAAATTAGATTTTACTTAGGTCCAAATTGGCGTAAAATTAGAAAAATTATCCGAAGGGGAAAGGGAAAAATTGGGAAGTTTACAGACATCAACTCCTTGAATAAAGCGACAGGATTGGAGTTCATGCGGTAATTGGGTAATTTCATCCTTTGGACATCAATTAAAAAGGCAAATCCCTGCTTTTTCTACCTCATGAACTTATTCACTATCAACTACTTTCCCATTATGGGAGAAGTGCTCAGTTCAAAAAATACAGTCTCCTTGGATTTTACGGAAGCCAATGAGGTTCTTTCAAAAGTAGACCTCAGCGATACGGCTGGATTCGAATCCTATGTTTTTGGACAAATGCGAACTGCCGGAAAAAAATATGGGATTGGAGGCTATTTGGAGAAGCGAGCCATTTACCGGCGTAGTGAGGTATTTGCTACGGAGGAGTCCAACTTTCGGAACATTCATTTGGGTGTAGACATTTGGACCAAAGCGGGCAGCCCTGTGTATGCACCCTTAGCGGGAACGATTCATAGTTTTCAGGACAATACAGGATTTGGAAACTACGGACCCACCTTGATACTTTCTCACGATCTTGGCGAAAAAACCTTGTATTCCTTGTATGGGCACCTCAGCAGCACTAGTTTAAACCTGTTAGAAGTTGGCCGTAAAGTAATGCCAGGCGAACAAATTTGTGAGATTGGCCCCTTTCCAGAAAATGGAGATTGGCCGCCTCACCTTCACTTTCAATTGATGTGGGAATTGGATGGAAATTGGGGAGATTATCCTGGCGTAGCTTCTGAAAAAGATCTGGATTACTACCGTCAAAACTGTCCTGATCCAGCGCCTTTGGTTGGTTTTTTTTGAAGAGAAAAGCAAATGAACCCCACATTGCATCTATTAAATGGAGATTTGCTTGCATCCCAACTTCAGGGAGCCTCTTTTTTCGAAGCACATTTAGTGTTTCGCGAGGCCCTAATCGTAGGCCCTACACAGGCAATTGGATTGGATGAGTTCTGGAAAGTTAGAACTGCATTTATCACCGCGAGTTATGGAGCCACCGCTGAAGAATACGCCCAGAAAACCGTTTTAGAAATCGAAAGGTTGAATTCCCTCCCTGAGGATACGGAGATTTGTCTCTGGTTTGAGGACGATTTATTCTGTCAGGTCAACTTATGGTTTATTCTTTCTTTACTCGCTGAAAAACCCAGGTACCGATTGTTCCGCGTATTTCCTCCAGGATCAAATCAATGGAAAGGGTTTGGCGCTGCAGTTGGAAGTTCCTTGGAAGAAGCCTACCGGGCACGAGTTCCATTTTACCCTTCGGATGTGGCTATTGGAAATGGCTTATGGAAGGCCTATCGCAGTCAAGATTGGGCTTTATTTAAAAACCTATCGTACCTAGTCTCTCCCTGCTTCAACTCCCTCGAAGAGGTATGCCAAGCGCAACTCGATCGACTTCCAGGCTCGGATGGCTTGGGCAAGCCAGAACAAATCCTTAAGGGAATTCTAGCGGGTGGAACTACAGATTTTCCCCTGGTATTCAAAGAATTCACCAGGCAAGCAGGAATCTACGGATTTGGAGATTTGCAAGTGAAGGCGCTGATTGCTTCCCTACTCAAAGGCAAGGATTAGTTCATTTCCTAGGATGAAAAGTATGCAATACCTGCTTCAAATAATCCCGATCTAAGTGCGTATAGATCTCCGTGGTGGTGATGCTTTCATGCCCAAGCATTTCTTGCACCGCACGTAAATCAGCCCCCCCTTCAATCAAATGCGTAGCAAAGGAATGCCTAAAGGTGTGTGGGCTGATGCTTTTCTGAATACCTGCTTGCGCTGCAGTCTTTTTGATAATTAAAAATACCATCACTCGAGTTAGCTTCTGCCCTCTTCGGTTCAGAAACACGTACTCCTCCTGCCCTTTTGCCGGAGTTTGCTGAGATCGCACATGTTCTTCATAAAGCTTCAAGTGGTGTAAAGCTGCCTTACCTATTGGTACTAAACGTTCCTTGTTTCCTTTACCGACCACTTTCAAAAATCCGACTTCGGTAAACACCTGGCTTTTTTTGAGTTCCACCAACTCCGAAACACGCAAGCCTGAACTGTACAAAACTTCCAGCATGGCACGGTTGCGATGGCCTTCGGATTCGCCCAAGGGAATGGCTTCCAATAGGGTCTCCACTTCTGGAAAGCTCAAGGTATCGGGTAACTTTCGGCCCAGCTTGGGTGCCTCAAGCAACTGTGCAGGATCTTCTGTAATTCGATCCTCATACATCAAGAATCGGTAAAAGGCTTTGATCCCCGAAATAATGCGTGCTTGGGAATAGGCGGAGATCTCCAACTTCGCTAAGGCGGTCACAAATCGCCGCAAGTGCTCCAGTTCCAGTTCAAGCGGGCTTTTGGAGGGAAATTCACGAGAAACATAATCCGCAAGTTTCTCCACATCCCGGGTGTATGCCTCGATGGAATTGGTGCTCAAGGAACGCTCAAGAGTAAGGTAATGACGGAATTGACGAATCAGTTGAGGCCACATGTAGCAAAGATTAGAAGTCCAAAGTTACCTGTAAATCGTATTCTTGATCCATGGCATACATCTGAATTCAAGCCAATCCCCTTTAGAGGAAACGGCCACATTCACTTATTCCAAAAATTTCCAACTTGCCTTATGGTCTTTGGCAAGGGGCTTACCGGTCACTTTCGCTCTCAGAATTTCGATAGGCATGGCGTTCTGCGTGAGAATCAAGTCGTGAAAAGTTTTCTCAGGCATTTTTCCCGAGTCCACCATTTCTTTGCGAAGCGCATAGATCTCCAAAGCCCCGATCATGTACGCGATTTGATACAAGGGTCCGTAACTCCCCTCAAAAGATCTTCGCACCTCCGCCTCTGCGTTGGCAGATTCGTGACCTACGCGGTTAACGAGCAAATCAATGCATTGCTGAGGGCTCATTTTCCCCAAGTGATAGTTGAGCGAAAAAATGATTCGTGCCGCCCGGTGCATTCGCCAGAAGAGCATCCCCACCTTGTCCTTAGCATCACGAGGAAACTGCCGATCCCAAAGCACAAACTCCCAATACAGGGCCCAGCCCTCGGTCCAGAATGGCGTACCAAAAGGTCGGCGATGCGTCAGGTAGCGTTGATTCATAAACTGCTGCAAGTGATGTCCAGGAATCAGTTCGTGCTGCACCGTCGCTCGGGAAAAGTGAGGGTTATTGCCCCGCATGGACATCATTTTATCCTCGTGGCTCATTTCAGAAGTTGGATAGGCAATCTGAATGACTTCTCCTCCTAAGAAAAAGGGGCTCACCCGCTGCCGCTCTGCCGAAATCATGCTCGTTCTCCAGGTTTCAATTGCCAAAGGAGGCACAGTCAACCAGTCATTTTTAACCATCAAGTCTATGGCCTCATCTCCCAATCGGACTACTTCTTGTGGCCAAGCGCCAGCAGGTAGGTAGGTGTTTTTGACTAGTTCTAGGGCTGCCTTCCAGTCGTTGCCGAAGCCTAATTCGTTGGAGGCTTTGAGCATCTCCTTCTCACACCAAGCAAACTGCTTTTCTGCCTCAGCGATGAGTTCCTCCGGGCTGTAGGCTATCATTTCATAAGCCAATTGCTTTTCCAAGGCCTCTCTTCCAATTGGCTTGCCGATGATGCCAGATCCATCGTCTTTCACCGAGTTGGTGTAATGGGCGCGCAACGCTTTGGCATAGGCTTTCATACCGGTATCCAATTTTTCCCATGGGGTAGGCATCCACCAAGTGAAGGCGGGATCAAAATCAAAATAAAAGTCGTAGGATTCTTTGACCACCTTATGCAAACTCTCCACTGCCTGAGCCGCTAGTTCGGCCTTTTGCCAAGAATCGTATTTGGTACTGGTAGCAAGCGCCTTATGCTGGACAGCTAAGTCTTGGGCCGACTCATTCCATTGGGCAGCCAGGGCCTGAGCATTAGGCTGAACAGCCCTACGTCTTGAAATCGTGAACGCTTCTAGGGGCTTGCCAAACTCAAGGACAGACTGGATTTGCATAAAATCTCGCTTTTCCAAGTCGAGTTCCGCCAATTGCTTTTCGAGATAGTTTCGAAATAGTTGGTAATCAATCTTCCCATCCTCAGAGAGCGCCGCGTAATTCTGGGCTTGAAGGGTCTTCAAGTAATCTTTGTTGAAAGATTCCATCCGAGCAAAGTACTCATTGGATAGCCGATGGGTATACAAACGACCTAAGGCCCCTCTATCCGCTTGGTACGTCTGGATCAGCGGGATGAGTTCGGTGGCATTTGCCAACATCGAGAAAAGTGCGAGAGCAAGGACAAGAACTAATTTTTTCATGGAAATAGATTTGGGTTGGGAAGTACCTGTCAGAAACATAGAAAATCTTTCCCGAAATGCCTAACGGATTTATATGCTTGAGAAGGTGAAATAGGCGCTTATTGAAACCGTATCGGAAGCAGATCTATTTTTTCTTAGGTTCCTTCAAAACTAACAAGTACACCAAGAATAAGTTAACCACATAGGCATATGAGGTTAATCTAATGCCTTCGAGTCAAGGATAAAGCTAACATACCAGGACCCTTTCCCTTTTTTCTATGTGCCTATGTGGCAAATAATACTGGGCATCAAGTAAACTTGATGCCTATAAGCCAAGTTTAAAGCTAACCTGTAAATCCTTTCTGTATTTTCTACATGAGAAAAAACCACATAGGCACATGAGGTTAAATTGATACCTACCTGTCAAGTTTATAACCAGCCAGATCTAAAACCTCTCCTTTTTTCTATGTACCTATGTGGCAAATAAAAACCTATGTTTAGTGGTTTTAAACTCATTCTGGTAGAGAGGCAAAATACTTGCTTACAAAGGTTTTTGACCATGGCTGAATAGATGAACTACATTAAAGTTCAATAAAATGCCTTTTGGGGCTTTCAGTAGATTCATGTAATTGATGAGCTGTGCATGGTGGATTGGCAAAATTTCTGAAACGGCTTTCAGCTCAACCACCAAAAGATTTTCAATAAATAAATCACACTTGAGGTGCCCCTGGACCAAATGCCCTTTGTACAAAATAGGAATTTCTACCTCTTGCTGAAAGTTAATGCCTCGCTCCAGCAACTCAATTGCAAGACACTTTTGATAAATGCTCTCTAACAAGCCTGGCCCAAGACACCGGTGTACCTCTATCGCAGCCCCAACCACTTTAAATGAAAGTGCATTGACTTCTTCCCTAGTATTATTCATGAGTTTTAAAAAATTAGACTAAAAAATAATCCCGATCTTAAATTTAATCTACACTGAAATAGCGGATAAATAGTTATCCTACTCGTAAAATCATGCTCTTACTGCTCGCGGGGTTTTGCCAGCAATCCGCTTAAAACTCCGATTGAAATAGGATAAATTTTCAAAGCCTACCCGATACGCAATCTCTGAAATTCCCAATTCGGTCTCCTGCAGCAACTGCTGTGCCTCATTGATGCGCAAGTGCAGCAAGTAATCCGTGAAGGTTTTACGCGTTCTCAACTTGAAAAATCTGCAAAATGCCTCCTTGGTCAAGTTTGCCTCTGCAGCCACCTCTCCCAAAGTGATTTTTTGAAAGCGATGGGCCAATACGTACTGCATCACCCGATCCATTCGGCTCCCATCTTTTTCGGAAAGACCCAAAAGCCTTCCTCCCGAATTGAGTTGCCGAAGTTCATCCCCTGCATGGTTGATGTGATCCAATAGCCCAATGGCCGCCTGAAACCGTTGCAACCCTTCTTTATTACCGAAGGCATGGAGCGCTTCCAAAATGTGCTGGGCCGCTTCACCCTGCACCTGAAAACACAAGCCTGCAAAATCAGCAAATCGGTTCAATGCCTGCAATTCATCCAAATTTAGCATGCCCCTTTTGAGGGCCTCAAAATCAAAAAAGACGGTATTCCCAGCCACTTTTAAAGTAGACTTTTCCTCAAAATAGACCCCATCACTCCGAAATACATGGGGCGCATTTTCCCCTAAAAAAAATACATCCCCACCCTGAAATCTACCCACATAATCCCCACTGAGAAACTGTCCGCTTCCCTCAAGAATGACCGTCAGCTGACATTGGGGATGCTGGTGGAGTTTGTCGTAAAAATAAGGCCCCCGATCCTCCTGGTAGCGAACAAATTCCCGCTGTGACTTTGGGATTTGAAAGGAAATGATTTTCTCCATGGTTAAAATTGGTATAAAATTAAAATGAATACAACCTTAATTCATCATTTTTGATCAATATAGTATGTAAATGAATTAATTCAGGAAAAGAATTTAGTACTGGCAAATGCTATTTTTGAAGAATAAATGTTTCACCCCGCCACCTTTGGCACTAACTGATATCCCATGAACTGGAAAGGCGTATTCCCCGCAGTAACCACTAAATTTCATGCAGACGGCAGTCTTGACATGAATCTATTTTTCAAAAACCTAGACTCCCAACTCGCTGCTGGCGTGCATGGAATTATTCTAGGAGGAACCCTCGGTGAGAGCTCTGTGCTCTCTCAAGAAGAAAAAATCACCCTCACCCGAGAAACGGTCAACTACGTCAACGGACGCGTACCCGTAATCCTGAACATCGCAGAAGGTGCGACTCAAGACGCATTATTTTGGGCCAAAAAAGCAGAGGAACTCGGTGCTTCTGGATTGATGATCCTGCCTCCCATGCGCTATGGGGCAGATGCTCGTGAGGTAGTCGCCTATTTCAAAGCGGTGGCTAATTCCACTAAACTGCCCATGATGATCTACAACAATCCAGTAGACTACAAGACATTGGTCACTCTGGACATGTTTGCTGAACTCGCGGACTGTCCCAATATCCAAGCCATCAAAGAATCTACCCGCGACATCTCCAATGTCACACGTATGTTCAACCGATTTGGTGACCGCTTCCAGATTCTTTGCGGCGTAGACACCCTAGCTCTTGAAGAGTTGCTCATGGGCGCTGTAGGATGGGTAGCAGGCTTAGTATGTGCATTCCCAAAGGAGACCGTGGTGATTTACAACTTGGTTCAGGAAGGAAAAATCGAAGAAGCACGCAAAATTTACCGTTGGTTTTTACCGCTTTTGGAACTGGACATTCATCCCAAGTTGGTGCAGTACATCAAACTTGCCGAGCAGCACTGCGGCATAGGCTCCGAGCATGTACGCGCCCCTCGCTTGACCCTAATTGGTGAAGAACGTGCAAGAATTGAAAAAATAATCACGGACGGGATTAAGAATCGGCCGGTACTTTAAGATATACTAGAGATACGATTGAAATACTGTGGAGAAAGACTTCGCTTCGCTCAGTGAAATACAAAAATGAAATCCTGTAGAAATACACTGCGCTTCGCCTACTTGCGGAAGGCAGGCTCCATGAAATAGGTTGAAATACGGGTTTTATGTCCTATTTCTACTGTATTTTCATCGTATTTCCATTGTATTTCAAATTACCCAACCAAATCCAATAACCCATGCATATCGATCCCATCTTTCAGGCTGCCCAAGAAGCATTCCTATTCTACAAAAACCTTTCCGGTAAAGAAAAGGGGGCTTTTTTGGATAAACTTGCCGATATTCTGGAATCCCAACGGGCAGAAATCGTACCGCTCGCCGTACGCGAATCCA
>JACCDP011150015.1_pt1 | contig 19962 bp, 22 predicted proteins | sample 7445841 | NCBI WGS metagenome assembly JACCDP01 (sample SAMN15323441, study PRJNA562643) | freshwater metagenome | isolation source: river surface water | place: USA:Blue River Watershed | collected 2017-08-17
ATGGGTCGATCGGCAATGGCTCACGCGTGGTTGCCAAATTGACGGCCGTACACACATTCTCGATGCACATATTGGCTACGCATTCAATGTCGATGCGTGGGCAATCACTATGCACAACACACGGAGCGTCCCTTTCTTCGTGGTCCAAATCGAAGCCGAGTGTGCAGCCTTGAGCCGACAGAAGCAGCGCGACAGCAATGTGTCTGTAGATTGTCATGGTCGTACGTTCATGCCATAAATCGGCACGATTTTTCCTGAGTGCATGTTTTCGGTGGGGAGTTTCCCTAGTCGGGTACATCAAATGTATTAGTCAAAACCAGTACATACATGACCCGCTCTTCAGGCAACTCCGGCCTTCGCACCAAAGCTATGCACAACCGCGTGCCAAGACAACCATGCAGAACAACTCGCGTTATTTTTCGGTAATGACGGCAAGGACGGATGCTGCTCACAGTAACGAATCTTTACGTTCGTACTATCGTTGGTGATGGAGCACCGCAAATCTCGCATGACCGCCAAGCCCGCGGAGGCGTCCGACCGCGATGACGGTGCTATGGACACCATCGTTCCAGACGTGTTAGCCTCTGTGCGTGGCGATCTTCGACCAAGTATTCACACGGTTGTTCGCGTTCATGACGCCGCTCTTTGCGGTATCCGACAGCCCCCCAACGTACAACAGTGGCGAGGCCCGTCCCGGGCTCATTGACCGGCTTACCGGCGGTATTAAGGTCCACGTTGTCGGCGATACCATCGCGAGCGAAGCGCAGGCTCTTGGCACTGCGTTTACTTACCAGAAGGGCCAGGCGACAACCTCGAGCCAAGCTGTCACGCCAGGGGCCTACGCACGCGGGTTCGTCTTCGAGAACTTGAGCAAGACGACCTCGATCCTCATTGAACAGCAAGGCGCAAGCGCAACGGTCACGAGCTGGGAATTGCGGCCAGGCAAAGCTCTGAGATTCCCCCTCCCAAATCCGGGCGTGCTCAAGGTCATAACCGCTGCTGGAACGGCGAATTACCAGATTGGTGGCGTATCGTGACCATGGAATTCGGCTATGAAGGCGGCGGTGACCTCGCCACTTCGCGGCCTCAGCGGGTCTATGGCATTGCAGGTAAGCACCTCACGACCGAGACCATTGGCGAGTACATCGGGGCAATCGACTTCGACCCGGCAGATTTTACCGACGACAATTCCTTGCTGTCGATTGTGCTCGTCGCCGTGCTGTGGTGCACGACCAACGGTCAAACGGCGACGCTTACGCTGAAGAATACGGCGGGGGACACGATCGCCACGTTGACGGCCACTGAAGTCATTCCGACGAAAAAGACGTCGGCTGTTCTCACGGTGCCGGCGAACCTTGCGGCCACGGGCACCACGTACGAACTGTGGTTGTCGCGTACAGGCGGAACCGAAACCGAAGAAGTCCTCTGCTCCCTTGCCTACCTAAAGGTGTCATCGCAATGAGTCATGCAGAAAAGATCAATTTCGCTATCGACACGACGACGGCAAACAATGAGTTCTCCGCGATTTGGGCATGGTCGCGAGGCATCAAAGCGGCGGGAGGCATCTACAAGGCGAGCGGAAACGGCACCATTAAAGACACGACCGGGGTTGCCGCAAATGACCTTTGGGGTGGCAACGCGGATCCGCTGGCCGACACATACGCCAGCGTCCAGGCACAACTCGACACGCGCGCGGCGTGGTGGTGCGGAGAGCTTCCGAGCGTCGTGAAGCTCGGTATCGGCGCCGCTCCAACCGGCACATTCCAACGTGGCGAGATCGTGGCCCAAGCCGGAAGCGGAGCGACCGGGGAAATCTTGGGTGGCGTCATCAACGACGATGGAAATTCGGGGTGGGTAATCATTATGCCGCAGACGGGCACGTTCGACGGCACTGGACAGATCACTGGTGGCGAAAGTGGAGCAACCGTCACCGCGACGAGTTACACGCTTTTCAGGCAGCAAATCGTACTGGCCAAAAATACGACGGTGACGACGGGCTGGATTTTCTGGGAGATGCTGACCGATGCTGAAATCGCAGCATCGTCGAACACGGCCTTGTTCAGCGAATTGGCGGCCAATGCCGCGAACTGCACCGCGACCACATGTCCCGGCAATAGTTCGTCGGGAAGCAACCGATTCCCGTCGTACGCGATCCCCATTGTCGGAACTCCAGAAGGCAACGGTAATGTTTTCTTTGGAATCTCTTCCGGATTCGGGAAGGTACACGTGTTCGTGCCCAACATGACCCCCGCCGCAGACGTTTCTGCCGATGGCACGGCAACGGTCACGGTGTGGGACACAAACAACAATATCTACCGTTTTCTCAGTCTTCAGCGATGTGACGATGGCGAACCTGGAGATGCGTCACCTTTCGCGTTTTTTGGTGTCACGTCGGAGAGTGCTACGTCCCCTTCTACGGGGCGTGCCGCCGCGACAACCGTATCCGTTCCTGCGATAAATGCCTACATTAATCAATTGGGCACGGGGTCTGGCACGCCAGCAAAAGGTTACTGTGCCCGCGGCACTGGCGTAATGGGAACACCACCCGACGCATACACTCCGCTGATAGCCAGTACCGAGGTGCAGGTTGGCTCGAGCGGCGTTCAAGCACAATCTCCCAATGCGGTATCTGCGCCAGTGATACGGAATCACCCGGATCATGGCGTAAAGCCAGTTTACCCGATCGAGCACGTGCAGGTAACATCTGTCGTTACCAACCTCACGATGAACAAGGGGAAGTGTCGGCACCTGGCCACTGTGCCAACGGCGGTCATCAACTCCACCGCCAATGGGGGCAAAATGCTTGTCATCGTTGCAAACAATGCTGCGACCAATCCGGCTCTTGCGATTGGCCCTCTTTCTGGCGCTACGGCGCCGTTGACGGTGTGAAATGGCGGATATCGGCAACACCACAACGATGGGCTTCCGGACCGCACAAGCATCGCCGAGGGCGGATGCTTTTGGTCCAACCCCTGGGACGCCATCCACGAGTGTTGGTCGGTACGCACGAGATCAAGTGGACCGGCCGGTCACACCCGACGCGAAAGTGATCAGCCTGTCGAATCGTGGATCCGGAACTGCACGCTGGAAATACTACACGATGATCGGCATGGACGCGGTGACCACGGAACGCGACACGTGGCGCGTGTTGGCAAGCGCAGATCCAACAGACGCCCAGTACAATGGGCTACTCGCCAAACCATTGCGGAACATCTCCGTGCTCAGCGTGAAGACGTTCTGATACGCTTGTCGACGTTGGTCAGGAACAGCAGCGCAGTTGCAGCGCACGTTCCGAACGTGATAGCCTCGGGTCGTGGCGATCTTCGACCAAGTGTTCACGCGGCTGTTCGCGTTCATGACGCCGCTCTTCGCGGTCTCTGACAGCCCTCCGACGTACAACAACGGTGAGGCCCGCCCCGGGCGTGTCCAAAAAACAACCGGTGGCATTGAAGTTCATATTGTTGGCAGCACGCCAATCACCGTGTCAAATGTTGACTATGCAGAACCCGATTTCGAGATCAATCGAACAGGGCTATGGCAATCGAAGTCAGCGTATACGGTAACGCTGATCGGGCGCAAGATCGCGCCGTGGACGGCTGGAGCGCAAAACGATCTGGTTGAGACTGGCAACGCGGTGATTCCCGAGATGGATGGCACAGAGGCGCTCGAAATCGTTTCGACAAATCCACAAGACAATGCCGCTGGAACGGGCGCTCATTCGGTTCGTGTTACGTACATCGACGCACTTGCTGGCAATGCGCAGACATCGGCTGTTGTTGTGCCCAATGGTACCACACCTGTTGCCATTGGCGCAGGTGTACGAGCCTCCGCGATTCAATGCGCAGAGGTGATGACGGCTGGAAGTCTGGGCGTTGCCGCAGGCGACATTTCGATTCGTCGCGTCACCGTTGGTACGGTATACGAATTCATTCGCGCTGGTGGTAATGCTTCAATGAGTGGACGCTACATGGTCCCCGCTGGATATTCGGCGTACGCGCACGAATGGAACGCTTCTGCGATTGGGCAAGAAATGGACATTCGATTACGCGCGACAGTTGGGAAATTCGACCGCAGCACGAATACATCGACGTACTTATTTCAGGACGCCACATATCCAGGGGCAAATCAAACAAGTGGGGCGCGCCACCTGTCGCACATGAAGTTCCCCTCGGGCTGCAAGTTGAAAATGTCTGCGCTTCCTGGCGCGACTACTGGATCGCCACGATGCGAAGCCAGCATCTCGCTCGTGCTGATCTCGAATTGAAAGGATGATCTCATGGGTTGGAGTGCTCTTGTGATCGCTGACGCTACGTCTGTCGCCAATCTAGGCACCACGGAACAAGGTTTCCGCGGGTTGGCTGGCATATTCAATCAGGACAATGCCAACGACGCTATCGTCTTGAATTCGCCAACAGAGCCGAGTCTCGCTCAATTGCATGCGCAGGGGGCATGGCTTGGTCCACTTGGAAATCCGCAAGTACAAGTGCAGGAGATCGGCATCGGCACCGACCCCAGCACGATATGGGTAGGGTGCACGCCATTTGTACACGCTGTACCTGGAAATACTATTGCGCCAGAAGAAGACGTGTATCCGCCATCTCCAGGTAATGAAGTGCATGGTTACGTTGCGGCGTCGTTCGTCATACCAGCAGTTGGCAATGCGGTTTCGATTGAGGTGCTCAGCGCATGCAACGTAAATGCGTCCGCATTCGCAGCGCAGATCGGCGACTACGTAGATCGATCGACCAACAAGGGACTGTTCCTCGGCGGACTGTTTTGGGACCTGGTGTCGATTGATGACTCGACACACATCACAATCCGCAACACCGGAAAACCCGGCGCAGCGATCACGGCAATCGGTTGACGTGGCGTTGTCATCGACCGATGACTGCCATAGTGTCCAGTCCATGAAGCAACCGATCCACTCACCGCCGCCCGACGTGCAACCCACCGATCCTCCCGACCCGGGCGCCGCGCCATCCAAACCGATCCACTCACCGCCGCCCGACGTGCAACCCACCGATCCTCCCGACCCGGGCGCCGCGCCACCGAAGCCGAAATCCTGATCAGTGGACACATCCGAACTGCTCACGCGTGGGTGCTTCTTCCTCGCGGTAATAACTGCATGGACGGTGACCATCTTCCGGAAGGCTCCGTTTCACCGTCCGGTCGCTGTTGCGCTCACGGTGCTGTTTGCACTCGACTGCATCCGTGGAGCGCTTCGTCATTTCGTGCTTGTTCCAGCTCGCGCTGCTGGACGCGTACCATACGAAGGCGTCGAAAGACTTGCGTTCCATGTCGATCAATTCGCCCTGTTTGCCTTCGCGGCGGCGAGCATCGCGCTCGCGATGGTGGTGTTTGTCAAGCCAAAGCGCGTGAGCGTGCCGCTCGCGGTCGTGGCAATCTCATGGCTTATTGGATCGGCGATCGTGGCGATGGCTTACCCTTCGTTGCGACAGGCGCCGCTTCAAGCGGTATATGCGTGGACGGCCCGTGGAAGTGCTGCACTACAAGCGTCCTTCGCGCTGGTATTCTTTGCTCGTCGGGACGTCCCGATATCACCCCAACGAGCCGCACTCATCTTGTTGGCCGTCGATCTTGCGGCACTTCTCGGACCTTACCTAACGTCACGCCCAAGCGATGATTGGGCGTCTATGCGCGCACCGAGCTTGCTGCTATGGGGTTTGCTCACCCTTTTGCAAGGAAGCTCGATATGGGCGTGGATGCATGCTCAGAGGCATCGCGGCAACTCCTAGCCACATCGGCCGCGCTGCTGTTCATCACCATCGCCCTTGTTGCTGGAACGTTGCCGACGATTCTGCGCGCCTACAAACGCGCGCGAACGTTTGAGCGAAGCTTCTCTAGCGGTGAACAGCAGCGTCCTGTATCCGGCGATCAGGCGCAGAGTCCGCACGCCGGCGCAACGGAGGCGGGGGCGGAGTCTCGAGTCCATCTGCCATAATGGCTGATGGGATCGGTTGACGCCTGACGCGTGCCCGCGCCCGCTCCATCACTTCAGCTCCGACGACGCTTTCGAGGGCTTCGGTCAAGACATCGATCCGATCCGTCTCGAGCTCAAGAGCGTTCGTCACGCGCTCGTGAGCAACAGCGAGCCGTTCGTGTCCAGCCTGCATCCCGCGCAAAGTACCAGCTATTCGGTTCAGTTCGTTGGTTTGCTCGCGCTGAGCGGCGATGAGCGCGGTTTGAAACTCGGCTCGAGCGCGAGCTTCATCCTCTTCGCGTTTTGCGCGTTCCGCTTCTTTGGTAGCGCGAGCTTCCGCCTCGTCCTTTTCTTTCTTCAGCAGGTCGATGCGTTCCTTGCGATCCGCTTCGATGCGGTTCTCCATGCTGTCGATCAGGCGGATGTGCCGTTTCGCGATCCATCCAGCGATCGAAACGAAACCGCCAAGCGTGGTGATGATTGCGGCGATCAGCGTCGGGTCCATGGGTGAAGCGCTCATGGCCTAAGAGTGTACGTACGTGCCGAACGCGAAAACAAGGGCGTTTGTCCAAAACGTTTGCCGATGGCACAGTTGCGCCCAGAAATTCAGTCTTCTTCGTCCGACCATCGCCGGTATGTCGTAGTCGTGACGCCGGAAGTGAGCGCGTCGATGTCCGCCATGAACTGCGCGGCGGCGTCATCTTTCTGACCACGCGGCGCCATGGCTTTCGCGGCCTTGACCACGGGGCCAATACTCAGCGTCCTTTTGACCGTCACGAGCTTTTGCGCACGCTCCTGGCCGAACCTACGCTCGAGATAAGCCATCAGATTCGGATCGTCTGGATTCAGCGTGCGTCTTCGTGCGCTGACGCGTCGGTGTGTTGATCCGTCCGGCATTCGAATCCCGGAAGGATTCTTCTCCCCGTAATCCACCAACGCTTCTTCCATCTGCTCGATCACTGCTTTGAGAATCGGCAGATGGTGACGCACGCGGGCCGCGTGGTCGTTCGAGGTGATCGCGCCGAACCATGCCCTTCGAAGAGCCGGGTGCTGTATGCGAACCTCGTCCAGAACTGCATGAGTTTGCGGGCATGCAGCAATCGCCGGACAGAAATCGCAATGCTCTCCTGGCTGAGGCTCGGCAAGCCCGCCAAGGATATCCTCTACCCAAAACTGAAGGCTCGCCGCGCATTCGTCGAGCGCCGCTGCGTCAAGCACGACCGAGCTGGTTGTAATCGTCTCGCGCCGAACGCGGACGATGGTGAAGGTCACCGGGAACGTGTTCGTTGCGTGAGCAATCGAAAGAGCGCATGTGGCGCCCTGCAAATGGCCAACGGCCGACACGGGCAGGAACCCCGTCTTGTAGTCGATCACCTCGATGGGTCCGCCGTCTGGGCCGATAACCAAATCGATCGTGCATGGTATTTCAGTGGTTGTGCATTGCGAATAATCGCGTGGGCCTTTGACCTGTAGGACGCGGGCCTTCCACGTCGCGGTGTCCCACGCCAGCGGCAGTTCCCGCCGTATAGGTCCACGGGTGCCAACGTATCGTGGCCACCACTCGCGCCACGTATCGTACATGTCCCGAACAACATCGATCTCTGCGGGACGGAGGTGCCACTTCTCGGCGATGCGCTCCATATCGACGGACTCTTCGGCGACGATATCCTGGAACGCCGAGTCAACAAATTCACCAGGGTGAACTTCGGCCGGGTGTTCGTCGACGGGGTGAAGCTCAGCGACTTCGTGGAGCGCGCTTCCGATGCGGAGTGGACCGCTCGTGATCACGGGCGAATTCGCAACGTCGGATCGAGCCCAATGGCGGCAATGCTCCGCGAGCCAAACCTTCGAACCCGTCAGGCGGTGGAAGCGTCGGAGTGCGTCTGTGCCTTGCGCTTCGGTTTCTTCTGACATTGCTCAACTTCCGATTGCACGACTTGGCATTGGGCCACTTTGTCTTTAATCACCCGGCATGCCGAGCGCCACGAAGCGGTTGAAGCCTGCGGAGAAACGCCCCTTCGTCTGGCAAATTCCGCAAGCGAATCCTCACCGTCCATCACGTGCTGCACGGCCGCCATTTGAAGGGCCGTGAGCGACATAAACGCGTGATTCAGCGACTTCTCCAGGTACATGCCGTGCTGAGCAGCAATCATCTGGTCTTCGGGAGTCAACGGCGCATCAGAGCGATCGACGATGCGCTTGTCCAATGTCGACGACGAGCTTTCCTCATCGCTTTCCTCATCGACGGTATCGTCGTCAATCCACTCCAATTCAAATCGCTTCCGAGCGACAAGACTATCTACTACACGCTGAGAAACGCCTTCTGCAGCAAGGTGCTCCAGATCTTCGAGGCGCTTGTTTATGGCAATTGCCAAAGCCTCCAGTTGCGGCGTTTCCATCTTTCTCATTGTGCCGTGCGACCAGTCGTTGATGATCTGCACGCGCAAAAACGCACGAATCCAGTACGAAGCGTACGTTGTTATGGCTACGCCTTTGCTTTCGTCGAACCTTGTCAGCCCGACGAGCAATCCTTCGCGCGCTGCCGAGTGCAAGTCGCACATGAGGCTGCGACGTCCCAACCGCCTCCTCATCAAGACGATCTCGGAGAACAAGAAGTTTCGTAGGTTCGCTACAAGCTTGCGCAGGGCGCGATCGCTGCCGTTTCGCCACGCCATCAAGAGCGCCATATTCGTGGCGTTTTCTTCGGCATACGCTGCCAACTTCGTGGCTTCTATTGCGCTCATGGTGACGCCGCCAGCATTTGCGGTACGGTCTTTGGCCGCTTCGGTTTCAGGACGCATCCGCGCATCTCCTCCGCGACGACAGGGCACGTCTCGAGCACTTTGCGCATCGACTTACGTGCGGCTTTGCAGACGTGGTCGACGGCCTGCCTGGATACCCCGCGAGCTTCTGCACAGTCCACCATTGTCTTTGACGGGTCATCGAGCAACTCGGTCATGACCGAGCGCTGATGCTCCGTAAGGTTCCCCAATGCCTTCGTCACGGACGATTGCATGATGGCCCTGATTTCGTGCTCGATGAGCCGCTCGTCCGCGAGCGGCTCATTGTCGACGAGCGCTGGGTGTGCCGCATGGAATCGCATCTGATTTTCGTCGCTGACGAATTGCGCATCGAGCGATTGCACGTTCAACAACGATTTGGTCGCGATGTAGATCGCGACGCATTCAGATACCCCCGCATCCATCAAGGCCTGGACGTCCAGACTTTGAATTTCTTGAGCGACACGCATCGCACGCCCCGCTCCCTTCGGAGGCCGCGGGAGAATCCAGTGGGAACCTTCGCGCACCACGTACTCTCGCACGTACGCCCGCACCCACCAGATCACGTAGGTGGGGATCCCCGTCCCGTGTGCGTCGCTGTACAGGTTCAAGCCGTGTAGCAAGCCCTCCGTCGCGACGGACATGAGGTCGTCCATGTTGAAACCGCGGAGGTAGTACGGCTTCACGTAGTGGCACAAGAGCCCGCGGAGGCTCCCGTAAAGCTTGTTGAAAGCGAGCTTGTCGCCAGCACGCCATGAGCGCCAGAGGGCGATCTGCTCCTCCTGCAGCGTCTTGGCCGGTTTCGTTTGCGGAAGCATGGATTTGGCGCGTCGTTTTCTCACGACGCTACCCTACGATGAGCACGCTCGATTGTCAACGGGAAAGATAACATCAACCAAAAATCGACTTGGGCGGCCAAGTTTCCGGTCAATTTTTCTGGTGAGCGAGCCATGCGGCTGCACTTGCAGCGGTGATGCGTACTTCCCTGCCCTTGACCTGACGCCCAGGGCGGGCGTCATCTCGAGGCAGGGTGGACTCGAGCTTCTTCTCCCGCACGAGGGTGCGGATTCTGCTGGGATCGAGCTGGGCCAGGATGGCGAATGCAGCGACTCCCACGGGTTCGCCCATCTCGATCGCGCGACGGGCCGCTGCTGCGATGATGGTTCGCCCTCCGATTGTCGTGGACGGGATCCGGTTGACGAGTGCATCGGGCCGAATGTCGATCTCGTGCGCTTCGATCTTCTCGGCAGGCGGGAGGAAGACCTTTCGCACGAGAAGCTGGAGCTGCTTGGCGATCCTCGGTGCAAGCTGATGCTCGCACGGCGTTGTGAGCTGCTCACAGAGGCATGGGCGCGATGGCTTCTGACCGTTCCAGGCCCAGAGGGAAACCTCGCTGATCGCCTCGTCGAGCGCAGCCTGATCCCCGCCCGCCTGTGACTTGGCGTGAAGTTCCGCAAACCATTGCGCCGCCTCGGCAGCGACGAGCTTCACTCGCACCATGGCTCTCCACCCTTCCAAACCACCGGAGCGGCGGCGTTGATGTAGGTCTTGACCAACTCGGCACTTAGCGCGTCGCGCACTCGAAGTGCACTTTCGGCATCGAGCGAAATGGGCGCAAATTCGGAGACGACCTCGGCGATGGCGTCGATCGATGTCTTGGAACCAAGCCCACCAGCAATGCAGAGCCCAAGCCCGCGTCTACGCAGCGTCCGGAACTCTTCGAGGACATTGCACGTCCAGGGCAACATCAAGGCCTCTCCGGTACCGCCGCTCATGTCAATGAGCACGTCATTGACATCAGGCATGTACTCGTGAACACGCTCCACGACACGGAACACGTCGCCTTGCTCTTGTTCGAACGACGACTTGCCGAGCTGGAGGATGATCCGCTTGTCCGGCCACGTTCGTCGGAACCATTGGGTGACGGCCACCGGTGGCCACGGGATGTTGATTTGGATCCCATCAACTCGATGCGCGTGGGTCATGAGCTGGTCGAGTTGCCCGATAAGGTTTGACCTGTTTCTGCTGAAATAATGCACGTAGCGCAGGAGCCCAGTGCCAGCGCGAAGCAAGGCGTCCATGTCCTGCGGACGTGGCGTGCGCGCGTTCAGTTCACCGCGAAAGAGCGCTTTTTCGCTCATCAGCACGCCCATCGCTATTCGTGGCTTGATGCATTGCTGCAAGCCTACGAGCATGTTTGCCTCCGCGACGGTCACGACGCCGGAGACACCAATGTACGAGTCCATGCGATCAACCTCCGTGATTCACGGCTTCACGCCGCATTTCGATGAATTCTTCAATGGTTGTCGGAGCGCCTTGGAGCGCATCGTCGATGACTGCCCGGGGCACGAGGAACGGGCCTTGGTGTCCCTTCCACGGCAGGGGCCTCAGCAAACGAACGTTTTCGAGCTCGAACGCGATGCGATTCTCTGCGAAGAATAGCGCCTTCTCTTCGTCCGATGGGAGCAGCGCTCGAGCGTTCGCGATGCGCACGACGGCGAGGAGCACGCCCCGGAGGAGCGGGTCCAGGTATTTGGTTACACGATCACCGAGCCGTTGGGTGGCTTCGTGGTCGACTTTGAGCGCTCCGTGGATCACGACGTCGCCACGGAAATCGGTCCACCATTTGCGCGTCTCGATGGGCTTGGCACGATCCGCTACAGCGCCAGCGTATGGCGCATGGAGCGACCATGCGACGATAGAATCCCCATCGTGCCGCGGCATGGTGAGACGTCGCGGCGACGGTGGGAAGAGGTCCAGGTTTCTGCTCACAGCGAGGCGTGGCCGGTGGCATTGTCGGGGTGAGAAACTCCGTCGCGCGAGGACGGGGGCCTCGGCTCTCTGGGGGTCTCCGAAGCACCAGGGTCTTCTTGCTCCTCGTCTTCGTCGGAGACGCCTTTCAAGGCTTGCTGCTCTTCGATGGCGCAAGCCACTACACCTTGGAGGCGCGACCAAACTTCCGCCAATTTGCTCGGGTCGCCTTCACACGCGTCGCGTTGGGCAACAGCCTCGTCGGCCAACGCGGTGTCGATTTCCCGAAGCTGCACGATCAATTGATCGATGCGCGCGAGCAGCGTCTCTTTCTTCGCTGGGATCCCAGCTTCCCATGCGCGACGCAAATCGTCCCACGTCGCCGGCAGTTCTGCTGGAACTTGGGGTCTGGTCTTGGCCATGCAGAGGCCGGTATAGGTCGTGATGAGCCGCCTGCCCGCGAAGCTGCCACGCGCGCGAGCTTTCTTTGAACCGTCGCGTACGTCGGTTTGAAGTATTAAATAGTACACGTTGTCGGCCCAATTCCTGAGAACGGCACGCGCTGCATCGAGCTGGGGTCCAGTTCCACGCATTTGCATGTCGAGCTTCCGGAAGAACTTGCCGTCCTTCGTGTCGGCGTCGATTGCCTCGGTTGCATGCGCGATGAGCCATACGTGCACGTTCGTGGCGCGAATCGCATCGAGTTCGGCGAGGAACGTTTCCCAAAGCGGCAAAGCTTTCAGCCACAGCGCCGCGTACTCTTTGTCCGCCATGGACTGAACGCCTTCCCGCGAGGTCACCGCGGCGTGAATCAGCTTTTCGACGCCGCTGGTGGAATCTACCCCGAAGTGGGCATGGGGTCGGAGCCATGTGGAATCAGGGACGGCCACGTAGGCTTGATGGTTTGACGGTACGCGAGAGCCCTTCACCGCAATGGGCTTGTCCACCATCTTGATGAGCTTTGCGTCTGCGAGCGCCCGAAGCACGGGCGTCAAGTCCTGTACGCTCTTCTTGGTCCGTTCAGCGATCTCGGTGGCCGTAAGAGGCGTTGGGTACGCACGCACCATCGCCTCGATCGTTGGCCGATGTTCGCCGGCCCTTTCGAGCCAATCCGTCGGTGGCTGAAGCGCGTTCACTTCATCCCGAAACGTGCGCATTGCATCGATCAATTCGTCGAATGTTTCGGGAATGGCCCATGTACCGAAACGAGCCCCGTCGAAGTGCTTCGGCGCATGGTTGGGCGAGATGCCCTTGCCGCCCTCTTCGACGGACAGGAGGAAGATCGGTCGCTTATCCTTCGACACGATCGTGCTCAAAAAGAATGTTTTTCCGGCGCCACCGAGACCGACGAGCATGGTCTTGAAGGTGGACATGTCTCGTGAGGTCGAGACCCTTGCCGCTGAGAATTTACCACTCATGCCAACGACAGTAGGGGCACATGCTCGAATGTCAACGCGCGCGTTCACGCGTCAGAGCAAAGCATCTCAATCCGGCGAAGGGCTGATGGTCCTATGGTCCGCCATCGTGCTTGCAACAGCAATCCCGCTTCACGAACCACGTCGCTTCGCCCGCGAGCATCCAGCACATGGGCGACCGCGGTCCATACGAGGTCCGAGAGTTCGTCTGTGTCGATTTGAAGGCACGCGGAAAGAGGGACCAATGCGCCCGATGGCAAACACAGCTCCGCGCCGTTTTCGACCATCGAAATGTAGGACCGCGCTACGCCTGCAGCAGATGCCACCGCGCCCTGGGACAGCCCCAGCGCCAAACGTTTTTCCTGGATGACTCGACCGAATTGCGTCGGCTCGACATCTACGGGCTCGTCCGGAGAGGCGTGGATCGTCGCGATGATGGCGCTGGCCTGAACATCGGTAATGGTGCCCCAGCACTCTTCGAAGCGGCCTCCAACGCGACGGTGCTCATCGGATACCTCTGCACAAGGCAGCCGATATTCCATCTGGCTCAAGTCGATCAACCGATGCAGCCCGGGTTCGTCGGTGCCGATCAGGGCGGCGACCGTCTTCATGTGCGGTTTGCCGAGGGCCGCGATGTTCCCGCACTCCAAACGGGACAGGTACGACCGGTCGATTCCAGCCGCCGCGGCAAGATCGGCCTGCGTCATGTTGCGGTTCTCCCGGCATCGACGTAGCTCGCGTCCCAGCGGAGTTGTAAGCATGGCTTCCATGGTTCTCCAATTAGCATGGGCCTTTCTTCTGCCCGGTCAACCTGGCTGGTTTACTTCCCGTCTGTCGCCACTACACTCGGATCGGAGAGATTCCATGACGCTGAGCACACAACAACCACCGGACGAACGAATCACCAGAACCTTGGAGGTCGTTCAAGACGACGAACTGCGGAAGTACACGGGGATACGTCTCGCTCGTATCAACCAGAAGAAGCGGGCACTCGACGCCAAGAAGAAGGAAGTGACGAGCGCGATCCGCGCGGAAGAAAAGACGCTCGACATGGAGAGCGTTTCGCTCGAGGCCGCTCCGGCATACGCGAACGGGACCAAGCTCGAAGTGGTGTTTCCGTGCGTTGGCCGCGTGAACCTGACGACGATGAGTTTCGACATCTATCGTGTCGTCACCGATGAGAAGGGCGAGGAGCATCTCACTTTCGCCAGAACAGAACCATTGCCCGACAAGTATGCACGGTTGCTGCAGCCCGAATTGCCGTTCGATAAGGACAAGAAGGATGGCAAAGGCGGCAAGAAGGACGGGGCCAACGGCAAGGGCGCGGATGCGCCGCCGGACTTCCCCGACGCCTGATACTGATCACGCCGCCAATGGCTGGCGGGTCCGAACCCATTGCACGGCATCGTCCGTGCGAAGCCGCTCCCCATCTACTAAGTAGCTGTCCCACGCCTCTCGGTTCACCACGAACCCGTCAATGGTGATCGAAGCACCTACGTCCATGAGCGCCATTGCGCGACGAACCCGGATGCGCTCTTGGCCCGCGGCTAGTTCGTCCTGCCAAAGCTGCTCAAGGTCTTTGTTGTTCTGCGGTGGAACCGGATATCTCGCGTCGAGAATGGCGTCGATCAACTGTTCTTTGCAGAGTCCAGACCAGCGCGATACACGCGCCTCGGCAATCGCGATAGGCAGCAACTCCCCGCGCCTTTTCTGGCCAAGGCCCCTGCGGTCGATACTGCGGCGGTATTCGCGTTCCGAGCAGGCTTGAAAGAACGCCACTCGGTCGCCGACCATTTGGATCACGTCGTCGTGCAACGTGTTCATCATGGCGCACACGAGCAATGGTAACGTAATCGGCCAGGACACGGCAAAGTCGACGTGCTCGTCCCACGGCACGAGCCGGTCCTGGTGCCATATCCATCCGGCGAGGCGTTCGATACCGGAGAGCAAGTCGTTGTGGATGATGCTGTTGTGCCGGCCGTGCAGCCCGCTTCGATTGCGGATGAGCTCGGCAACAGAGGCGGTGTCGAATTGGCTTGTTCGGGGTGGGTTGATCATCTTGCAAACTTAGCCCATGGGCTAACTTGCAGCAAGAGCAATTCGGATTATTTGAAGTGAATTTCAGGCGCCATCTCGCGCTGACCACGGAGCTTTTCGGACGCGTTCTTCCCCGCTTCGGTGAGGCGTCCAGTGGTTCCCACGGCGCTCGTAAGAAACCCTCGCTCGAATAACACCGTAATCGTGCCCTTCGTTGGCGCTTTCGTTCGCGATGAAAGCTGGTTCGCGAACCACAAAAGCGCTTTTTGCTGGGGAACGGTCAGATCCTTATCACTTGCCGTTGTCGCCATCGTCGTGCTCTCCTATTTCACGTTGCGAGTTCTGCCCGAATGGCTTTCCACTCGAGCCTCGACTTGCGCCACGCCGGCATCGCCACCGAGCCAATCAGCAGGCGCACCATTGTAACCACGATACCGATACCGACGGCCCACGTAACGGTCTGCGCCTCGGCCGCTTGGACCATGGTGGACAGCCCTGGCCAAATCCAGGTGATGGTGGTGAGAATCTTCTCGCGGACTTTCGCCCTCGCGAGCTTTCGCTCTGGAAGCGCGGCGATGCCACCATCCTCCTTGTGGCGGCCGTATACCGAGCCCTCCTCGCGACGCCAATAAGCCTCGGTCATGCGGAGCGCGAGGATGATCGCGTTGGCCAGCCCAGACCGCCAACCAGTGACGACCGGGACAGCAGCGGCAACGAGAAGCAGAAACTCGATGGGGAGCAGGACGGCTTGCTCGAACTCCCAAGTTTCGCGGGGCTTGCCGTCGCTGCGCTTGGAGTCGTCGATATACTTGTGAACGTATCGCATCGTGTCGTTCATGGTGCGCCACATGTTAGCCCATGGGCTAAGTTTGCGCAAGTGGAAAACGACACGCCGTGGATGAATTTTGGCCACACGTGGCATGTGTCACGGATGCGGGTCGTCGAGCCTTCCGGTTGGGTCGTGAACCGTCGGAACGTGCCCGGGGAGACAACACGCCTTGCGCGTGCCCCGACGAACCCGCATGCAGAACATAGGTTTGCATGGGCAAACGGTCAACGCTTCATCTCGCGTTCCGTCAAACCGGCTCCCTTTTCTGCGTCCGCTGCCTGTTTAATAGCAGGCTCGCAGTGCTCCAGTTTGACCACGGCCTGCGAGGCATCGGGTAAACCATCTTTCCTCGGTGCAGCCATGATGGCCGCACGTGCCGCGGACATCACGACGGCCCGGAGAAACCTGCCGCTCTTTCCGGCCGTAGCGACGAGCAGAAAGTTCACCGCGGTTTCGTCTGCCACGAGCGTCTTCAGGTTGCGCTTGATCTGTTCCGACCGCGCACGGTCATCAGGGTATTGGAACGCCACCTCGTAGCTCAGACGCGACCTGAGCGCGTGGTCCAGCCCGTTGGGGAAGTTCGTCGCGGCGATGACGATGATCGATGGTTTGAGCTGGTCGAGGGCCTGCAGCAGCGCGCCCGTCGCTTTCTTGTATTCCTCGTGCGTATTTGCGCCAGCCGCGCGGTTTGCGGCGACGGTTTCAATCTCGTCGAGGAAGATGATGGCGTCCTCGCTTGCAGCCTCGGAGATCACCTTGACCAGGTTTTGGGTCGTGCCGGCGACGTAGGAGGACATCATCGTGCCGATCTTTGCCGCGGCGACGGGCTTTTGCAGGGCACCACCAACGTAACGCGCGCCGAGCGTCTTGCCGGTGCCTGGAGGCCCGTGGAACAAGATCCTGGTCGGAGCATCGATCCCGTTTGCGAGGAGGATATCGCGCACCTCCAGCTCTTCGATCAGTCGACGCATGGGCGGGCCGCACAGATCGTCGAGGACCATCTCGCTAGATAGGTCCGTCGGTTCGTACCAATGGATGAACGGGTTGTCTGGTCGCACGACAATCGGCGTTGCCTGCTGCTTCGCGTGGCTATTCACCAAGCCATTGCTCGACGCGCCGTTCGTCGGCCTCTGTGCGCTCGGCCCGGAATGCGCTGCTACGGTGGGATCGCTGCGACCGCCTCGCTTTCGATGCACGAGGTCTGGTCGTTCGTATGGCGTGGTGAGCGTGCGACCGAAGGACTTGGCCCCCTCGAGATCACCGTGCCTATGCAATGCCTGCGTGATCTGTTGACCGATTCGATCGAGGTCCTCGAAATTCACGGCACGAGCAGCACCCAAAAAGGCGCACAGGGCTGGGGCCATGCTGCCTGGTTTGGCGGCGACGTCTCGCTGAAACCGTCTCTTCGTCTCTCGCCACAACTCGGCCTGCCTTGGATTGTCGGCCAACGCTTCAATCTGGCGATCCAATAGCAGATTGATTGCCGCGCAGTCTCGCGGCGTCAGGTCGTATACCCCTTCGTCTTTGCGCGGATCCCCTTCATTCGACATCGACCGTCTCTCCCTCCTGCTCCAATGCCATGCGGCAAAGCTGCTGGCCCATGTGGTACGCCGTGATTTCGTGGGTCGTGTCGACCCCAATGGACTCGAGCTCTGCGGTGTCATCGAGTCCTTCGAGCGCGACACTAGCGGCTCGCTTCCACCCGAGCAACGTATGCACGTTTTCTTGGCTCGTTCCTTTGTAGAGCAACCACTTGATCTGCTGCGCTCGCGTTTGCCGCGGCCGGCGAACGCGCCCCATGAGCTGCCGGACGTCCTTCGGGTTGTACGATGGCGGCTGATAAAACAGCACGGTGCAGAAGTGCACTAGGCAATTGAACCCCGTGCCGATGGCGGCAGGGTTCGCGGCCATGATCCGTCGGTTCTTCTTGACGATCTCCTTCTGAATCCACTCGTCGCGCGCGGTGGCTTTGACCTTGTGCGAGTCGAGGACGACGCACGTTTCGCCGACGTGCGTCTCGACGAGTTCCTTGATCCTCTGCAGAATCGTCGTTGATTGCGAGTGCCACGCGCAGATGATGATATTGTTCCCCGCGGCGAGTTCGGCGCGCACTTCGTCGATGAGCGTCTGTTCTTTCGGCAAAATGCCGGAGACGTGAAGTTCCGCGACGACTTCGCCGCCGAACGACTCGGGATACCGAATGCGGTACATCCCGTCGGGCTCGTTCCCGATGCCAGCAAGGTCGGCGCTCGCCCACTCGCCAGCCATTGCGCCGAACAGCGCGCCATGCCGTGGCGTGCGCTTGTCGGCCTTGATTCGATCGAGAAGCAGCTTGCGCGCGTTCTTCACGGTTTCCCCGAGCTTTGGCCCTGGGTCGACCCAGATCACTTGCTCTTTGAGCGGCGGCAGATCGAGATCCAAGTCGTCGAGGTGGATAAACGTGCTGCTCGGAAGGACGTGCCGCATGAGGCTGGGCATCATCCCCGGAGCTCCACCGAGGATCTTGGTTTTGCGCTCGACTCGATCGCTTTGCGATCCAAACGCGACGATCTCTTGCGTCTTCTTGTCTTTGTATTCGACGAACTGCGCGACGTACCCGTGTCGTCGGACGCAGCCCATTTCGTCATCGCGCGTGAATTCGCGCCGGAACGATGGGCTGAGCAGGTGCAGGATGAAGAACGTGCTCAGCACGTACCCGTTGGACAAACTTCCGGTGAGACCGATGATCGGTTTCCCGCGCCACTGCTCGATGGCCGCGGCCTCGGCGGAATCCTTGTCCTGGCATCGGTGGATCTCGTCGACGATGACCAGATCGATCTTGTCCCAATAATGCTTCGCGATGTATGGGGATAGCGCGACCTTGCGCGGTGAAGGGACCGCCTGGAACAACGGCTCTCCGCACGGCTTTCCCTGCACGACGAGGCGGGCCTGAAGCAGCTTCTCGAGAGCATCCGTGGCCGCCGCGACGTCGCCGCGGAAAAATCCGTAATGCTTGGCCGTGTCGCCGGATCCGTTGGCCTGGTCCATGTACTTGGAGCCATATCCAGCGGCTTCGTGGTTACCCGCGAGGTATGCAACTTTGCCACGCCAGACCGCCCAAGCGTCTTCTTCGCCAGTCCACATTCGCTCAAGCTCATTGGCGATGGTGCTTTGCGCCTCTCCACCCGGGACCATCGTGAGCAAAATTCGTCGAGCTGACTCGCGCATCCGCGCAAGCTCGGCGAAGGACCGTTTGGCTGTGGTTTCGTCTGCGTACTTCAATGCCTGCTGGTAGATGCCCATCGCGATTCTCGCGGCGAGGTCTTCATCGTCCATGGCGACGAGTAGCCGCCCAACTGCTCCCTCGTGTGCGAGTTCGAACCCTTCGCGCAGCGGCTCGGACAAGTTCCAGACCAACTCTTTGAGCGTGGGCTGGATGTGCTCCCATGCCCGCTCGCGCCGCGCGCGCTCAGCATCAACTCGATCGGATGCTGACCCAGAAAGCCCCGCGGCAGAAGCTTTGGGACCGTACCCCCAATGCGAAGTCAGGCGATCACGACCTGGTACAGCCCGAGCAATCGTGGCCACAAATTCACTGGTCGGCGCGACTGGCAACAGTAGCTCCGCGAGCCGCAGTGCCAATTGCCCGAGCCTTTCGTGGCGTGGGTTGGGAACCCACGGCTTCGCCTTGCAATACCCAGCGCCATCTCGATGCCGCGCTCGAGCAAGAGCATCGGGCGATTCTTTGACATCCGCCCCGCACGAAGGACATCGCGTCTCCGGTAGCACGGCGTAATGAGTGATTTCGCGTTTTGGCTTTGGTGCGAGGAATGCCGCGCGGTGCCGTTCGAGCTCTAGCGAGACCTTCTTGTCCGCTGACCCGACGTGTCGAGGCACAGCTTCCTTCGCGGTCGATCCGATCCCTGCCCACCCATGGCTGAGCTTGCCGCTGGTCGCCGACAAAATGCCGACAACCGGTTCGGTGGAAGTGTCGGTCGCGAATCGATCCGCCTCGTCAATGTCCTCGATTTGGACAACACGAAGTCCCTTCCATGCCGCCTTGGCCTCGAGTTCCCACGGATCATTCCGCAGGTGCGGGGGCACGACGATAAGCGTCCGATGGGCTCGCAGCGACTTCTTGAGCGATAGCGAGATCCTCGTTTTGCCCGTGCCGGTTTGCCCGAGAATGAGCGTCGTGCCCTGGGCTTGCATGAGCCGAATGTTCCCGCA
>JACCDP011481952.1_pt1 | contig 19957 bp, 18 predicted proteins | sample 7445841 | NCBI WGS metagenome assembly JACCDP01 (sample SAMN15323441, study PRJNA562643) | freshwater metagenome | isolation source: river surface water | place: USA:Blue River Watershed | collected 2017-08-17
ATGCCGGAGATAGGGTGGAGTTTATTCAGATCGCGCCCGGTCGTTACGAGTTCGTTGCGGTAACCCACAGCGTTAAAGAGCTCAAAGGCATGTTCGGCAAACCTGCGAAGACCGTATCGATTGAAGAAATGAACAAAGCCATCGCAATAAAGCGCGAAGGAATCTCTACTCGCCATCTGGTGCGGGAGGTCTGGGCTTCGTCTCGCTCAGGATAAGGCCCAAGGTCGTCAGGTGCATGGCCGCAATGACGATATTGCTAAGAACTACCGGATTCAAAAAACTACCCACAGTAAATGGTGTAGTCAATTTATACAGCACCTGAACCAACAGCAACGGAGCAACTAGCATCGGCTCACGCTTGAATAGAAGGCCCAGTGAGACCACGAGTATTGACCCATACACTGAGAGTAGGATACCTCTCGCAGGGCTGGACTCACCGTAAACATCTGCAATCCAGAATGCATCAAATAGCAGGCCGCCACAAACTGGAATGAGTACCAACACGTTAGTGAGTAAGGAGGCCAGGATCATCTTCTTCATTTAATGTGCTCTCTCGCCATAACGGCGGTAAGACTAGACAATACCACCGCAATAATAAATTCACAGGAAGTTACGAATAATCTGAAATTATTCTTATGCCGTTGTACGCGCCCCCTGTTCTTCTGTGGATGTTACCTCACTAGATTTTTATTTGGTAACTATAAAGGCTTGTTCTTTCCAAGCCAGCCAAGTAGGAAAATTAGATTGCTCTTCGAACGCTCACCAACCAATACTTTTTAAGATTACTGAGACTTGTAACCTGATGAAATTAGACGAGAGTACATGTTTCAAGCTTGGGCTTACCCACACGCGATGTCCGCAGGGACATCGCTGGTCTCCTTCTCAAAGAGAAAAGCCCGCTTGCGCGGGCTTTTCTCTAACTGGCGGGGCTGAAGGGATTGTATAAATAACTTGCTCAGGTCAAAAAGCATCGTTTTTTAGTGAGGTTGGGGATTCGAAATCGAATCTCCAGCCACGAACTTTACTCTTCAAGCAAACTGCGCAGCATCCAAGCCGTCTTCTCGTGAACATCAATCCGTTGCGTCAGCACATCTGCAGTAGGCTGGTCATTGGCTTTGTCTACGATGGGAAACAGGTTGCGTGCAGTGCGCGCGGTAGCCTCTTGGGCTTTGACCAAATACTTGATCATCTCTGTGGCCTTGGGGACTCCGTCGATTTCAGAAATGGACGCGCGCTTGACGAATTCTTTGTAAGTACCAGGCGCCGGATATCCCAGTGCGCGAATTCTCTCCGCGATGATGTCCAGCGCAGCCCACTGCTCTGTGTACTGCGTCATGAACATGGTGTGGAGCGTGTTGAACATGGGCCCAGTGACGTTCCAATGGAAATTGTGAGTCATCAAATACAGCGTGTAGCTGTCCGCCAAGAGATCCGAAAGTCCAGAGGCAATCTTTTTGCGGTCTGCATCCGAGATGCCGATGTTGATGTCCATGCTTTTTTTCTTGGTGGCCATATTTACTCCCGGTAATGCGTTAGGGTTGAAAAGCCCTTGGCAGGAATGCCCTGAGCCAATGGCTCAGGGCATCACGATCAAAGGTCGAAACGGTCTGCGTTCATGACCTTGACCCAGGCGGCCACGAAGTCTTTGACAAACTTCTCGCGATTATCGTCCTGCGCGTAGATCTCAGCATATGCGCGCAGGATGGAGTTCGAGCCAAAAACCAGGTCCACACGGGTAGCGGTGAATTTGGTAGCCCCGCTCGCGCGGTCAACGATGTCGTAGCTGTTGCGGCCCGTCGGTTTCCAGTTGTAGGACATATCCGTCAGATTGACGAAAAAATCGTTGGTCAGTGCGCCAGGGCGGTCGGTGAATATCCCATGCTTCGTGCCACCGTGGTTGGTGCCCAGCACACGCATGCCACCCACCAACACCGTCATCTCGGCAGCCGTCAGTCCCATTAGCTGGGCACGGTCCAACAGCAACTCCTCTGGCTTGACGACATAGTGCTTCTTTTGCCAATTGCGGAAACCATCGGCCAGGGGTTCCAGCACCTCGAAGGATTCGACATCCGTCTGCGCCTGAGAGGCATCGCCACGTCCGGGGGCGAACCGCACCTGGACATTGAAGCCCGCAGCTTTGGCCGCTTGTTCGATGCCCACGCTGCCGCCCAGCACGATCACATCGGCCACGCTGACGCCAGTGTCGCCAGCGATCTTCTCGTACACAGCCAACACCTTGGACAGGCGGGCAGGCTCATTGCCTTCCCAGTCCTTCTGGGGCGCCAGGCGAATGCGTGCGCCGTTAGCGCCGCCACGGTGATCGGAGCCGCGGTAGGTACGGGCGCTGTCCCAGGCCGTGCTCACCATCTCGCTGACAGACAAGCTAGCAGCGGCGATCTTGGCCTTCACAGCAGCAACGTCATAGGTCTTGTTGCCTGCAGGCACCGGGTCTTGCCAGATCAGGTCTTCGGCGGGGACCTCAGGGCCGATGTAGCGCGCCTTGGGCCCCATGTCGCGGTGGGTGAGCTTGAACCAGGCGCGAGCAAATACCTCGTCGAAGTAGGCCTGATCCTTGGCGAAGCGCTCCGAGATCTTGCGGTACTCGGGGTCCATCTTCATCGCCATGTCGGCGTCGGTCATGATGGGCATGCACTTGATGGAAGGATCTTCCACGTCAGGCGGCATGTCTTCGGGCTTGATATTGACGGGCACCCACTGCCAAGCGCCGGCTGGGCTCTTGGTGAGTTCCCAGTCGTAGTTAAGCAGCAACTTGAAATAGCCGTTGTCCCATTGGGTCGGGTTGGTCGTCCAGGCGCCTTCAATGCCGCTCGTGACCGTGTTTCGGCCAATGCCACGGGTTTTGTGGTTCATCCAGCCGAAGCCCTGTTCTTCGAGGTCAGCGCCTTCTGGGGCGGGACCCAAGTTGGCCGCGTCACCGTTACCGTGTGCCTTACCGACCGTGTGGCCACCGGCCGTCAAAGCCACGGTTTCCTCGTCGTTCATGGCCATGCGGGCAAAAGTCACACGCACGTCATGAGCGGTCTTGAGGGGGTCGGGCTTGCCATCGACGCCCTCGGGGTTCACATAAATCAAACCCATCATGACGGCAGCCAAGGGATTCTCCAAGTCGCGCTCACCGCTGTATCGGCTGCCTTCGCCGCCGCTCTTGGCCAACCACTCTTTTTCAGAGCCCCAGTAAATGTCTTTTTCCGGGTGCCAAATATCTTCTCGACCGAAGGCAAAGCCGAATGTCTTGAAGCCCATGGATTCATAGGCCACGTTGCCCGCGAGAATGATCAGGTCAGCCCAGCTGATCTTGTTGCCGTACTGTTTCTTGATCGGCCACAACAGGCGGCGAGCTTTGTCGAGGTTACCGTTGTCAGGCCAGGAATTCAGAGGCGCAAAACGCTGATTACCGGTACCCGCGCCACCTCGCCCATCGGCAATGCGATACGTACCCGCGGCATGCCAAGCCATGCGGATCATCAAGCCGCCGTAGTGTCCCCAGTCGGCTGGCCACCAGGGCTGGCTGCTGGTCATCAGCTCGGCCAGGTCTTTCTTAAGGGCTAGCACGTCGAGCTTCTTGACCTCTTCGCGGTAGTTGAAACCCTGCAGCGGATTTGTCTTGCTATCTTGCTGGTGCAGGATGTCGAGGTTCAGCGATTCGGGCCACCAAGCTTGCGCCAAGTTGGCATGGCTGGCACTTGAGTTGGCACCATGCATGATGGGGCACTGCCCCTGGTTGACTTGATTGCTATCCATTGAAGACTCCTTTGAAGGTTGGGCGATTAAACTTGCTTGATTAAGACTTTAAAACAGCCTATCAAATTCGTCCAAGCAATTAAATCAATCTATCAAATAGCAGTTCTCTATAGTTAACAAATTTCGAATCCATTCCGCTCTGAAACGCACGTGAATGCTAGATCGCGCAAAAGCTCCTGACCTTTTCGGCAAAGTACGGCGACGATCGAGTTTCAAAATCGGCCTAAGTTGTTGTTCTTGTTGAGTTTTTCGAACTCACTAAGTCAGTAGCCCCTGAGCAGAACAGCGTCTCAATCCCCATCTTGAGCCTGCGAGAGGCCAATTTCTTCAATCGCTGGTCAGGAGTTGAAGGACGGAAGTCCAATCAGATCAACAGCTTGCCGATGGGGATTGAAGAATTGAGACTTTGAAAAAAGTTTGCATGGCGGGGCAGAACGGTCTGCAGCACTAACTTGCTCAGCTTTCAACCAGTCAAATCTCGATGACGTCAGGGATTCGAACCGATAGACCAGAACCCTCAGGCACACGATCAACGGATTGAACGCTTGATTCGATCAGGTCTTCCCGCCGGAGCATGAGCGGTCCGCGCTCCACTCCCTCAGCTGGCAACCAGCTGCGCTGGACGCTGCCACAAGGCTTGGCTATTTAACGGCGCGGCTTGAAGAACTCAACGACCCGCTGCGCTGCTTTGAATGCCTTAAACTCGCGGACCTTGAAGACACTGTCCAGCGGTGTGTCGAACAAATGATTAGTGTAGTTCGAAAGAGTTTTGATGCCGATCGCCAGCACAATCCCGAGCAGATGTCTCTCCTCGTAGCCGGAGTCAAGTAGCTGCTGCACCGTGGCCGGGTCTGGTCTCCCTCGCAACAAGAGAACCTCGCGTGTGACTTCGGCAAGCACACGTAACTTTGGATCTGGAATCTCCTGCCCATCGCGAATAGCATCGGTCACCATGCGGGGTACCCGGGACAAAGTGTCAGCAACCAAGCTGTGGGCGGCCACACAGTAGTCACAAGCATTTTCATAACTGATGACGAGGAAGATCACCTCGATCTCCGCTGGGGTGAAGCCAGCTTCTTTTCGGAGCGCCTCGTAGCCGTAAAGATACGTGTCGATAAGCGCCGGGTTGTGCGCCATCGCTCGGTACATGTTGGGCAACATGCCCTGCGCAGCCTTGCGGCCACGGGCGAGGAGTTCAGACTGACGTGGCGACAGGTCGGCAGTTTCGAGCAAGGGAAGCTTGATAAGCGGGGGGGTCATGGGCATCTCGATCAGTGGAGGAATGATGAAGGTTGTTGATGGATAAACTGTAGCTTTCGGGGTGAGGTGGTGCTAGTGGCTGATAAGACACTTTTTTTGTAGAATCCGCCAATATGCTCACCATTGCCGTCATCGACCTTGAAGGACAGTTCAACGCTCCAGTCGCAGTGACTCTGGACTCGCTGCAGATCGTCGCGTCTTTGGCGGGTCAGCCTATGGCCGACGTGGGCTACATCGGCGGCCAGCGCAGCTTCGCGCATGCCACCTGCCTTCCGTGGTCGGCTCTTGATAAGCCCTGGGACGTCATGATCGTTCCTGGCCTTGGTTTGTCCCATGCGCTAGACCCCGTCAACGCCTTGTCCACGAGGAAGGGCAAAGCGCTCGTACACGCCCTGCAAAAGCAACATGCACGTGGCGGGTTGCTAGCCGCTTCCTGCACGGCTAGCTTTGCTTTGGCCGAGGCCGGTTTGCTGGATGAACGCCTTGCAACAACCAGTTGGTGGCTCGCGGCGCAGTTTCGTCACCGCTTTCCCAGGGTCAATCTGAGGGAAGGCGCTCTCACCACCGAGGATGCTCAGCTAATGTGTGCCGGGGGCACACTGGCTCATGTAGACCTGATGTTGGTCCTGATCGCAAAGCTGTTCGGTGCAGAACTCGCCACGCGGGTTGCCCAGTACCTAGTGAGTCCGTGGAAGGCCCCGCAATCAGCGGTCGCAGAAATTGGGCAGGCTCGCGTGGCGGACCCCTTGTTGGCAAGGTCGATTGCCCATATCAAGGCGAATCTTGATCGTCCAGTCTCTGTAGAGGAGCTCGCGGATGCGATGGCAACAAGCCCGCGCACACTCCATCGCCGCGCGCAGGCAATCCTGGGTTTGTCGGTAGTCGGGCTGATGCGCCGAGTGCGTGGCGAAGAGGCCATGCGCCTACTGCGCGAGACAGATCTGCCACTGGCAAGAATTGCCGAACTGGTCGGCTACACCGACACATCCACGCTGCGAACTCTCGTGCTCAAGCTTAGTGGTCAAACCCCAGCAGCTATGCGACGAATGTGTAAGTAAAGCATCCTGTTGACCGAATTGGCTAAAGGCGCCCTCACGTTCTTGGACAACCAAAGTAATCAAAAGAAAACCGCACCTAGCAATGGAACAGGAGAATACTTTTCTTAGCAAGGTGTTGTGCCTTTGTAGGCAACTACTTCTTAAACGAATCCCCGAAGATGCAACCCACATGTAGACAGAACCCCAGCAAAAGCTCCTGACTTTTTCGGCAAAGTACGGTAACGAGGGAATTTCGAAATCGGGGTAAGTTGTTGTTCTCGTTGAGTTTGCTTGGCGGGGCAGAACATACTTCATCATAAACCGCCTAAGTTTTCCAAGTGTAAGCAAATCAAACACTTGGGATCCGATTCATCATTCTAAATGTTGCGACAGCTAACGTTTAGCTTGAGGGGCGCGGATCAGGCTTACCGGCGGAGCGGCCCTCTCGAAGCGATTGTTGGGCAATAAAGCGTTCAAGAATTAGTGGGAACCCCATCTCCCGCCAAAAATCAGGAGCTATGTGCCCAGAGGACATGCCACCATGGGCATATCGCTCCACATAAATCATGTCTTCAGTTGTGCTGATTGGGTGCGAGCTTAGCGCAAGAAACGCAGCTTCAAGCATGGCCTTCAGGATATCAGCTGAATCGGGTAAAGGAACCGGAAGAAATACACGCGACAAATCCTTCCAAAGAAAGGGATCACCACGGAGCCCCCATTGGGTAGGCTGCGGACTGAAAAGACTGCTGACCGTCTTCATATATAGCCTGGCAAGTTAGCGTCCAAAATAATGCAAAACGCAATCTCTGCGGTTTAATCTGACCTTTACGATTTAATCTAGGCATCACAAACCACCTAAGATTCCCAAGGGCAAGCCGATCAAGCACTTGAGGACCAATATTTAATTTTAAATCACACGACGCCTACGGCCCATTTGCGACGTGGTACTTTGGCCAGGCGGAACATGACCTTGAATGTTCTTACAAGAAGAATAGCCTTTGTCTTTGCGCTCGCAGACCATAAATGGGCCTTTTGCACCAGTTCTGGGTAACAGCCGACCCTTTCGACATTCTGGGCACACCTGCTGCATAGCTGCGGTAAGGGGGTCAGGTACATCTGACTCCTCGTCCTGAGAAATTTCCAAAGAACGAATTGATTCTTGGAATTGACTCTGAAGTAGCTCCGTAACAAAAGGTGAAGCACCGAATTTGGGCACTAACAAGACGCAGGCGCGACGAGCTCTTGTCATAGCCACATAGAAAAGACGCCTTTCCTCTGCAAAAGGCAGTGCATCAGCAATAGGCATGAAAAGCGACAACAACGGGTCATCTTGTCTGGTTGATGGAAAGTCACTGCCCGGCTTACAGGACATCCCCAAAACAATCACAAAATCAAATCCGAGCCCCTTTGAACGGTGAATTGTAGAAAAACTTAAGTTGAGATCCCTCTTGAACCGGTCAGCTAAAGCTGTGAAATTAACTGGCTCAAGGAAGTTATATCGACCGAGCAAACACACATCAGCTGGTGTGCCGCGCCGTTTAGCCCAAGAAGCCATTTCCTCAAGTTGTCGGAGCAATGCAGGGTCGGTTTTGCCAGCATGAAACACGACACGTACAACAGCATTTTTCAGTTCCGATACTGCAACAACCGACTTATCAATTTGATTTTTGTTCTTTCGAATAAATTCACTCGACAGGTTAGCCAACCCCTGGTTGCATCTAAATGTAGTTGCAAGAGTAACTTGACGAGTAAAGCCAAATAGCTTTTGGAATTGCGTCATCACGGCGATGTCCGACCCAGCGAAGCGGTAGATCGATTGCCAGTCATCGCCAACAGCAAAAAGTGTGGCTCGAGGGTTATGTTGAAGCACCGCAGAAACAAGGCTTGCCCGTGCGTTGCTCATATCCTGGAATTCGTCTATCAAGATCGCCTTGAACCGCCCCGCAACTGGTTGAGTCAATAAACGTTGCGCAGATATTCGGAGCATGTCATCGAAGTCAATCTGACGGCCTTGAGCCAGCAGTGCTTCGTAGCCTGCGAAAACCTTCTCAAATAGTCGCACGAACCCATTGCTTCGTTCTGAGTCAGTTGAGGCTTTCGCCTTGAGACGCAACACATCAATATTTAGGTTGTTGCTTTTGAAATGAGCAATTGCTGCGCCAAGCAAGTCCAAAGCTTCAACCTGCTTAAAACCTGCCGAAGCTGCCAACTCTTGAAAGCGCTCCCAAGTGATAAGTTGAGGCTTTGCGCCCGCTTTCTCCAAACTCGTGCGCAGTTTTTCTTCCCAACTCCCGGTTTCAAAATCACCGCTGGTGGTTTCGATCCAACGCGCATTTACTTCGGTCAACATACTTCGCTTGCTTGCAGCTTGTTGCTCATAGCTCATACCTTGACGATTAACGCCCCAATGATTTGGAGCCTCGCCAAATATGTTGACCCCAAAGTGTTCGTGCCAAAGATCAATAGTTGGATAGTAAAAATCGGGACGATAGTTTCGTGTCCAAGGGTAAGAATCTACAGGAGGAAAAGGCTTTTCATATACAAAATCTATTCCCATAAGAGTTAGCCAATTAGCGATCTGAAGCTCTTGCTTAGAACGAACTGTCTCACCCGAAAGTGTGGTGTAAAGGGAATTTCCAGGATCAGGAAGCTCAATTGTTCCAATTGGTTGGGCAATAAGTTCACGCCAACTCTTACCAAACTGAGAGGCCAGATCATTTGCCTCATCACTCACACCACTAACTCCATGCAGGGCCAAGAAGCGAATTGCATCAGATTGAAACTGAGGATCCTTCTCGATCAGATCAAAGAAAATCTTTTGCAGTTCACGTGATCGAAGTTCAGAGGACAACGCTAAAGGAGCTAACTTGAGTGATGTTCCAGTCTCATTGATCGTAGACATACCAAACGAGTGGAACGTGCTTACTTGCGGAGCTGAAGAAATTACACCTGGCAGTACTAATCGTTCTTTGATACGTCGACCGATTTCATCTGCCACGCTTGTGTTGAAAGAAAGGATGAGTATTTCTTCAGGTGAAGCGTAGCCTTTTTTCACAATGTAGCCCACCTTTGCAACAAGTACTGAAGTTTTGCCAGAACCTGCTGCTGCAATGACAAGATTGCAGTCCTCCATCACGACTGTCGCAACCCGTTGTTCAGAACTCAGAACGCTAGTCTCAACTGATCCGAAATATTCATCATGACGGTCCAACTCTTGAGCGATAAACTTTTCATTTCGAAGTTCAATCTCTTTGTAGTTACCTGACCGAACTTGACTGAATAGCTTTATATCTGGCCGAAGTTGCTCAAGGTGAGGCCCGATAAGCTTTAACTGATCAAGTTGCCAATTCCCAACTATATTTTTAGAACCAGCAAGTGCTTCACGAACCATCGCGTTCGACACATATCGATCACCTTCCATGTCTGCCCGTAGGATTTCGATCGATGGAAGCATGACGCTCAAAGCACGTGCGGCGGAAGTGATTTCGTTCGCTAAACGCCGGGAAATACCTCGTAGTTCGACTTCTGTTGAATACTTACCAATTCGCAGGTTGGCCCAAAGATATTTGGTGACAACCTGACTACCCGACAAATCATTCCAACTAAAAAACTGCCCGTCGGCATTTATACCTTGAGGTAAAACCTCCAGAGTCCAGCGTCCGCCAAATAGAAGACGAGACAAGGGGCCAGGAGTCCAACGGTTTTGCATGAGAAGAATTGTTTGCTTTGCCTAAAATGATAAGCAGTTTGAATTCGAAAAATGCCCTCGCCAAACTTGGACGAGAACAACTCATCAAAATATTATGAAATTAACCTTGCCTCTGCCTCGCGCCGAATAACCAACCCAGGCAGCACCTTACCGCCACCATAAATCCAACGACGAAGTTCCTGTGATGCACCGACCCAATCCCGCTGGTTGATCCGCCTGCGTAGTGTTGAAGTCTTCAGCCGCCCTCCGCCAAGATTGAACGTGAAATCAACAATTGCCGCAAGCCGCCCCTCTGGCTCAGTGGCCAGCACCGGGCAATAGAGCAGTGTAGCCCTCAGCGCGTCGGCCATGTCGGCGACAAGATAAGCCTCGCCCTCTTCCACGGTGATCGGCAGATGTTTGGCATCGCAAAGGTGGCCGTAACCGATGGTCCAAAACCCTGCTGGGCAAATATACGGGTATGCACGATCAGGGTCTGACTTGGGCACCCGGCAGAATCCCTCGAACCGCTTGGCCAAGTCGATGGCTGCTTGCGGAACATCGATCACGGCCGAACCTTGTCAAACACGCGTCCCAAAAACCAGAAGTTAAGCACACCTGCCCAGAGCGCTTGGTCGGCCTCAGTCCAGGCGTGCAAAACTGCCGTATCCCAGCCAGCACCGGCAGACAAAGCCGCCGCGAATGCTGCCGTCTTCGCAGCGCAGTACAGTGCCATGAACCAGTAGGTGATCACTGGGCGAACTGTGCTGGAAAGTGCATCGGCCCAGGCAACCCCAGTTTTTTCGCCCTGAGTGCGCACAGCATCGCGCAGAGTTTCGATTACACCGGTGTTCCATGCGCCGTCGGATGCAGCTCCAATTTCGGACATGCGCTGTGCACCACGCAGTTTCTCGAACTCGAGCGCCTTATCCTGCATGGCCAACTCATGACCGCGCTCCCCCTGACGGTCGAACCACTTTAAGACTTCAGGTGCCAGGCGAAACGCACCGCCTAGCAAGCCACCAAGCAGTGTCTCGATCATTGGGGCGCTCCCATAATTTTCAGCTTGATTGCAGCGCCAACAAGCAACATCGCCAGAATCGCAGTGGTCATCACCTTGACCGACGTGCGCCATGCGGTACGCCTAGCGTCCCGCCAAGCATCCAAGAGTTCTCGTAGCTCTAAGATGTCACGTGCTGCATGGCCATTTTCAAGACCGAGTCGTGCGAGCACGCGCTCAGCACCTCGCTCGGCTGCGCAGTTGAGTAAGTCATCAAAATCATCTTTTCTGAGTTCTAGCATTTCTCTCTCATGGGTGCTGGTTGCTTCTGTCATGGGTTGTCTCCAATAAAACAATTAATAACTTAATCAGCTTGCCAATGTAGGCAGCTAACAGTGAAACGATCGAGTGAATACGAATGGAAACTCGTCAGGCGTTTGGCGTCAAATCGGCGCTATGTACCGCAGGGTGCTCGGCCACACAGGTGATTTCCACTTGCTCACCACGCGGACGCACAGCGATCACCCGGGCCATCAGGCTCCATTGCTCTGCGATGCCAAAGGCATAGTGAGTCCGCTCTGCCGAGAGGCCAGTTTCAATCGGTATTTGCGGCAACTCGGCAATCACCACCTGATACGCATCACTGCCTGGGATCACCGCATGAGGGCCACTTACTCCACCATCGCGGCGGCGCAAAGCCATCACATGCGGCTGGCCATCTATGAAACTGACAGGCTCCGACAGCTTAGCTATTAGGGTGTCTGCATCCCAATCGACGATTTCACCTCCGACCCCCCAACTAGGCATGTCGTGGGCTATAGCAATCAGATCGCCATAGGTAGGGATCAACCCTTCCAACTCCGTGCGCAAGGTGATGATGCGCCGCCGGTATCGGTTAGCAGCGGCCAAATACAACCCTTCACGGATCGCATGAGCTTCGGTGGTGCAGCCAAAGAGCCGCAGTTTGGCTGGATTGGCGCTGCTCAAGCTCGGAAGACTAACCGTTACTTCATCAGGCTTCCAAGTGCGACTACTAAAGAACTCCACTGTCACCGCATCGGCTGTCTCTTCACCCGGCATCACATACTGAATCTTGAGACTGTTCTTTACGATGTTGCGCGGGCTGAACAATGCCACTGGTAACGTTCGATATTCATCCCTCACTACGCGAACAATCCCGCCTTGCAAAAAGGGCACTGCCCGACCGCACCTAGCGACTCTTGTTAAGGCTTCCCAAATGGTGACCTGCTGGTCAAAGACACCATCCAAATGATCGCCACGGCCGGTCCAGACTTGATCTAGCTGAGCTAAGGCAGCGAGATCGATCCGTGCGTCAGTTAGTTTGGCACCGTAGCTGGCGCGCAATATGTCAGCAAAGGCCCAGGCAATCGAGCGTGTGGACACATTTGATGACCACCCAGAGTTTGCCGACCAAACTGGTAGCTTACGAGTGACGATGCAGTTGATCATTCGACTCGAGCGCTGAGACAGGTTATCGGTAGCTCGCATTCGGATGGCGAGTAACGTGACGTTATCAGGGAAGGTGATGCCACCGGCTAAGTAGCCCCGAGCCTCCCCCCAACGCACCTCATGACCTACACGGGAGCTGGTGTCCTTAATATCCAAGCGTGTGGCACGCACTTCATAGCGGGCAGAGCTGACGGGGTATTTGAAAGACAGTCTCTGCGGCGTGGTTGTGGCGGCGCTCATACTTTCTGTGCCAAGCGTTAGCCAGTCGCCCACCGGATTACCAGTGGCATCAATAGCTCTGGCATCTATCTTCCAACTTGCACTGCGAACTTCCAAGCCGCCAGCGTCATTGGCATAGTAAAGCCCTCGCGGTAACAAAATGTCGATACCAATGTGTGTCACTTCGCTGTCGGCCGGGTTGATGGCAAAGCCTCCAGTCCAAGTACCGGCCAGCATTTCCTGTCCAGCCACCTCCGGGGCAGTTACCACATCTGCGTTAAAGAGAGTGACTGAACTACCGGGTTGTACGATCTGATAAGTGATTTCCTCAAACGAGGCTATGGGCGTATCCTCGATGCGGATCTGCTCGATGTCGTATTCACCAAGGCCGATGCAGTGCAACTGATGCAGGTACTGCTCATTGCCTTGGTATTCGCCATAGGGCGTAGCAGCCAAGTCCGGATAGACCAAATGACGGCCATAGATCACTGGTATGGGTTGGGCCAAGCGTGCGTAGTTACCTTGGCCTTGCAGACTATAGGTTGGCGAGGGTTGAGACAACCCACCACCTGATGAAAAAGATGGCATATTGGGCGTGGGCAGCGGCACCAATGCACTGACCAATGCGGTGCCAGTCGTCATGATGATTGCCGATCCAACCGCCGTGGCCAGGTTTCCGCTAAATCCCAGACTAGCGCCCAAAGGACCACCATAGACGGTCGCTACCACCATCACCGCGATCATCAGGACTGTATTTATTGGGTTTTTGCCACCGCCACCGCCACCACCGCCCTGCGGCAGGGCAATAAAAATCACTACGCCATCAATGGCGGTATTTGCCCAATCGGCCCGAAACAGCGGTACGCCGTTCTTGATGCAAATGGTCGGCTGATCGAATTCAACAATGCCCTGGGTGCCCAGCCACTGGCGGATGGTCTGGCTGGGATGGGCCACCATCACCTCGCGCTGGCTTGGCTGGAACGGATTACGCAGCATGATCACTGCGCTTGAATTGCCCTCAATCACAGCGACTCCATAAATCGGTAATAGCCCTCCACTCGCCAGCCGTGCAGCAGGAGTTCGGGCAACTTCTGAAAGACCACGCCCGCGTCCTTAACAGCGTGAAGCACGCCGCCCCCGTCGACAGCAAGCCAAACGCCGACATGCACTGGGTGGCGGGATTGGCGCAGCAGCACCGCATCACCCTCGGCGGGTTGCGGCATTAGCGACCAACGTTGGCGTTCGGGGTGGTTTCGAAAGGTGTTGACCACGATGCGTAGGTCGTTGGCGTCCACCGGGATTTCTGGCAAGTCACGCCCAAAATACTCACGCTGGATAGCGAGGAACAGGCCCCAGCAGTCGAAATTGTCTGGGCCACGCGCACCAGCGTGCCAGGGCCGACCGATGAACTCGGTCGCCCAGTGCTGGGTAACGCTCATCGAGTCAGGCCAGGAAAAGTCTTGGCGGTGTAGTTGGTGCCAGGGAATGCCTTGTTGCCAACATCAAGCATGCGTGCACGACCGGTCACCCGAAAGATGTCAGCTTCCACCTCGGTCAACACAAGATGAATGGGCGGATCCATCTGCGGGCCTTCAAGATCGGTAGACAGATACGGCCTGTAAGTCACCTCTATCACCGACTGTGACTCGGCCGCCGCATCTAGGTGCCGCACGATTTCACGCGAGACGTTATCAAGCGTAACGGTGATTTCTGGCACGGGCATGGTGTCGACCGGCGGCAGATCGAGCTCGAAACCCATGGCCACGAACTGCACACGCTCACCAGCTTGCAACGGCGCTTGCGACTCAAGTCGGGCCCACAAATCACCCGTGTCCCGCACCACCCGAATGGAGACCGGCTGACCCGTTTCATTGACGAAGGCTGGGTGGCGCAATTCCAGGGTGTGCATGATGATCTGATCAGACGGGGCGCTGGCGTAAGCCTCTTTGAGTGCTTCAGATAGAGCTGTGTTGGGCATCAGAGAATCACCGGATAGGGCGTACCGATCCAGTTGCCATTGTTGTCGGTGTTGGCATAACTGCCGCCATAACCAGCCACACAAAGTTGTCCATCGTCAAATAAAAAAGCTGAGCATTGCTCCGAGCTTGTGCCGTAAACAGCGATGTCTTGAACAGTACGTAAAGCAATCGGCACTAAAACAGGTGTCGATCGATTGGTGCTGTCACCTACCCCCAATGCGCCATTGCCGTTGTAGCCCCATGCATACACTGTGCCGTTCTGCATCAAAGCTAGGCAGTAGTTGTAACTGCCAGTCCCACCAATGGCCGCCTTGGTGACGGTGTTGCCGACCGGAATCTGCGCAAAGTCTGCCGCATGGTTGCCCGCCACATTTCCGTTAGCTGAATAATTTCCGGCCCCAGCACCCCACAGGGTACCGTCCGTTTTTCGGATGAGCACCATGGGGTAGTCATAGCTGTTGGTATAGACATCAGCAACACCGATAGCGACTTGAAGTGGCGTGAACTGGTTAGCAAAGTTGCCACATCCCAGGTTGCCATAGGTTGTGTTGGTCCCCCAAGCATGCAAACGCCCGGTGCTATCAAGCGCATAAGCGGCAGAGTGGCCACAAAAGACGTTGCTAATTGTTTTTCCGGAGAGTGTTCCACTCGTTCGTTGAACCGGGATATTGGACTGAGCGGTGGTGCCATCCCCGAGTTGGCCATCGCCGTTGTATCCCCACGCATACAACTTGCCATCCGCTTGCACCGCATAGGCTGCGGTGTAACGCTCTCGTCCCAAGCGAGCTGCAACTACGTTACTAACAACCGGCACCTGAATAAACTGATTACGCTGAGTCGTGTCGCCCAAACCTAGCTGGCCATAACCGTTGTAGCCCGTGCTGTGAAGCGTCCCGTCCGCACACAAGACCATGACGCTGCAATATCCCTCAACACCACCTGCCACGACAACTTCAGTAACTGTCTTTCCAAAAATCGAGCTGCTCGCCACCAGGCTTGCGTTAACAGGCACGCGTCGATCAGAAGTGTCATTTAAGCCAAGCTGTCCGTAGCCGTTATAGCCCCAACTCCACAGCTGACCATTGAGATCAATGCAATATGCTGAGTAGTTGTAATCTACATAGACTTTGGCCGCACCTGGAAACCCAGGAGGAAAAGCTACGCGAACAGGATAAGGTCTGGCAAAGGTGTTGCCATCGCCCAAGACATAGTTTTCATTGTTACCCCACATGCGCACCGAGTTATCGGTCATGATGCCGCCAAACCGGCGGTAAGGTCGGTTGTTCAATTTGATGCTGGCGTTTTCTAACAAGCGCTTGAACTTGGTGCCAGATCGCACATCAGGCGTTCCCCACACAGGTAGTCCATTGGCACCGATTGTGAGAACTTGACCTGCAGCGCCGGGCGCAAGTGCAGCCAAAGCGCCTCCACTGTTATAGACCAATTCACCGGCAGCGTTCGTGACACCTGCGGTACCCTGTGCAAACAGTTGCCACTTCGTAGGATTATTCAAGGGAACCACCCCAACTGTGTTGTCAACAAGGCAGACATAGCTGTCGCCATTGAAGCTCACTACATCTTGACGGAAATACGTGCTTGCGCCTACGTAGCTACCCTTGTAACTGAAGGCGATTTTTCCAAGACTGACTGTGCCCATTTCAATACCCTTTAAAAAATGATTTGACTCGGCGTGTTGCGAGCATTACCCAATGTGTCGCCGTTCATGTAATTGGAAGCCGCACCCGTGGTGTAGACGCGACCATCAGTGGTTAAAAAATGGTGTGCCATCACAATGTCGTCACCTGCACTGCAGTAACCGCTGGTGGAGAAGTCGACGATTTTTCGATCCAACATCACAAAGCTGTTGGGTAAATTTCCGCTTGCGCCTAAGCCATTGCCAACCGTTCCATTAGCACCGCACCCCCATCCAACGGCACGCCCGTCTGAGCGCAGGGCCATTGCCGTAGCGCCATACATCCCGCCATAGCAGCGCAACTTCACAACACCCTCCAGATAACCCGCACCAATCGTCTGCCAAGTGGTGGTGTCTGCACTTTTGCCGTTAAAGTTGTAGCCGCTATAGCCCGTAGCTTTTACTGTGCCGTCTTGCATCAGTGCGACAGATCGCGAATAACCGCCTGAGATGGTGAAAGCATCGATTACGCCATCCAGACATTTGTAGGGGAAAAGTGCAGAACTGGTCCAAATGTCACCTGTGTAGCCCGTGCCCCATCCTCCGTTTGTCTGTCCACTGTCGTCACCCCACATATAAAGCGAGCCGTTTTCCAGAACGACACAAAAGCGACGGTAGTACTGTGAACCTGCAACCCAGTGCGCATCCGTCTCTGAGGTACGAATTGACTTGACAGGTTTATCTTCGCCCCACGGCATAAACATTGCGTGAAAGGGTTGGTCATAGTTGTGACCTGAACTTCCGCCTTGACCTGCTGTCCACAAGCGACCGTAGATATCGATGAGATAAGTGGCTGTGTATGTACCCCCACTCACAAAAGCATCCTTGATGGGGTAACGCACACTCAGCGGCACGACTTTTGGATACATTGATCCATTGGAGTCACCCCACCCACAGCAACCGTATTGGTTCAACCCCCACATGTACACCAGCCCATTGCTGTCAATGCAGCCTTGGTGTTGGCTCCCGTAATAGTCATAACCGGTGAATACCTTAGCTACGCGGGTGCTTGATCCAAGGTCCCCGAATCCATTGAGTTTGCGAGGAATGAAGTTTTGCGAATTGGTACCTGATGCGTTTTCACTGTTAGGTCCCGAATGCCACAAACCTCCGTTTTCGTCGATGTAAAAAGTATCAAGCCAATTGGATTTCACTGAAACGATGCGGGGTGTACCCGGGGGAAATGCAACCCTTGCGGGTTTAGCGCGTGCGTAGTCACCCGCACCACAGCCCAGACGCCCGCCAGTGGCATTCCCCCAGCCCCGCACATCGCCTCCGTTCATGACGGCCAGCATGTAGTAACCACTCGCTGTGTAGCTACCGCAGTTAAGTGTGTCCATGAGCTTGATCGCAATGGTTCCGTTGCGCTCTTGCATGAAGCGAAACTCCATACCCGACTGGCCGTTGGAATGCAAAATCATTCCGGCATTACCTCCCACTGAAACACCGCCAGTGAGTAAGTGCCCCTTGAGAATCACATCTTGCTGCCCCAAGGCAAAAGGCTGTGGTGTGCTTCCACGAATGACATAAGCACCACCGTCCTTGAATACGACATCACGCTCCTGGTATGCAAGGTAGGGCGAGTAGATGCCTTTCCAGCGATACCCCAAAGTCTCTATATCCATACTCATAAAGACATCTCCAAACCATTGCGCTGAATAGAAAAAGTCAAGCCCTCACCAACCATCCAAGAGGCGTAGGATGTGGCATCAAATACATCTTCCCGGCCTTGCGTAAGCAATAACTCTGAGCCATCGCTTGATAGCGAAAACCCATAAAAGCGTGGTAGTGCAGCTGTATTAACCAATTCATAACCAGACTCATCCGATTTAACTTTCAAGAGCATTCCGTGCGCGCCACTCAACACATCGGGGATGCCAACGGCCTGCAATCGACTGACCACCTGCTGTAAAACTGATTCGGCGTCGGTCAGAATTTGATTCCCACTGGCCTGAACTTGTTCAAGAACAAAAGTTGTGCTTGTCACCCCTTGTGCAGCTACTTGTTGTGCTCGATCGGCCTCCTCTGAGGCCAACTCTGCTGACATTAATGCTTGCTGCGCTTGTGCCTGACTTTGCGCAAGGATCCCCTCAGCTGACACGTTGATACGCACATCAGCATCGTGAATCAGCTTGGCCACCGAACTTACCGCACCGCCTAAGGTTGATACAGTTTGTGTGGATGTTCCGTGTATGACGTTATGCAACAGCGTACTGTCGCTAACGACTTGGGCGACCGCGTTGTGAAGATCGGTTTGTAAACTCATGACTTTCCTTTAAGTTGTCACAGCTACTGGCAGCTGTGAAGGTAAGGTTTGGTGAACCAATGGATGGAGTTCATGACCCATCGAAAAAATGTCCTCGGCATTGAGCTCTAAAAGCAGATTGAGTGCACCTTCATCCAACGTGGGGCGCTCGCGAACCTCAAGCTCGCTCCTAACTTCCCAAAATACTCCCGCAACCAAAGCGGCCTCGAATTGCCGGGTAAACCGCGCCTCATGCGGCAAGAGCCCAAGCCCACCGAGCAAGGTGATTTCAAACCACTGCCCCCCCTCCTCTGCGTGAAACTTGTACCAAGCTTCAAAGAGCGCGAACTCATACGCCGTAAATAGCCAACGCACATTTATGCGCGTGGGCGTTTGCCGAAAACGGCGGCGCTGGCGAGCAGGCCCTGACTCCATGTCAGTGCGGAGCACCGAGTCCTGAGGGCTAAGTCCATAGCCCTCGACCGAGGGCAGCGGTAAATTGTTAGGCCACTGAACATTCATCGCATCGTCCCCGCAGCAGGGTTGAGGCCATAGCGCCGTTCAAGTGTTGGAGCCAATCCTGAGCCTTGGGAAATTGAACGGGCCATGCGCGCTTCCATTTGTTCTACGATCACATCCAGTCGCGTGCTGCCATCAGGCTGTTGTTGATGCTCAACGCGGGCCTGAACTCCACTGGCGTTATTGATGACGTTGACCTCTACATTGACATCAGCTCGCGAGAGACCCGCCCCTATAGCTGCCATTTGTCCGCGTGTGAAGACGCCTTCGCCACGTTGCAATATGGCTGGCACTTCATTCACACCAGCGATACCGCCGGAGTGATATCTTGGAAGTTCACGCTGTACCAATGCATCTGCACCGATCACACCACCAGTGTGTGCAACAGAAACACTCCCCGAAGTTGGTGCGGCAGTCGCTGGGGAGGCAAACAGTCCAGAGACGGCGCTTGCCAGGGGCAGCGTGATGATTCGTTGAATCTGTATACGAATCAGATCACTGATAATGGAGTCGGCCAAACTTTTGAAGTCAAGCTTGCCGGTCATCACAAACTGAGCCAACGCATCGGTCATGCCGTTAAATGCCCGTGTGGTGATGGACTCTATTTGCTTGCCCATGGATTGGGCATCTTCGATAAAGTTCTTCAAACCTTTTTGAAACCCAGCCGTAAATGGCTCAGCCACCTCCTTGGCTCGCTGTCCCAGTTCTTTGGCGCTTTCAGCAGCAGCGCGAGCGGCATCTGCAATTTGGCGCATCGTCTCGGCAAATCGTTCATTACCGGGCGCAGACTCTGCCACCGAACGGGCCTCAGTGGCTAACTGCTCGAGTTGCCGCGCACTTTCTTCCCGCGCTGTGGCCAACGCTTTCAAAGATTCGAGTTCGCCCATCGCACCCGTCTCGCGAAGCAGCCTTAGCTGTTGCTCGCGAGTCTTGAATTCGGACTCGGCGCGAGCCGCTCGCTCTTGTATGTCACGCAGTGCTTCAAACGGACTGCGAATCGCGCGCTCTAGCGTAACTTGAGCTGCCTCACGCTCCATGCGCTGACGCTTTGCAGACAAGGTGGCAAGGCGTTCCTCAATCTGCCG
>JACCDP010310862.1_pt1 | contig 19955 bp, 17 predicted proteins | sample 7445841 | NCBI WGS metagenome assembly JACCDP01 (sample SAMN15323441, study PRJNA562643) | freshwater metagenome | isolation source: river surface water | place: USA:Blue River Watershed | collected 2017-08-17
GAGGAGCGACTCTTCAGCGAGAAGCTCGGCTGCCCATATGACGGAACGGTGATGGACGACCTCGAGCCGCGCTCCTTCAGCTTCAATTCGCCGCACGGCGCATGCCCCGAGTGCACAGGACTCGGCTTCCGTCTTGAGGTAGATCCGGAACGCGTGATCGATCCGGAGAAGTCGGTCCTGGAAGGGGGACTCGTGCCGTGGTCGCGCTCTCCAGAGGGGAGCTGGTACCTGAAGGTGGTGACCGCGGCGATGAAGGCGAAGAAGTGGAACCCGAAGACACCGATCGGTGAGCTCCCCGCCGCGGCACAGGAGTATCTCCTCAACGCCGAACGCGAGGATCGCTTCACCGTTACCTATGAGAACGCGAGCTATCGGAACACATACAAGGCGGCATTCGAGGGGATCATCGCCAATCTTGAGCGCCGCCACCGCGAGACGGACTCTGAGCTCGTGCGCGTAGAGATTGAGCGCTACATGGTCAGCCGCCCCTGCCCCGAGTGCAAGGGCCGCCGCCTAAAACCAGAGATGCTCGCCGTGCGCGTTGCCGAGAAGAACATCGCGGAGGTCGCGGCGATGCCGATCGGGGAACTCACCAACTGGATCAACGCCCTCACGCCACTCCTCGGCGAACGCGAGCGAACGATCGCCAAGGCGATCGTCAAAGAGATCGCCGAGCGCGCAGGCTTCTTAGTGGATGTTGGGCTCGACTACCTCACCGTTGATCGCACCGCCACGACGCTCTCTGGCGGTGAGGCACAGCGTATCCGCCTCGCCACACAGATTGGCTCGCGACTTGTGGGCGTGCTCTACATCCTCGACGAGCCATCGATCGGGCTACACCAGCGCGACAACGCGCGCCTGATCACCACGCTGCTGCGACTCCGCGACCTTGGGAACACCGTCCTTGTGGTGGAGCACGACGAAGAGACGATCCGCACCGCCGACTGGATCGTTGACATTGGGCCAGGTGCTGGCGAACTCGGCGGGAAGGTGGTGGTGAACGGCACGCTGAAGGCGTTGACCGACTCCAAGGACTCCATTACGGGCGCATTCATCCGTGGCGATCGCGCCGTGAAGATTCCGACAACACGACGGATGGGGAGCGGGAAGAGCATCGTCGTGAAGGGGGCGCGGGAGCACAACCTGAAGGGGCTCGATGTGGAGTTCCCGCTCGGCCGCTTCATTGCTGTCACCGGGGTCTCTGGGAGTGGAAAGAGCACGCTCGTAACCGACATCTTGCAGAAGGCGATCGCCCGCAAGTTGCACGGAACCAAAGAGCGACCAGGTGCACATGATCGTGTCACTGGGCTTGATCAGATTGATAAGGCGATTGAGATCGACCAGAGTCCAATCGGTCGCACGCCACGATCCAACCCTGCCACATATGTGGGACTCTTCACGCCGATCCGTGAACTCTTCGCCGCGACGCAGGAGGCGCGACTTCGTGGCTACTCTGCTGGCCGCTTCTCCTTCAACGTCAAGGGTGGACGCTGCGAGACCTGCTCTGGTGACGGCATCCTGCAGATTGAGATGCAGTTCCTCCCAGACGTCTATGTCCCATGCGAAACCTGCCGCGGGAAGCGCTACAACCGTGAGGCGCTCGATGTCACCTGGAAGGGGATGACAATCGCCGATGTGCTTGAGTTGCAGGTTGAAGACGCTCTGGAGCGTTTCGATGCGATCCCTGCCATCCGTAATCGCCTCAAGACGCTGTGCGAGGTGGGCCTCGGCTATCTGCGGCTCGGTCAGCCCGCAACGACACTCTCTGGTGGCGAAGCACAGCGCATTAAGCTCGCGACCGAACTCGCACGTCGCTCAACGGGTCGCACCGCGTACATCCTTGACGAGCCGACCACCGGCCTGCACTTCGCCGATGTGGAGCGCCTCCTTGAGGTGCTGCATCGACTCGTGGATGGCGGGAACAGTGTCATCGTCATTGAGCACAACCTTGACGTGATTAAGACCGCCGACTGGGTGATCGATCTTGGGCCAGATGGTGGTGGTCGTGGTGGCGAGCTGATCGCCGAGGGGACGCCAGAGCAGGTGGCGAAGGTGAAGGCGAGCCACACGGGTCGCTATCTTGCGCTTGCGCTGCGCGGTGAGCCGATCCGGTCGCTGGAGTAGACATGGCGGAGGCTGAGCTCCCACGACACGCCGACGAGCAACTCGATCAGGCGGGACTCCACGCCGCACTCCTTATTGAGCAGGTGATGAGCGCACTTCCAACCGAGCCGCTTCGTACTCGGTTCGCTCCGCTGACACGCCATGCGGCGCAACTCCGCGATGCGAGCGGGGAGTCGCTCCGCAAGAGCGTCGTTGCCACCCGCGCCGCACTCGGTCCGGGTGACGGGCTCGCCGACTACGTTGAGTCACACCTCGCCGTTGCACTTCGTGAGGCGCTCGATGATGTGCTGCGCATCCTGAACCGACGCGCCGCCAATCGCGCACGACCTCCGCGTCGTGCGGACGCCTAGGACGCGATGATCCCCGAGGCGATCTCCGCCGCACTGCAGGTGCTCCCTGACGCTCCCGGCGTCTACCTCTTCTCGGATGCGGAGGGGAAGATCATCTACGTGGGAAAGGCCTCGCGCCTCACACAGCGCGTCCGGAGCTACTGGCACTCCAACACAACGCCAGGTGCGCATCGTATTCGTGATGTGATCGACCAGGTTGCAACACTTGAGTGGACGGTGACCGACTCAGTGAAGGAGGCGCTCCTCCTTGAGGCAACACTCATCCGGAAGCACCTGCCGCGCTACAACGTCCGCCTGCGTGACGATCGGAGCTATCCGTACATTCGCGTCACTGCTGGGCCATACCCTCGCGTTGAACGAACGCGCCGTCTGGTGCGCGACGGATCGCGCTATTTCGGGCCATACACAGGTCCAAGCTCCGTTGACACGGCGATGGAGGCGGCACGGCGTCTCTTCCAGTTTCGCACCTGTGTCATTCCGATCGCGGCAGAGCAGCAGGCGCTGCAGCGACCCTGCCTCCTCTTCCACCTGAAGCGCTGTCAGGGGCCCTGCCTCGGCAACGTTCCTGTTGCGGAGTACGGCGCAGAGATCAAAGGGCTTGAACTCTTTCTCGGCGGGCGATCCCGTGGCGCAGTGAAGGTGCTGCGCGAGCGCATGGAGCGCGCGAGCGAAACCGAGGCGTACGAGGATGCGGCGCGGTTACGCGATGCGATCACCTCGCTTGAACGTGATGCTGAGGCGCAGCGCGTCCCGCCCGCCGGGCGACCTGATGAGGACCTTCTCGGCATTGCGCGACACGGCGACCGCGCTGCGATCGCCTGCTTCCAGATTCGTGATGCGTCGCTTGTTGGTCGTGATGTGCACCGACTTGACGCAAAAGGGGTGAGCGATGAAGAGCTGCTCGCATCGTTCATGAGCCAGTACTACGCGCGCGCAGGAGAGATTCCACCATCAATTGCCACGGCACTCCCGATCGGTGACCCAGAGCTTGAGGGCTTTCTGACGGCGCGGCGTGAGGGGAGTGTTGAGCTCCGCGTCCCGCTCCGTGGTGATCGTGTGCGGATCCTGCGCCTCGCTGAGCGAAATGCGCTGGAGGGACTGATCCGCAGCGAGGCGGAAGATGACGCCGATCGTGAACGTGCTGAGGCGGCCCTCTCAGCACTCTCCGTTGCTCTGAACCTTCCGAGCGCGCCGACGCGCATTGAGTGCACTGACGTCTCAACGATCCAGGGCTCCTTTACCGTCGCCTCGCTCACCGTTGCGATGGATGGTCGCCTTGCGCCGAAGGAGTACCGTCGCTTCAAGATCAAAGGGGTGCAGGGCCAAGATGACTTTGCTGCGCATACGGAAGCGCTGACGCGCCGTTTCGCTCGAAGTGCTGGCACTTCTGGTGAGAAGGCGGGCGAAGCGGAGGCGCGTGCCTGGGCGCTACCCGACCTTCTGGTCATCGACGGTGGCCGCGGTCAAGTCTCAGCAGCCGCAGCGGTGCTTGAGGCGGCGGGTCTCAACATTCCGTTGATTGGCCTTGCGAAAGAGCGAGAAGAGATCTGGCCGAGTGGAGCCACCACACCACTGCTCCTCCCTGCAACCGATCCTGGGCTGCGGCTGTTGCAGCGACTGCGTGATGAGGCGCACCGCTTTGCGATCGGGTACCACCGCACCCTGAGGAGTCGCGCAGCAACGGAGAGCCGGCTGGACAGCATCCCTGGCCTTGGCGCTGCGCGTCGGAAGGCGCTGCTGCGCCAGTTCGGCTCCGTCGCAGGGGTCGCTGCGGCAAGCCCCGAAGAGCTCGCCGCCGTCCCTGGGGTGGGAGAGCGCCTCGCCGCCACCATCAGTGCTGCGCTCGCCGCTGACCGACGCTGATCGGCACCCCTGCTAGGCTTCCTCAAATGCGGAAGTACACGCCTTACATGATCCTCGCCATCGGGCTCCTCGCTCTCGCGATCGATCTCCTCCCCAACCTGAAGCTCCCAGATAGCCGAGCAACAGATGGGACGCGACCGATTGAGACGAAGCTCGGCCTTGACCTTCGCGGTGGCCTCCGTGTGGAGTATCAGGTCCAGCCAGTAGACGGCGTCATCGCCACCGCGGCAGACGTTGCAACCATTCGCGACATCATTGAGCGTCGCGTCAACTCCACCGGTGTCGCTGAGCCGCTCGTTCAGACGCAGGGGAGTGACCGCATCATCGTGGAGCTTCCAGGCGTCAGTGACCCCGATGCAATCCGCGCACTCCTCGGCACCACGGGGCGACTCGATTTTATCCCGCTACCCGCAGAGACCTATGGGTCGATCAATGTTGCGACGGGAGCGCCAACAGCAGGCGTGAAGCCAGTCCCGGGCCAAGGGGCGCTGCTTGACGATCCGACACTGAAGCCACTCTTCTCTGGCGACCAGATCTCCACTTCTAGCGTTGCAACAGACGACACTGGCCAGCGCGTTGTCTCATTTAGCTTGAAGTCTGAAGGGGCTGACCTCTTCTCAACATATACGAGCGAGAACATTGGCTCGTACTTCGCGATCGCACTCGACGGCACAATCGTGTCCGCGCCGTATATCCAGAGCGCGATCACGGGCGGTGAAGGTCAGATCAGCGGAGGCGGCGGAAGCGGCTTTGCACTAGAAGAGGCAACCAGTCTCGTCACGATTCTTAAGTTCGGGTCACTCCCATTCCCGATCGCTGAGATTGGCGTGACGGAGGTGAAGGCTACGCTTGGCGCCGCCTTCCTCGGTCAGGCGCTCTTCGCCGGCGCGGTGGGTATCCTGCTCGTCTTCCTCTTCATGATCATGCACTACCGACTCGCAGGCCTTGTTGCGAGCGGGGCACTGATCTTCTACATGCTGATCGTCCTCGCCCTCTTCCGTCTCATCCCCGTCACCCTGACGCTGGCTGGGATTGCCGGCTTCGTCCTCTCCATTGGTATGGCGGTTGACGCCAACATCCTGATCTTTGAACGGACGAAAGAGGAGTTGCGTATTGGGAAGGGGATCATCCCTGCGGTCGAGGCTGGTTTCAGCCGTGCATGGAACTCCATTCTTGACTCAAACGTCTCAAGCTTGATCACGGCGTTCATCCTTTTCTACTTCGGATCGTCAACGATCAAGGGCTTCGCGCTCGTACTGATCATCGGTGTGCTCTGCTCCATGTTCACTGCAATCAGCCTGACACGCGTGATGTTGCGCGCCGTGATCCATCAGCCTCGCTTCTCATCGCCATATCTCTACGGCGTTGGGCGAGGAGATCTTGATTCGGAGGCAGCCGCGCTGAAGCCTGCTGGTGCACAGCATGAGTAAGATCATCGCGCGCAAGCGCTGGTTCTTCCTCTTCTCGCTCCTTGTGACCATTCCGGGCCTCTTCTTCATCATTGCAACACCACTCTCTGGTGGGGCCCTTGGGTTGAAGTTCTCGGTCGACTACACCGGCGGCACTGTCTGGGAGTTCAAGTTGGAGCAGCCAGCTGACCCGCTCGTGGTTCGCGACGTGGTCGCAGCCGCTGGTCATCCTGAGGTGCAGGTAACGGAGGCCGGCTCTGGCTTCCTCATCATGCGAACGAAGCCGCTCGACTTGCAGTCGGGGAGCGAGAGCGATCCGTCGCAACCAGCCGGCGCTGAACTTGCCGCTATCCGCGCAGCGATTGAGAGCGAGGTCGGACCAATTGCAGAGGCCGGCTCACTCTCCACGGTTGGTCCAGTCATTAGCCAGGATCTAACGCAGCAGGCGGCCCTCTTGATCGCATTGGGGTCGATCGGGATCGTGCTCTGGATGACGTATCGCTTCAGAAACCTTCGATTTGGACTTGCAGCGCTGGCCGCCCTCCTCCATGACGTCATTGTGACGGTCGGTTTCTTCGCCGTTGCGGGAACCCTCTTCGGGGTGGAGATCGATGCTCTCTTCATCACCGCGATGCTCACGATCATCGGCTTCTCGGTGCACGATACGATCGTCGTCTTTGATAGGGTGCGCGAGAACCTCGCGCGTTACGCGGGTGCCCCGTTTGCTGACATTGTCAACCACTCCATCGTGCAAACCCTCGGGCGATCGTTCAACACTACCGCCACCGTGCTGATCACCCTTCTCTCGCTCCTCGTCTTCGCTGGCGGCTCGATCCGAACCTTCGTCCTTGCCCTCTTCGTCGGGATCCTCTCGGGGACCTACTCCTCAATCTTCAACGCCAGTCCTCTGCTGGTCTGGTGGGACGAGCGCGTGACGGCGCGAAAGAGTTCGCCGAGCGCGCGTCGTACCGCGTAGCGTGTCGTTGGGTGCGCGGTGAGCCCCGCACGCTCTGAGACCCCGCTGAAGGCTCAGCGAAGGTGGCACCTTGAGCAGGCTGAAGCGTCTCGCGTTGCCTCGCTAGACGAAACGCTGATCTCTGCGCAGGTCCGTGACGATCTTCGCCCCTCACTTGCAGCGCTGCTGACGCAGCGTGATCTCCGCGATCCAGATGCCGTTCGCCGATTTCTTGACCCGCGCGACCGGACGCTCCACGACCCTGAACTCCTCCCTGATGCGGCGGGTCTCATTGCGCGTCTCCGTGCTGCTGGGGCGGATGGTGAACCGGTCCTTGTTGTCGGCGACTTTGATGCGGACGGACTCACCGGCGCAGCGATCATTATTCGGGCGCTTCGTGCGATCGGCGCCGTTGCTGAAGGGTTCATCCCGAATCGCGATACAGACGGGCATGGGATCCCTGAGGGGGCGCTCGACGCGGCGATAGAAGATGGCGTTGAGCTACTCCTGGCTGTTGACTGCGGCACTGCGGATACGGAGCGCGTCGCGCAGGCACTTGAGGCGGGGATCCTTGTTGGGATCATTGACCACCACGCCGTTCCTGAAGCGCCCGCGAAGGCGGCCTGGCTGGTGAATCCAAATCGGCCCGATGCACGTTATCCATTCCCGAACCTCGCGGGGAGTGGCCTCGCCTTCAAGATCGCCCAGGGGATCCTTGCCGACCACCCAGATCGACGTGAGATCCTGGGCGAACTCTCCGTTCTGGCAATGATTGGTGGCGTGGCTGACATGGTCCCCGTTGCCGATGAGTTCCGTGTGATCGTGCGCTCAGCGCTCAAAGTGATGAACGGACTTGGACGGATGCCAGTTGGCATTCGCGCGCTCTTGAAGAGCGCGGGCGTAGAGGGTCCGCACCGTGTTGAAGTGGTCGGTTTCACCTTGGCACCGCGGATCAATGCGGCGGGACGGATCGGCGATGCGCGACCAGCTCTTGATCTCCTTACGACAGATGATGAGGTTGAGGCGGCTGAGCTCGCGGCAACGCTTGAGGCACTCAATCACGAGCGCCGCGACCTTTCACGCGAGGCGATTGAGGCTGCGCGCAGCACGCTCGGTGCAGATGGGCTCGCCGCGCCAGATTCAACGCGCGCACTTGTTGCCGAAGGCCTGGTCGCCGTGCGCGGCGAATGGTCGCCCGGCGTCCTCGGTCTTGTTGCCGGCCGACTCGCTGAGGAGTTTGCTCGACCAGCGCTTGTTGGGAGTGTTGCCTCAGGCGCCGCTGAAGAGACGCTGGTGCGCTGCTCAATTCGCGCGCCGCGCGGCTTCTCCGTTGCATCAGCGCTGCGCGCGATCGACGACCAGCTCATCCGTCACGGCGGTCATGACGGGGCGGGCGGCTGCACCTTCCCGCTTTCGCGATGGTCGAGCGTCACCACGGGACTCGCTGCGCAATTCGCAGCCCAGAGGGGTCAGCAAGCGCCGCTCCTCTCCGTTGACCTTGAGCCGACCGTGGGGGCTCGCTCGCTCGACTCCCTTGCAGCCCTCGCCGATTACCTTGCTCCGACTGGCATTGGAAACCCTGATCCGCTCTTCCTCTTCCGCTCAGTGGCACTTGAGCAGGTTCGCCTCGTTGGTGATGGGCGTCACGCACGCCTGACGCTGAACATTGATGGAAGCCGAACGGAGGCGATCGCATTCGGTCGCGCAGACGCAGATGGTCATGCAGGGGGTAGCGTTGACCTTGTCGCACGTATCGTGCAGCGAACCTATCGTGGGACCGCAAAGACGGAGCTGCACGTGGTGGATCTTCAGAGCGCAGAGGAGAGGGGATGAGCGGCAACAGATCACTTCGCCCGAGACCGCGCCTACGAAGCGACCGTGCCGTCCCAGCGCGCCCCTTCCACGGTCTACGACCACCGACCGCGGCGGGAACCAAGGGGCCAGGATGGCTCGGTCTTGGTCCAAAGGCTGCGCCAGCGTTTGCCCTTGTACTCCTTCTCGTCGCAGCGCTTGGCACGTGGCAGCTCTCCTCACTCTCGTCGGGTTCGAGCGCCAATCCAGGTGGTGACGGAGCCGAGGTGTCGGACGGGGTGGTGATTGACGGGACGATCACCTTCGCGCGTGACGGTGCGCTCTGGTCGCTAAGCGGCTCCACACTGACGCAGCTCACAGCGGGCCCTTCGGACGGAGAGCCGGCATGGAGCCCTGACGGCACCTGGCTCTACTTCGTACGCCAGCGCAACGAGGTTGGCGGTCGGCGCAACGCCGCGGGGGGCATCACACCATATCGTCTCAGTGTGCCAACGCTGATGCGGATCGGTGCACGTGGTGACGGCGAAGAGGAGATCCTTGACGGGCTCCTCGAAGACCAGAATCCGAAACTGAACTTCTCATCGTTCATCTTTGATCCGGCGATCGGAGCAGATGGTCGCATTGCGCTGGCAACGGACTATAAAGGTCCGTCACTCCTCGGCGGTGATGTGCTCATTCGAATCTTGCAAGAGGGCGGCCGGATGGTCACACCAGATCTTCCGGACGAGGCGCCATTCGGACACCAGGATCCAGCGTGGAGTTCCGACGGTTCTGGGATCTACTATGTTCAGAACGGATTCACACAGGGAGGGTCTGCATCGCGGATTATCTACGTTGATCTCGCGTTGGAGAGCGTGGTGCGCTTTGGCGCGAGCGGCTTCATTGAGCCCGCAGTGAGCCCAGATGGCCGCTGGATAGCGGCAACGCGGATTGATAAGAAGAAGGGGAGTGACGTGGTGATCATGAGTGCAGCGACCGGCGAGGTGCTCCTGGAGGTCACCCGCACCAATCGCTCATGGGCACCAGCCTGGTCTCCTGATGGAGGTTCGCTCATCTTCTTGGCGGCGAGCGGGAGTCAGGCATCGCTGCAGCAGGTGGTGATCGCCTCGCCGGTTTCAGGACCACCAACGATTATCTCGAGCCTGCAGCTACTTCGCGATCCCGTTGACGCAGGTGTTCGGCCTGCGTGGGGGAGACTGCGCAGCGATTTGCAGGGAGGCGCAACTCCATGAGTCGCTACCTTGAACTCCTCGCCGCATCATCGCAACGCGTTGGCAGCAGCCTCTGCGTTGGAATTGATCCCGATCCTGCGCACCTTTCGCCAGAACACGCAGCATCTGTTGCTGGGTTAAGCGAATGGGTGCGTCTACTCGTCAAGGCGACGGCACAGTATGCCGCCGCCTACAAGGTGAACCTCGCCTTCTTTGAGGCGTACGGCGCTGAGGGTGTTGCACTCGCCGAAGAGATCCGCGCGCTTGCCCCCCCCGAGACCCCGATCATCATGGATGTGAAGCGGGGCGATATTGGAAATACGGTGAAGGCCCAGGCGCGTGCGCTATTTGATGCTCTTGGTGCAGACGCGGTGACAGCGAGCCCATACCTCGGCATTGGGGCACTTGCACCACTCCTTGAGCGAGACGATCGATTCGTCTATCTCCTCTGCCGGACCTCGAACCCAGAGTCGGCGGAGTTGCAAGAGTTGCGCCTTACCGCAACGGGAGATGCGCCAGAAGAGGAGCTCTACCTTCGTGTTGCGCGTCTCGCCGCCGCGCGACCTGAGGCGCTGGCGGGGCGGATCGGCCTTGTTGCTGGCGCTACGGCGGGCGGCGCGTTCGTCAAACTCCGCGAGACGGCCCCTTCACTTCCGCTCCTCGTCCCTGGCGTTGGCGCGCAAGGTGGAGACCTGGCAATGGTGACGCAGCACGGCGGAGCGACTGCAGGGGGCGCCGCGGGTCGGTTCGGCGGCGGCCTACTTGTGAATGTGGGGCGTGGGATCTCGGGAGAGGCGAGCGGCGCTGGAGAGGCGCGCCTCTCTGGTGGCGCGCTGGAAGAGGCGATTCACGCACGGGCGGCGGAGTGGGGGAGGCGTCTCGCTATACTCGCCCCATAGGTCGTCCTTCAGGACGCAGCAGCGTAAGGAGTACTGAACATGCCCAATATTGGACCTGGCGAACTAATTCTCATCCTTGCCGTCATCCTCGTCGTCTTTGGTCCTGGGAAGCTCCCAGAGATCGGCGCCGCGGTTGGACGCTCCTTCCGTGAATTCCGCAAGGCGACCTCAGACGCGGGTGATTCGCAGGAGAGCCGCCCAGCGCGCAAGAGCCCAGCACGTCGCCCAAAGAAGAAGGGCTGAGTCGCTAAGCGGAGCGGGGAGCGACCCGTATGACGGCGAAGGCACTCGTGCGTGACGCAGATGGTGCGTCAACGACCGCACCACTTGTTGTCCATCTCCGCGAACTGCGACGACGAATCGCCATTTCGCTACTCGCCGTCGCCGCTGGAGCAGCTGTAACCTTCGCGTTCGCAGACGGGCTTATTGCGCTGCTCCGTTCGCCACTCGGCGCGGTGAACCTCTACTTTACGGGCGTCGGTGACGCCTTCGGTATTCGTATGCAGTTGGGCCTGATCGGGGGGATCGCGCTGGCGATGCCGATTCTCCTCTGGCAGGCGTGGGCCTTCATCAGTCCCGGCTTAACGAAATCAGAGCGACGGAGCGCGCGACCGTGGCTCCCGCTCGCCCTCCTCCTCTTCCTCATCGGCGCCGCTGTGGCCTGGAGTGTGCTCCCGTTCGCGGTTGGCTTCCTCCTCTCATTTGCGAGTGCCGACCTTCTCCCGATGATTGCGGCGGATCGATACTTCGGATTTGTTGGCGGCCTCATCTTGATCTTCGCGCTCGCCGCTGAGTATCCGATCCTTCTCGTCTTCCTCTCTCGTGTGGGGATCATCACCTCGGCAAAGTTGCGGACATGGCGTCGCGGGGCGGTGGTTGCGATCGTGATCTTGAGCACGATTGCCACGCCAGGGACAGACATTGTCAGCCCCTTAATCCTCGCCGTCACACTGTTCATCCTGTATGAGTTCTCAATTATTCTGGTGAAGGCGGGCGGGAAGTGAGTCGCGATCGCCGCATCATCCTGCTGACCGGTCTCTCAGGGGCGGGGAAGACCACTGCGACGAAGTCACTCGAAGATATTGGCTTCCGTACGATTGATAACCTCCCATTCGAGCTCCTCCCCGCACTCGTTGAGAAGATTGGACAAGACCCTGAGCGCTTCGCGCGCGTCTGTCTTGTCCTTGACGCACGAGACGGAGATCCAAGCCAGACCATTGAGTCGGTTCGGAGTGGCGCGGCATCCATTGGCGTGGCGGCGCGGATTATCTTCCTAGATGCGCGGGACGATGTACTGATTCGCAGGTTTAGCGAAACGCGACATCGCCATCCACTCGGAGGCGCCGTTGATGCCCCACGTTCAGTTGCCGAGGCGATCGCCGCGGAGCGAGCCCTCTTGAGCGCTACTCGCGAGGCTGCCGATGCGGTAATTGATACGAGCGACCTCACCGGGCGTGAGCTACGTGATCGGCTGGTCAGCGAGGCACTAGAGAGCGAGGAGCGCGTTGGCGTTCGCCTCACCAGTTTCGGATACAAGCACGGCATCCCACTTGAAGCGGACCTCGTCTTTGACGTTCGCTCCGCCGCGAACCCGCACTGGGTTCCAGAGCTTCGACCACTGGACGGGCGATCAAAGGAGATCAGCGACTACGTGCTCGCCGACCCAGTTGGGGCCGAGCTCACCACATCAATCCTTGGCTACCTTAAGGAGACGCTCGCCGCATACCTCGCCGACGGGCGTGGCAGGTTGAGCATTGCGATCGGATGTACTGGCGGTCGCCACCGATCCGTTGCCATTGTGGAGGCGCTCGCGAAGGCCCTTGCGCCGGTTGCTGATGGGGCGCCGATCGTGGTGGAGCACCGCGACATCCTCAGGAGCTAACGGTCGTGGGGCTCCGCTCTTGGATCCGCGGCGGATCACTCGCTCGGAAGGTTCAGCGTCGTCAGCGACGGATCGTGGTGCTCGGTGGAGGCACGGGGATGGCAACGATCCTCCGCGGGCTCAAGGGGGCGGGGGTTGATCTCACCGCGATCGTCTCCATGGCCGATGACGGCGGATCCTCTGGCATCCTGCGTGCGCGGCTGGGCATCCCTCCAGTTGGCGATCTGCGCAACTGCTTGATCGCACTTGCGGATGCAGAATCAACGGCTGCTGCGCTGTTGCAACATCGCCTTCCGGCTGAGCGTGGGGCAACGCGTGGGCACCCTGTGGGGAACCTTCTCCTTGCAGCGGCGATCGCTGAGGAGGGTGGTGATCTTGAACGCGGTATAGAACGCGTGCATCGCATCCTCAATGTGCGCGGACGCGTCATCCCAGCAACTTCGGAGGCGCTCCAACTTCGTGGCCGCACCCGCGCTGGTCTCAGCGTGATCGGACAGGCGCGGCTCGCTCGCACCAGAGGTATTGCCTCCGTTTCGCTCGACTCAACTTCAGTGCGAGCAACTCAAAGTGCGCTGGCTGCGATCTCGCAGGCGGACCTCCTCGTTCTTGGACCAGGGAGCCTCTTCACGAGCCTCATCCCACACCTGTTGGTGCCAGAGATTCGGAGTGCGCTTGCAGCACGTCGCGCCCCGCTGATCTGGGTGGCGAATGTCGACGAGCAAGAGGGGGAGACCGAAGGGATGAACCTGGACGCGCATATGGACGCGCTCGTCGAGCATGGGGCGACGGGAGTTATTGATCTCGTTCTTGCGGCGGCGATCTCACGGAGAGGATCTGCCGATCCCGGACTTCAACTTCAGCCGCACTTCGTCCGTGGAGCGAGCCCAAGCGGCGAACCTCGCCCGCCCATTCTAGTGCGCTCTATTGCCTCAAAGGTTCGTCCGCACCTCCACGACTCGCTCCTTCTGGCGCACGCACTGCTGAAGTTGAAGCCCCTCCTGCGTAAAGCTGACTGATGAGCCGAAGCGAGCGCGACCTAGTTAGCGCAATACGTCACGAACTTGCGGCGATCACGCCGAAACGGCAGTGTTGTCGCGCCGCCGAACTTGATGCACTGGCAGATCCGGGGCGGCGTTCGGACGTTGCAATCGCCAGGACCGTGCATCGACTCAGCTCCGCCTCGGCCTCCCACGACGTTGAGGCTTCGCCGAGTGGCCGTGCGCTGAAGCGCGCGCGAGCGCTGGCTGATACAGGCGCTACACCACACTGCCGCAGCGCCTTCCTACGGGGGCGCATCCTGAGCCGGGGCTCACTCTCGCTCGCCTCTGGCCGCATCCATCTGGAGCTCGTGCTCGCACAGGTTGAGGCCCGTTACGTGGTGACGGCGCTCGAAACGGAGGGGGTATCAGGTCTTTATCGCGTGCGACGTGGCCGAGGCGTCATCGTGTGGAAAGATCGATCAGAGATCTTGGACCTGCTTCGACGTCTCGGCGCGGGTAGCTCCATCGCTGAGATTGAGGCTCGTGGTGTGGTGCGGCAGATTCGTGGCGAACTGAATCGCAGTGTCAATGCAGAGACGGCGAATCTGCAGCGTGCCGTCAGTGCTGGGATGCGCCAGGCACGTGCGGCGGCAGAGTTGATCGAGGAGGGGGACCTGCCGTCCGGGGGTCTGTTGCAACGCGTCAGCTCGGCTCGCTTGGCGCACCCGGAAGCGACGATCGCAGAGCTTGGCGAGACGCTCGGTCTCTCGCGTAGCGTGGTGCAGCGTGCGCTCGCAACGATCGAGCGCCAGGCGGCAGCATTACGGGTCTAGGTGGCTCTGCCATGATCTACCAATGAACGACAGAGTCCAGCCACTCCTGATCGCCAACTGGAAGGCGAACCTGGCACCCGGTGAAGAGGTGGCACTTGCTGCGCAGATTGCAACGCTGGGTGCCACGCGGCGACTCTCGCCTGGATCGCTGATGATCGCGCCGAGTATGGCGGGACTCGTTGCGGTCGCCTCACTCCTTCGCCGTGAGCGCGACGCGCTCAAGATCGGGATCGCCGCACAAGACTGCTCCAGCGACCTTGCCGGAGCAGCAACTGGGGAGATCCCCGCAACGCATCTTCTCGGCGCTGCTGATGCGGTGATCCTCGGTCACTCAGAGCGCCGCGCTCGTGGCGAGAGCGGAAGCTTGATTGGCGTAAAGCTTGCTCGCTGCGTTGCCGCTGGCATCAGGCCGATCGTCTGCCTCGGCGATGCGGACCCAAAGGCGACAGAGAGCGAGCGATGCGCGCTGGTGGTGCGTCAGTGGCACGAAGTCCTCGCTGGTGCCGCCACACTCGGATGTGATGTCACCACGGTGCTAGGTGGCGGCGTCACGATTGCCTATGAACCGATCTGGGCGATCGGTAGCGGCCAGGCGGCGAGCCCGCAGGTTGCGGCGGCAGTGGCTCGTGCACTTCGTTCCGAGTCTTCATCAGCGTCACTGAGCATCCTGTATGGCGGGAGTGTTGACGGGAAAAGCGCTCCAGGCTTCTTGAGCGCAACAGGAGAGGAGACCCTCAACGGGCTGCTGATCGGTGGAGCGTCGCTCCAGGCCGAGCGGCTGCTTGAGATTGCCACCGCCGTTGGCGTTGCGTCATGACGAAACTGAAGGTTGACCCGCTCGTCCTGCTCATTATTGATGGCTTTGGGATCGGCAACGATCCAGCGGTCGACGCGATCGCGCAAGCGAAGATGCCAGTCTGGCGTGCACTCCTTGAGCGTTGGCCGCACACGGCACTTGAGGCGAGCGGTGCCGCCGTCGGCCTTCCCGAAGGTCAGATGGGAAATAGCGAGGTCGGGCATCTAAACATTGGCGCGGGGCAGCGCGTGCCACAAGAGTTGCCACGGATCAACGCAGCACTCGCCGACGGGAGCTTCTCTCAGCGACCTGAGCTTCAGCGCGCGCTGAAGTTAGCGAGCTCTGGGCGGCTACATCTGATGAGCCTGCTCGGTCCGGGTGGCGTACACGCCAACGATCAGCACCTCGTTGCCCTTGCGGAGGCGGCGCATCAATCAGGGGTGCGCTCCATCTTCGTCCACCTCTTCCTTGACGGTCGTGACACACCACCACGATCGGCGCCTGCGTACCTCGCAGATCTCGAGCAGCGCCTCTCCGCCGCCGCCCCCTCTGCACGCATTGCAACCATCTCCGGCCGCTACTTCGCCATGGATCGCGATCAGCGCTGGGAGCGCACGGCGGCGGCGGTGGCGGCGATCGTGGCAGGGGAGGGGGCTCGCGCCTTAAGCGCTGCAGCCGCCATCGAGGCGGCCTATGCACGAGGTGAGAGCGATGAGTTTGTGGCGCCAACCGTCCTCCTCGCCGCGGAGGGAGAGGATCCCGTGATTCGGTCGAGCGACACGGTGATCCACGCGAATTTCCGTGCCGACCGCGCCCGCCAACTCGTTGGGGCGCTGAGCGCTAAAGCGTTCGCCGGATTCACGCGACCAGCACAACTCCCTGTAACCCTCTTCGGCATGAGTTCGTATGGGGAGGAGGCGGGGAGCCCTGCACTCTTTGGCCCAACAGTGGTGCCGTCACTCGCCGAGAGTGTAGCCAATGCTGGGTTGCGGCAGTTCCACGTAGCAGAGACGGAGAAGTACGCCCACGTCACCTACTTCTTGAACGGGGGGAGGGAGGAGGCGTTTCCGGGCGAGCGTCGCCTTTTGATCCCTAGCCTGACCGTTGCGACCTATGATCTCGCCCCACAGATGCGCGCTGCCGAGATTGCCGACGCGGTGGTGGCATCCATTGAAGGCGGTGAAGAGCAGCTGATCGTTGCGAACCTGGCGAATCCAGACATGGTGGGGCACACGGGGAACTGGGAGGCGACACTGCGCGCGTGCGAAGTGGTGGACGCTGCGCTTGGACGCATCGCCGCCGCCGCTCTCGCTCGCCCAGGTGCTCTCCTTGCAGTCACCGGAGACCACGGCAACGCCGACACGATGCGGACCGCAGACGGAGAGCCCATCACGAGCCATACGTCAACGAAGGTCCCCCTTCTCCTCGCAGGCGATACGACTCAGGGCATCAAACTCGCTGAGGGTGAGCTCTCGGACATCCTGCCAACGCTCGCCGAACTGAGTGGGCTCACCGTCCCAGCGGGCGTCACGGGCCACTCGCTGCTGCGCAAGCGGAAATAGGGGGGATGCTACACTGAGCGCGAGCGGACACCCCAACACGGGTGACCGAAAGATGCATTCGGAGGTCAGATGAATCCGATCCTCGCAGTTGGACAGATTATCGTGAGTGTCTTCCTCATCATCGCCGTCCTGATGCAGGCACGCGGTGTTGGCCTCAGCTCCGCTTTCGGCGGCGACTCCAGCGTCTATCGATCACGTCGCGGCATTGAGCGCCAGCTGATGCGATTCACGGTGCTGCTGGTCGTGCTCTTCGTCCTCTTTTCGCTGGTCGGCTACCTGCAGGCGAACTGATCAGGGGCGAATTCCGCCCGTGAACACCGCACTTCGGACCTCAGCAACATGAGCCCACTCCGACGCGTTACCGCTTTCCTTATGCTCACCGCCGCCATTTTTATGGCTGGTCAACAGGCGGGGCTCTTTAGCGCACCTGGCGCGGGTGGCGGCATCCTGCCCGGAAGTGGCATCTCACTACCATCTGGCCCCACCACGCTGACTGAGGGCGTTATCGGTCTCCCAGCGCAACCGCTTCCGCTCTTCGCCAAGAGCGGTGCGGATCGTGCGATTGTGGCACTCACCTATCGGGCGCTCACGCGACTTGATGTCGGCGGGGCACCAGGACCGGATCTGGCGAGCGAGTGGAGTGTGAGCGAAGACGCGCTGACATGGAGCTTCACGATCGATCCTGCCGCGGCGTGGGAAGACGGCACGCCAGTGAGCGCAGCTGATGCTCAGTTAACGATCGGCCTTGCTGGAGAGCTCGGACGTGACGGCGGCTATTGGGAGGCACTGATCGTTGAGGTGGGGGAGAGTGATGGCGTACTGATCATTCGAGCGCCGCGACCGCTGGCGAATCTCCCAGCGTCACTCGGGACGCTACCGCTGCTTCCAGCACACCTCTTCAGTGGAAGCCCAGCACGAGAAATCCCCCAACTTGATGCTGCGGCAATCCCGATGGGAACGGGTCCCTTCCGCGTCATTAAATTCAGTGCCAGCGCTGCTGCGCTGCAGCGGCGCAGCGATCTGCTGGCAGCGGATCAGCGAGCACTAAGCGCAGTAACGACCGACACTGCAGCGAGTACGGTTGACGCGATCGCTTTGTACTTCTACGCCACCCCTGAGGAGGCGCTCGGCGCATGGAGCTCAAGGAGGCTTGACGCCCTGGTCGGGCTTGATTGGGGCAACGCCACCAGTGCAGCGGCGACGTTTGGGACGCGCGTGGAACTCGGCTCCACCATCTTCAATGGGATCGCTGTGAACTTGCGGCCGGGCACCGTCCTTCGCCACCCGAAGCTGCGCCTCGGACTTCGCGCACTTCTAGCGCCGAGTGAGATCACCAGCGCCTACGGGGGGAGAGAGGTTGCCGCCCCAGTCTCACCGCTCTCTTGGGGCTGGGCTGAGGTGCCAACTCCAGTGCGTGGCTCCGACTACGCCGCCAAGCAGTTCCTCGCCGCGAAGTGGAAGTTCAAGGAGGGCCTCTGGGTCGATGAAAATAATAAGGCGGTTGCGCTGGAGATCTTGACGCTGCCGGCCCCAGCCTTCCCGGAGGATGCGGCGGTTGCTAATCAAGCCGCGGCGGCGTGGAGCGCCTTTGGCGTGCCGACATCGGTGGTGGAGCTGGATGCGGCGACGCTGATGCAGCGTCTCGCTACCGGAGCCTTTGACCTTGCCGTACTGAACGTTGATGTGGGGATTGATCCCGATCTCTATCCCCTCCTGGGATCTGCTGCAGTACTGAGTGGCGGGAATATTGTTGGCATTCAACTCAAGGAGCTCGACACCCTCTTGAACGTGGCGCGCCAGCCAGCCAGCCTTGAGGATCGGAAGAACGACCTCGCCGCGGTGCAGCGTTGGTGTGCAGCAAACAACTACCTCCTGCCGATTCGCTTCCTTGCGCGTGAACTACTGGTCGCGCCGCGCCTGACGGGTGTGGCTCCGCTCCTCGTGCAGGAGCCTGAAACTCACCTTCGGGATGTGCTATCGTTCCGCCTCGCGGCTGAATGAGCGATCACGAGGCCACGAACGGGTCGAGGTGGCGGAATTGGCAGACGCGCTGGCTTCAGGAGCCAGTGTCCGCAAGGACGTATGGGTTCAAGTCCCTTCCTCGATACCAGCAACAGCGTCGAGGACGCGACACCTGTGCCCAGGTGGCGGAATTGGTATACGCGTACGTTTGAGGGGCGTATGACGCAAGTCATCCGGGTTCAAGTCCCGGTCTGGGCACCACATCTCTTCTGCTGACGGCCACGGGCCGCAGCCGCACCCGGGCGGTTAGCTCAGTTGGTAGAGCACCTCGTTTACACCGAGGGGGTCGGGGGTTCGAGCCCCTCACCGCCCACCAGGATTCACCCTGTCAGGCCCCTGCATGAGGTGTCCGCACTTGCGTTACACCCGTCGAAAAAGTAGAGTCGCGCTATGAAAATCGCTGCAGTATTCGGTCTCTTCGCGGCGCTCATCATCGGCTGCGGCGGACCCAGCACGTCAGCTAGCCCTTCAGCTAGCCCTTCAGCAAGCGCTTCAGCAAGCGCTTCAGCGAGCCCATCAGGGACGCCCAGCGATTGTGCTGCGGTGCAGCAAGACTGGGCCTCCGGTGGCGTATCAAGCGACTGGAGCGGTGCAAATCTCGCCAACTGCAATCTCAGTGGCGCAAATCTTGGCGAGGGGAAGTTTATCGGCGCTAATCTCAGCGGCGCTAATCTCAGCGGCGCCAACTTGTTTCAAGCGGACCTCACCAACGCAAACCTGACTGGGGCGAATCTAACCGGCGCATTGTCCATGTCCCTGGTACTGAATGGGGCGAACCTCACGGATACAAACCTGACCGGAGCTGATCTCGAATCGGTCAATTTCATCGGCGCGAACCTCACTCGCGCCAATCTGAGCGGCACCAATCTACCGTATGCTGACTTCAGCGGCGCCACCATGATCGACGCCAATCTGAGTAGTCTTGACTTAGGCGCCGTGAATTTTAGCGGCGCTGATCTTGTCGGTGCCAATCTGAACGGCGCAAAGGGCTTCGACACTAATTTTGCTGGAGCCAACCTCACGAATGCCAACCTAAGCGGCGCAGACTTCAATTTTGTAGACCTCACCGGCGCCAATCTGACCAATGCCAATCTCACGAGCGTGACCTATTGCGAGGTGACAATGCCTGACGGTACGCAGAACAACATCGACTGCACCCCATAGGGGTCGGCCGCACGAGCCCTACCCCCCCTCTGCAGCCCCCCTTTAGCCTCCCCGCAGGGCCCTCGTTGCGCCCCTCGGCGGGGGAGGGTATCC
>JACCDP010936332.1_pt1 | contig 19955 bp, 17 predicted proteins | sample 7445841 | NCBI WGS metagenome assembly JACCDP01 (sample SAMN15323441, study PRJNA562643) | freshwater metagenome | isolation source: river surface water | place: USA:Blue River Watershed | collected 2017-08-17
CTCTTCAAGATGCTCAAGGACCATCTTCAATTTTTCAGCATTACTTAATCTCATAAAACAAAAACCCCATCTCCTTTCCTAACTTTACCAATTTACAGGTAAGTTTAGTCCAAGATTTGGGGGTAAGATCAATTCTACTGGCGGACCAGACGGGGATCGAACCCGCGATCTTCTCCGTGACAGGGAGACATGTTAACCGCTACACCACTGGTCCAACGGACATAATAATATACAATATTTAGCTAAATTACAAATAAAGATGTATTGATTATTTGATTTATAAATAAATAGGGTAAAAATTTAAATTTTTGGCTTAATAATTTTTGCTATAACAGTATTTTTAGTTACAACTGAATTTTGTGGGTAAACACTTTCATCAAATGTTCCATTACAAGGTGCAAGAATATATATTTTTAACTTATCAACAGTAATAATTTCAACTAAAATGTCATTCTCATTGAAGACTTCTTTTACCTTAAAGTTGAATTTTATGATCCTAGAATTATAAGGAGCAAGAATAAAGATTTCTTCGGTTTCAATAAATCTAATATCCATTTTATATTTTTTTTCTTCAATAAACTCTTCATTAATTAAGTCTGGTTTAAGTATGTGGGATGACCCAATAATTACATGTGTTAATAGATTTTCATCGGAAAAACTTTTATCTGACATTTTCTTTCTAATTAACTTGAACTCATCAAAGTCAAAATTCGGAGAATTATTAAAACTCGAAATGCCAATCTTTTTCATTACTTCTTGATTTAGAGGCCCAGGAATTTTACCATAATTCCCACTAAGAAATTCTTTAACTTCCTTAGAAACTACCTTGTATCTTTCATTTAAAATAACATTTAGTGAAGCTTGTACACCGACAAATTGTGAAATTGGTGTAACCAAAGGAGGAAAACCAAAATCCTCCCTTACCTTGGGAACTTCATCTAGAACTTGATTAAAAATACTCTCTTGACCTTGTTCTTTTAACTGACTATACAAATTTGAAAGCATTCCACCTGGAACTTGAGTTGTTAGAATTCTAGGATATGGAGTATAGGAGTCAAGATTTAAAACCCCATTAAGTAAATATTTTTTTCTAATACTTAAAAGTTTTTCTCGAGCGAGTTCTAATGCTGAAAGATTATAAAAATCGGAAGCGTTTTCTTTATGCAAAATCCTTATAAAAGATTCAGTTGGTGGTTGTGAATTACCACTAGAGAATGGAGACATTGCTGTATCAATAAAATCAACACCAGATTCAATTGCTTTTAAATAGGATGCGGAAATGATTCCAGATGTATCATGACAATGAATGTTAATTGGAATCTTAATTTTACTTTTTAAAGCTTTGACTAATCTTTCTGCGTTATCCGGCATTAAAATTCCAGACATATCTTTGATGCAAATTGAATGTGCACCAAGTTCTTGAGCTTTGACAGCAAAATCTAAATAATATTTATCATTATGAAAAGGACTAACCGTATAAGCCAATGCAATTTGACAATGTGCATGTGTTTTTAAGATTGATTTAATTGAAGAAGCTAAATTATTAAAATCATTTAATGCGTCAAAAACACGAAATATATCTATCCCATTTTCTACGGATTTAATTATAAAAGTTTCTAAAGTATCATTTGAATATGGACGATATCCAACTAAGTTTTGACCTCGAAGCAACATTTGAAGTTTTGTTTTCTTCGTACTTTTCTTTATTTGACGGAGGCGGTCCCACGGATCCTCATTGAGGAATTTTACGCACACATCAAATGTTGCACCACCCCAGACCTCTAAAGCATAAAAACCTACTTTATCTAGATCAGATATAACTTCAATAATTTCTTTTGTTGTCATTCGAGTTGCAATTAAAGATTGATTTGCATCTCTTAATGTTGTGTCAATAATTTTTACCATTATATTAATTTAAATTAAACTTTCTGAAAGATTGTTAAAAATCTAGGATTCGTTAAAAACAATATGTTAACCTCTCTTGAATATTCATTTAAAAGTAAATTCATACCAAGGTTAATTTTTTTTCTACGATCTATAGATTGATAGTTATTCGAATTTGGTTCTATAGAAAAATTAAGGTTATAGGGGTTAGTATCATATCCATCAAAACCTGCTAGATAAATTAATTTAGGTTTAACATTTATCAATAATTTTAGAAAAATTAAACCTGCATTATCCTCGACTCCATTAACATTATTTAGATAATCACTATAGTTTATTGTTATTGATTCGGGAAGATTAGAAATAATATTTGAAGTTAAAATTAATTTACTATGATTTTCAAATTTTGAGGTAGCAAATCTTCTTTTATTTGCAAAAAAAATATAATCAGTTTCAAATTGATTAGTTGAAAAATTTATTGAAATTACAACAGGTTTGTTTTGTTCAATAAATCTTCGAATTTTATCTGATTCATCAACAATAGAGCGACCTGGTGCTAAGAGTAGAATTATTCTATCACTAAATAAATCTCTAATTTGATTATTTGGAGCAGAAAAAACTTTTCTTGAATTTTGAAAATCATTATAAAGCTGCTTAATATAATCAAGTTCAAAATTTACTTTTTTATCGTATTGAATTGAAGTGAGAATTATAGAAATATCATTAACTGTTAAAGTATTTAAATCTTCTAGAAAAGTAGCATAATTTGGATGTGTATTCGTCTTAGCTGAAAGATAATAAGGAAGTGAATAACCCCATCGTTTATTCAAAAATATTGGGTTGATAATAACATCAATTAACTCAAGAACTGGCTCAATTAAATAGTGATCTTTTTGGGATTTTTTATTCAAAAAATCAATAATAAGTTCAATATTTAAATTCCCTGCACCTCTTCCCATTCCAAATAGAGTTGCATCTATAATCAAATCTCTACCTGAATTAAAAGAAATAAAGGCACTTGCGTTAGAAAAAGATAATTGAAGGTTATTGTGTGAGTGAAAGCCTAATTTAATATTTGAGTCTAATGCGTTATTTGCTTTAATAACCATTTCCTTTAAATTATGTTCATTCATGAAACCGAAACTATCTACGAGATAAAATGCATAAGGCTTAATTTTATTGACGGATTTGATTAGTTCAAAAAACTCAAAGTCTGAATAAATAGATGTAACCATTGGTTGTATAAAAACTTTATACCCTTTATCAATCAATAGATTTGAAAAATGTAATGCATTAATCATATCTTTTTTATGAAACGCAACCCTAATTCCATCAACTAATGAATCATTTGCGTTTGGTACATCTTCAATTACAAATTCTCCATAATTTATCATGCAGACCCAAATAGATTGATTGTTTTTAATTTTTCTAAATTTCTCCAGCATACTAAATGAATTAAACTTTGAAAGGTTTTCGTCATTTAATGTATATTTTGTAATAAATCCTAATTCAATAATGTTTACATTTGCATGTTGAAGTTTAGAAATTATATTAACTATAGAAGAAAAGCCAAAATTCCAATTATTAATGTAACCACCATCTCTGAGAGTACAGTCAAGCACCTGAATATTCATAAAATTCCCTTACAATATTATACATAAAAAAATTAAGATTATTAACCTCAAAAATTAAATTAGGTATATTTCATACATAAATTGTGTTTTATGTTAAATTTAGAATCATTTATTGTAAAAGAAAAAAATATCTATTATCAAATTTTAGGAGAATTAAAAATAAAATAGTAGAATAGGAACCATCATAACTAATTTAATCAAATAAAAAAATTTTTTTTATTCAAGAAAGCTTTTACTTTTTCAAGATCACTTGGTGTGTCAACAGCTATAGAATTGGTTATAACTTCAGAATAATAAACTTTATAACCAGCTTCAATAAATCTTAAAATTTCTATATCTTCAACTTCCTCAATAATACCTCTTTTTGAAGAAACAAAAAAATCTAATGCTGCTGGTTTAATTCCATAGACACAAACCTGTTTATAATATGGGCCATTTAAAGATCCTTTAGGATAAGGTATGGCAGCCCTACTTAAAAAAATGCCAAAATTGTCTTTATTTACGACTACCTTAGGAACAGTAACATTAATTAAGTCCGTAGGATCGGTAATTTTACTCATTAAATTGGATACTTGTAAATCTTTTTTTTCAAAAAAAGGTTTGACTGCAGATAATATTGTTTTGGGTTCTAATAATGGTTCATCGCCTTGAATGTTGACATATAAATCTGCAGGAATTTTCTTTGCTATCTCACCAACACGATCAGTTCCAGTTTTATGTTTATCAGAAGTTATCATGGCATTAATTCCTAGTTTGTAACAAACTTCCATAATACGTTTATCTTCTGTTGCAACAATAACATCACTAAATTCATGAACTTTTTTGGCTTGTTCGTAAACCCACCAAATCATTGGTTTTCCAGATATGTCAGCTAAAGGTTTGCCTTCAAAGCGACTGGATTTAAATCTTGCAGGAATAATACCAACTATCTTTTTGTTCAACATAGTTTAATTATATTGATTTCTTTGGATTAAGTCAAATTTAGCTTTAATTAATTTGTATTAAAAGAAACTTAAAAATCTTTGACCTATTTATAATTATTACAATAAAACAAACCAGTAGTACTAAATACCGGAACAAAATGGGAATATTAAAAGTTAGAAGCAATAGTAATGAAATTAAAATTGTAAATAAATTAGAAAATAGAATTGTTTTATGGTTGAGGACACTTTGAATTAAATTTTTTTTCAACAAAAATTTATATACAAAAAAATGAAGAATAAGCATAAAAAAGTTTGTAAAAAGAAAAATAAAAGAAGAGATTTTATAAGAAAAAATTGGCAAAAGGAAAAAATTTAAAAAGAAACTAATTGAACCTACAAATATTGAAATCCAAAAAATGGATTTAGTATATTCAAAATAATATTCAAAGTTCGTAAATAAACTATAAGAAAATTGAAAATAAACCCCGAGTAATATTGGAATAATTAAACTAATTGCTCCATTATATTTATTGGATCCAAGAAAATAAATTAATTCGGGAGATATGTATATTACAAATAGAGTAAAAATAGAAGTTAGGATAATCAATATTGAAGAAATGGTTTTTATCTTGGAATACTGTTTTTGATTCATCATTTTATAAAACCATGGTATAAATGAAGAATTAATTCCATTTGAAAGAAAAAGTATAAAAATTGAAACGAGACTTGAAATTGAATAAATAGCAACAATATCTCCATCAAAATAAGCGTTAATTAGAATCCTATCGGATTGCAAAAGTAAAAACTGAAAAATGTAATGAAAGAAAAGAGGACTAGTAAATTTAACAGCATACTTAATATAGTCTAAGGATATGGTTAGTTTGCCTTTTATAATAAATAACGAGGAAAAAATAAAGCCAAATATAAATTGAACAATAAAAACAGCAAATATTCTACTTTCAGGAATAGGGGATATAAATAAAACAAAAATAATTGATAATAAAATTTGAGAAATTGTCGAAAACAAAGTAATTAATGTAAATAAATAAAAATCAAAAAAAAATCTTTTTATCGAACCCCAAATCAAAAACCCAGAATTGAAAGCTACTTGGATTACTAACAAATAAAGTATTTCAACGTTCAATGTGGTAACATTGACAAAAAAATCTTGAAACAAGAATATTAAAAGGATATAAAAGAATCCATTTCCTAGAATAAGAAGGGTAATTGTAGATAGAAATTTATTGAAGTTGTCCTTATATTTAATCAAAGCATTATTAATAATTGAAATCGGTAGATTAAAGGAAATCAAGATAAGAAATAGTGAGTACCATATTGTATATAAATTATATTTTGCAAATTGATCTGCTGAAAAGATATTTGTAAAAAAAGGAGTAATAATTATATTAAGTAACTGTTGAAGTCCAGCAGTGAATGTGAAAAAAAGTGAAGATTTTAATGCGGGATGTAACTTATTGTAAAACGTAAATATTTTATTTAAGTACATCGTTAAGATTTACTCTCCGGATAGATTCGATAAGCCCACCAGGAGTACAGTTATACAAATTAATTTTGTTAAGAGTGCAATAATCGTTTAAATATTTGTAGTCTTGTATTACTTTTAAATTATTGAATAAATCCGATTCGTACGAAGTCATGTTACTTATTTTCTTAAGTCTATTATTTTCATTATTAGATATTGAATAGGAGTAGGTATTTGTAAGATCCATTTCTAATCTAGTTTTTATTGAGGTTAAAAGACTTGTTGTTTCGCATCCAAGTAGATAAATGTTAGTGAATCCCATATAGATAGCAATAGAAATTGCATATTGGACAACATTGTAATAACTAGGAAATATAGAATCCATTCGAATTTTCTTATTTAAATTATACCTAAGAGAATATTTTGGAAGAAAGAAACCGCTTTTGATATTAGGAAGGTATCTTAATACAAATTCAATTTGATCGATAGGAAAAAAAGTTGTAACTTCACTTAACTCAGAAACCTTTTTCATAGTCTTAAATAATTCATAATCCTCTTCTTTATTAAAGTCAAGATTAAAAAAATATGGATCAGCCCAGACATGAAAAAGTATATTGAACTTATTAAAGTCATTTAACCTAGCTATTTGATTAACAGAAAATATGATTTCTTTTGAAAGTAAATTTTTATCAATTTGATTTAAACTAGGACCATTACCAAGTATAAAGCATCTATTTTTACTAAATTTATTATAATACTTTGAATTCTCGTTAATTTTTTTAAAATTGTATTTGGCAAAATTCTTAAAAATAAAAAGTGAAGCTTGATCAATTATCCTTTCAGAAAAAACGGATTTAAGAAGTTTTTTCATAATTTATATTATAAATCATTTTTTTAAGATCAATTATGAAATTATCATCAAGGTCTTTCAATGTTGAAACATTTAATCTTGATTTATTTAATAATAAAATTGAATTTGCAATATCTATTGGAGATTCAGAATTAGACATCATAATGGAATCCTTTAATTTAGAATTCATTAGGACTTTATCTGGGGTTGAAACAACTTTAAGCCCAACCGATAAATAAACGAGTATCTTTGAAGGAAAAGAAGATGAAGCAAAAGAACGATTAGACTTTTGACAAGCAAGTCCAATATTAAACTTTGATAAATAATTATAATATTCGTTACCAAACATTGTATTTGCAAAATATAATTTAGATTTTTTGTTTAAATTTTTGAGGTTTATAAGGGATTTAATTTCATCAATATCAGTTTCATTACCATTTCCTTGAATTGTTATTTTATAGTTTTGAGGTAGGTATTCAGATAATTCAATTGCCAGGTAAGCGCCACCTTTTTCTTTGTCTAAAGTTCCACTATAAATGACCTCAATTATATCTTCATGAGAATAGCTTTTTGAATTAATGATTCTCTGAGAATAATCACCATAAAGAACAATATAGTTAGATTTTGGATTTATCCTATATTTTAATAATTCCGTAGAGATAATATAATTTTGGAAAATACGAATAAAATAAAGTTCAAAAAATCTAAAAGATTTGTATCGAGGTAGATCACAATAAATTTCTTCAAGTTGGTAAATAATTCGAATTCTTTTAAAAAGTTTAATAAAAAAAACTAAAAAAATATAATCAATACTATGATAAACGATTAATAAATCATTCTTTTTTAACTTAAACATTAAGTGAAAAAATAAGAAAAAATGAATTAAAAGTATTTTAAAAAATTTCAATATACCTAAATCGCCAAAAGTAGGAAAATATTGAATGATTCTGTTCTTAAATCGAAATTTAGCACCACTATAAAATCCAAATCTATTTCTAGTCCAAGATGGTGAAATTACATTTACCTCTAATTTAAAAGTATTTAACTTATCCAAGATATAATTTATCTTTTGGGTTGCTGCAAGATTATGAGGTCTATTTTGTTTAATTGAAAAATCTGTTGTTAAATGAGCAAGATAATAGATTTTTTTAGTTTTCATTAAATTAAACCAATTTAATATTTAGGAACTTAATTAATATTGTCCAATAAAATGGAAAAGCCCAAGATGTTTCAGCCCATGGACTTGCTTGAATTGAAAACAAAGAAAATACACACATTAACAATAATAACGAAAAATTAATGGGTGAATTATAATTTAAATAAAGCCGAAAACTTCTACCTTGATAGAATCCAAAAAATGAAAAGATTATAAGACTTCCTACGAAACCAAAATCCATAATATATTCACCAAATATGGTTCTCCATACATTAGTATATGTATTTGTTTGTTGCGCTATACCTAAAAGAGTAAGATAGGCAGTTTCTTTGTTAAAACCCCATTCAATAGGAAATCTTCTAGAAATGTACCCAAACTGAACACTTCCAAAATACAACTTATCCTGCCAATTATCAAAAAAAATTTGAAACATCGAAATTTGATGAGAAAAGTATGTTTTCGCATCAAAAACTAATGATTTTAAATTTCCAAATAACTCTAAAAAATCAATAGATTCTTGGGTTACATTTGAGTTTGTGATGACTTCAAAAAGAAGAATTTTACTTTCAAAGTCAGTTGAAACATCCCTTTCATTTGAAATAAAAAATAAATATGTTAATAATGAAACAAATAATAAAGGAAAAAATAAAAATACAATTCTTTTTATTTTAATGCTATTTAAAACCTTTAGATAGGTTTTGTATTTAAAACCAATCAAAATAATTGTGGTGAAAACAAGAATAAGAATTGGTTGTCTACCAGCGGTAATTATAGCAGGTGTAATGTATATTAAAGGTGAAATAATAGCAATTGGGGTTATTCTAAGTTTATTTGATTTTGCATTAAAAAGATAAAAAATCCAAACTAAAAGTGATAAGTCCAGAAATAAATAGCCAATTAATCCTAAAATTGAGATCGAAAAGTCATTAATTCTTTGACCAAATACAATATCGTTTAATCTAAAAACTTCAAAAATCCAAATAAACCAACCTAAAATTGAAAAGTAGAAAATTAAATTAACTGATAAAACTCTTGAATTATGAGAAGTTTTATTTCGTATTTTTGAATTAAATTTCAATCCAAAGAAATAAAAAAATCCAAACAAAATAAAGGAAATAAAAATGTAAATGAATGAATTAAACTGAATTTTATATGTGTAATTAATTCCAGAAAAAAAATAGATTATAAACAAAAATAACCAACTAATATATAGCCAAAATATAGGAGAAATTAAGTTTAAGGTTTTATATTTAATTGTTGTAAAAATAAATATAAAAAGTAATAAAGATGAAAATAATATTAATTTCATAATACTATTAATTGTTCTTTATTTTGAAAAAAAATGTTTTTATAGTTTTCAGCCATCTTTGAAACAGAATAATTATGGGTTCCAAAATAAGAAATTTCATTTCTGCTCTTAAAATTAGAATGACCATCATAAAAACTATTTATATTATTTATGATTTCATCAACATTTCCATATTTAATAAATTTACCAAATCCAGCTGGAGCTACTTCATTTGGCCCACCAGCATTAAACCCAATTACAGGTGTACCACAACATACGGATTCAGCAGTAACCATTGAAAAGGTTTCTTCTTGACTTGTTAAAAGCGTAAGATCAGAAATAAAATAATAATCTGATAAAAGTTTTTGATCATAAATTTTACCCAAATTAATTATGTTGCTAGGCATATTGGGAATAGAGTTTGAATGCCCTATTAATAAAAAAATTAAATTTTCATCATGAATCATTTTTTTAGCAATTTCCAAAAAGTATTTTCCACCTTTCATTTCACCAAAGAGATTGGAAGTTACATGAATAACTATTTTTTTTTTCGATAAACCAAAATTTAATCTTAATTCTTGCCTATTTTTATTTATATTAAAGACACTTGTATTTACACCATTATGAATAAAGTGAATATTGTTGTTTTTAGTTAATGGAGAAACTTTGAATGAATTGGAAAGCCATTTAGAAACAGGAATAAAGGTAAGTTTAGGGAAGTTTGAGTATATTTCCTTTTTTATATTAAATTCTTTGTAAGTCTTATCAAAAAATAATGATTTAGGATAAATTTTCTTTTGTGGGCATTTTTCGCACTGATTTTTAAAATTATCACAACCCTTAGGGTAACCACACTTACCGGTAATATTAAAGTAATCATGACAAGTTGCAAATATAGGGATATTTGAATTTTTAAGAAAATTAAGTAATTTGTAAATGTTGATGTAATAACCATGGAGGTTATGAAGACTTACCACATCGGGTTTAATTTTTTTAATCAAGTTAATTGCTTTTATAGTTGAAAAATAACTACCAAATCCAACATAACCAAAGAAACGTGTTAAAAAGGCGTGTATATAAACTTCAATATTGGAACTTATTTTATAAACGTTCTTTGATTTGATTTTTTTTCCTCTTCCATATAATGATATTGACAAAAAGTTATTTTCCAAGAACCAATTATGTAAATCATAAACGATTTTGCCAGTGCTACCGAATTTGTAATTAACATCAATAAAAAGGATTTTCTTCATTAACCAAATATAACATAAATTTCAAAAATTATAAATCATTTATATTGTAATTTTCAAACGGATTGTTGATCAAAATACCAAATATTTTTCCAACATAAACATATGCACTTGAAGCGGTAAAGTTCGTGAAACCTAATTTATATGGCTCGACTATAGAAAACTCGTCTTTAGCTCCATTAGATAAAACAATTGGTATATTCAAATTACTGAGCATAAATGTTGTAAATTTTGAAATATCATATCGATTCATTGCACCATCAAAATCTACCCTAGATAAGATTAACTCACCAACATTTGAAAGCTTAATCCTATCGACAAGTCCAATAAAAGATATCTCATTAAACTTTTTACCCATACTAAAATAGTAAAATTTATTATTTTCAAAAACATAATCAATTTTTAATACAACACTTTGTGAACCTAATTCATTCGTTATATTGATAACCTCATTTAAATTTTTATGAAATAAAGAATTGATTACCACTTTTTCATACCCTAAATTAATTATTTCTTTACATTGTTTGAGATTTTCAATATTTCCTCCATAAGATAATGGGACAAATGCCTCAGTGGCCATCTCACCAAGCAACTTATAATTTATTTCCTTTTTAATTTTTGAATGATTACTTGAAATATCTAAAATGCAAATCTCATCAACAGACTTATTATTTAATATTTTAATTGCATTTATTGGATCGCCTAAATAATTAGGTTTAAAATATTTTTTTGTTTTTACTAAATCTCCATTGTTTATTGTAAGAGTTGGAAAAACTCTTATTTTATTATTAATCATAACTTAGCAAGGAATTTAAATAGATCCATTCCAAACTTATGACTTTTTTCAGGATGAAATTGAAATCCAAAAATATTATTTCTTTTAATTGCTGCCGAATATTTAATTCCATAATCACAAATCATAATGGTTTCATATTTAGAATTCTCAATTGTCAATGGAACAAAATATGAGTGAACAAAATAAAACTTATCAATAGAATCCTTTTTATATTCGAAGTTATTTTTTGAAACTTCTGACCACCCCATATGTGGTACGTTATTAATTGTATGGTTTTTAAGTGACAAAACATTAAAATCGATAAGTTTTAAGCCTTCATTAAATCCTTCTTCCGATTTATTACCTAATATTTGCATACCTAAGCAAATTCCAATTAAATAGTTATTTGAATTTGAAACAAAATGTTTAATTTCGTTTATAAAGTCCCTTTCATTTAAATATTTCATTGCAGTGTCAAAAGAACCAATTCCGGGAAGTATAAGCTTGTTTATCTTTAAAAAATCATTCTTGTTTTTAACGAAAATATGATCAATATCAAGGTAATCTAGCATATTTGAAATAGATTTTATATTTCCCAATCCATAATTCAAAATTCCAAGCATCATCTAAACTCCCTTTTTTCAATTTTTAAAAATTTAGCTAATTGTAAAAATAGATTAAGTGTTTTAAAAGAGTTTTTATAGTTTTTAAAACTTTTTCCTTGGCTATGAATTAATTTGGTGAATTCATCTATTGAAAAATCCAATTTTTTTGCTATGTAAGAAATATCTTTACGCATTAAACTTTCTTCATAAGGATTAGTGTTTAATCTTTTTGTTGCTTCCTCTTTGGTAATTTGTTTAGACAAAATCATATTCGAAAGATAACATTTTCTTTTGTCAAATCCGAATTTTTTGGGTAAATAATATCCTTCATAAAAACGTGTAAAGACATTTTCATAATGTTTATTGTCATATTTTTGCCAACCAAAATTTTCTAAAAGTATTTGTTCTGCTTTTTCCTTGTTATAGTCAATTAAATCAAGAATATAAACTCTTTTCATGCCAAGGAAAAATTCATAGAAAAGCTTGTATTTAAGCATTCCAGCTCTTGGTAAAGTTTTTAACGGAATCTTTCCAAACTTTTTATGTATATCATTTAATAAAACTATATCATTTATATAAACCCATTCTATAGGTGGTCTAACACCCTCTGTACTCATATTTGCGCCTGTAAGTACGTATTTAATTTTGTTTTTAATTGCAAAGTTATACAGGCCTGCAAAAATCACATGATCTTGAGGTAAGTCTTGATAAGGAACATTGGAATAAAAAAATGCCCTTTGGAGATCTTTCATTTCATTCCAGTTGATTACTTCTGTATACAAATCAACTTTTAATTTTTTGACTAGTTTTTCTATATTTTCAACTGCAACATTTAAGTTCCAACCTGTGTCAACTGAATATGCAAGTGGTCTTAATTTTAAGACATTGACAGCATAATATAATAGATATGAACTATCCGCGCCACCACTTAAACCAATTATACAGTCGTACTTTTTAGATTTTCCGTATTTTTTAATTTTAAAAGTCAAGTATTTTAAATGTTTATCGGAATCGCTATTTGAATTAGAGGCTATTTTTATGCTTTTGTTGTATCCCAAGCAATAATCACATATTCCTTCTTTATTAAATGAAATTTTGAAATCAGTCGTATCCATCAAACAATTACTACATTGTTGATATTTTCTTTTCATGTTTTTTTCCCCCAAAAACATTTTTTATGAGATTTGAAATTTGATTTTCTACTAAATAGTCACTGATAATAATATCATTTTTCTTTATTTTTTTATATTCAATTAATATACTGGAGAAAATAGATGAATTTATAGTAATATTTGAATTTAACCATATTCCATTTATGTGATTTTTTTTAATTAGATCTTTAAGATCATTGAATTCATTAGTTATGGCTAATATTGGTAGTTTAGCATTCAAATAACTTAGAATTTTGGAAGGAAAATTAGGTACATTAAACTTACTATTCAAAACAACAAGACCTAAATTTGAATTAATAAGATACTGATCAACTTTTTCTTGAGGTAGTAACTCATTAATAAAAAGCAATTTTTCTGATGATAAACTTTTAAATAAAGAATCCATTGTTCCATTTCCAATTAACACAAAATATACATCTTTAGGTGAATTATTAATTAGTTCATAGATTTTATTTGGTGATTGTGGAAGCCCAATGTTTCCAATAAAAGTAACAATTATTTTATCCTCAGGTAATGATAATTGAGACCTGTTATATATTTTTGGAATATCATAAAATTCTAAAGAATTTGGTGATATAAATTGTTTATTTGAAAATTCCTTATTTCGAGATATAAAATACTGTTGATTTAGCCTTGTCATCAATCCAATTTTATCAACGTTTTTATATAGATTGTTTTCAATTTTTCTAAAATATTTATAAATAATTGTGTAAGGGAAGTACTTTTTTATTATATTTAAATCAAGTGCGTTATCAGGAAATATGTCTTTTAACAAAAGTAATACTTTTGATTTTTGAAACTTGTACTTAAACGTCTTGACAATCTTTGACTGAAAAATTGAAGGCGTTGCGATTATTAATAAATCATAATGGTCTTTTAAATTTAGGATTGTTTTAGATAAGTATTTTTCAATTTTTTTGTAACTAAGATATTTTAGAATAAAATTTTTTGTTTTTTGTATTTTTTGATTGATTACTATTGAATTTAATGAATAATTTTCTCCATTTTTCGTAAAGGGTTTCGATAAGGGAAAAAAGTAATCAATATGATGTCCTTTTTTTATAAACTCCTTTACCATGTCAGCATAAATCCCGCGGTCATTAATCGAAGTCATTTGTACGAGTGTAAAAAATAGAATTCTCATACATTACCAGTGAATTTATCCATTGTATTTGTCTTGCTTGAGTCAACTGGTTTTAAAAAGATAATATTTAGGATAGTGATTAGAATCAATTTAACATCAAGAAAAAAGGAAATATTACTAATGTAAATAACATCATATTCAAATTTTTGCTTCCATGAAAGAAGATTTCTACCTTTGATTTGTGCCAATCCACTCAATCCAGGCCTGATTAAATGTCTTTTTCTTTGTTGTTCATTATAAAGAGGTAAATAGTCAACTAACAAGGGCCTAGGTCCTATTATCGCCATATCACCATTGATTATATTAATTAAACTAGGTAGTTCATCGATAGAAGTTGCTCTTAAGAGAGACCCGAACCAAGTTTTTCTTAGATTGTCAGGTAAGAGTTCTCCTGCGATATTTTTAGTATTTGTCATAGTTCTAAATTTAATGAGTTTGAATACCTTTTCATTTTTTCCAACTCTTTTTTGTGTAAAGAATATCGGAAATCCATTAAAAACGACCTGTAAAATAATTACAATTATAAAAAAAGGAGTTAAAACAATTAGGGCTAAAAGTGCTAAATTAAAATCAATAAAACGCTTTAAATAGCATGAATAAAAGCTTTTTTTCATACCTTAAAAAATTCATTCACCTTTTTAATTACAAAGGAAATATCAATATCTAGCAATTTAGTATCTGAAGGTAAACACAACCCGAAATTATACAAACGATCTGACGTTTTATCTCCCAAAAAATCATAACTTTGATAAAAAGGTTGAAGATGCATTGGTTTCCATAAAGGTCGAGTTTCAATATTAAATTGTTCTAAATACTCTATTAATGGAATTACTTTATTTGATTGACTAAGAGAAACGGATGAAAGCCAACAATTGCTCAATGATTGATTTGAATCCGCTGGCATTAATTTAATAAATGGATTCTTCGAGAAACCATTCTTATATAAATTAAAAATTTGTCTTCTTCTTTTGACTCTCATATCTAACACTTTTAATTGACCTCTTCCAATTGCAGCAGATACATTACTCATTCGATAGTTATAACCAAGTTCAGAGTGTTGATAGTGTCTAGCTTTATCTCTAGCTTGAGTTGCCCAAAATCTCATTTTTTCAATTGCAACTTTATCTTCAGAAATGATCATACCACCACCAGAGGTTGTGATTATTTTATTACCATTGAAAGATAAAATACCAAACTTACCAAAAGTCCCCGTATGTTTACCTTTGTATGTTGTACCTAGACTTTCAGCTGCATCCTCAATTAAAGGAACATTATATTTTTTGCATATATAAACTATCTTTTCTAAATTGGCTGGGATACCGTATAAATGAACAACTATAACCGCCTTAACTTTTGGATACTTTTTAAATGCTTCTTCTAAATATTTTGGAGACATATTCCAAGTTTCTTCATCACTATCAATAAAAACTGGAATTGCCTTTTCATAAATAATTGGATTGGCAGTCGCAGAAAAAGTTAAGGACTGACAAAAGACGATATCACCATCTTTGACGCCTAATGCTTTTAAGGATAAGTGAATGGCAGCAGTACCAGAACTTAATGCCACTGCGTATTTAGATCCTGTATATTCAATAATCTCTTCTTCAAAAGAATCTACCATTGGTCCCAAAGGAGCTATCCAATTTGAGTTAAAAGCTTCCTCTACGAATTTTTTTTCAAAACCTTCTGCACTCATATGTGGAGTTGAAAGAGGAATTTTTTTATAATTAGACATAATAATATTTTACTATATTCCCCCAATTTTCTTAAGTATAACTTAGGCTAAATCAAATTTTTGTTGGTGGACCCTGTAGGACTCGAACCTACAACCAACCGGTTATGAGCCGGGAGCTCTAACCATTGAGCTAAGGGTCCAACCATAATAGTATAATTAATTAATGATGGTTTGTAATTAGATTAAACTTATTTTGTTTAATGAATCAATTAACATATCTGGTTTTACATCATCAAAATATTTATCAGATAATGCATAAATTGCATTTGGTCTTAGGATTTGAATTGAACTAAGACCTAAAGTTTTTTTACAGTAAAAATCTTTGTTTGGATTATCTCCAATTACAAGAATCTCATCATTGCGAATTTTCAGATCATTTATGATTTCTAAGTAAATTTTTGGATTAGGTTTTCTAAAATCTATACCATAAGAATCCGAATAATAGATTTTTTTGAAATATTTTTCTATTTTTAGCCCAAAAACTTTATTTTTTTGTTGTGCTACATCACCATCTGTCAGCAAAACAAGAATAATATTATTGAAATCAAGTATTTTACAAAAATCATAAAAGTCAGCATATGGCTTAATTTGAGGTATGTGAAACTTATACAAATGAATTAACTTTTCAAGATTAATGTCATCATTTACCTTAATAAAATTTATTAACTGATTAAAAACAGTTTTCTTATCATTTTTAAAAAATACATTCATTTTTTCGATTAGGAAAGGCACAGAATACTTTACTAAAAAGGATATATTTTCTGCAACATGTCTAAAACCACTTTGAACATAATCATATTCAGAGTAAATTGTGTCATCTAAATCAATTATGACTAATTTAGTTTTATTCATAAGAATACGGTTTGATCATAACGGGAAAAATACACATCCTCTTTAATAACCGGAAGATTTATTAAAGGTTTATCTAACATCATATCCAAAGCATAATGGCATGATTTTGCCCCCGCCATGATGCTAACTGGCGTGCCTCCACCAAAACGTGGGTTAATCTCAATATAATATAACTCGTGATTCTTTTTTATTAATTGAATGGTTATGTTACCAATAAATTTGAATGAACCGATAAGTTTATGGATTGATTCAAAAATGATAGGATCGTTAACAATTTTACCTTTAGATATTTCGCCAGATCTCACTTGAATTCTTTCTCTTATCACAATTGATACATTTTTTGAATCAATATAGTTAAAAACATCAACACTATATTCAGTTCCTTCAATATATTCTTGAATCATTAAATCAGGATTTTTCGACAATAAAATTTCTAATTCATTTATATTTTCTACTTTAAATGCTCCAATTGAAGAAGAACCATCTTTAGGTTTAACGAATACAGGAAAAATTGGAATTTCTAATTTTGAATATAATTTGGGTGATTTAAAGCCTTTTGATAGAAAAAATTGATGAGATAAAAGTTTATTTCTAAAAATAGAAATGACTTCAAAATCTGCAATTAAAACCAAACAATTAAATCTTGTTTTAAGTTCATTTTTAATTTTTGAATAAAATTCTAACTCAGTATCTATTGTAGGAATAATCATTTGTATTGACTTTTTTTCAATTGTATCAAAAAGCATTTGTTTGAATTCGGCTTGATTTAATTTTGGTGAGAGTACGAATTCATCGACAAACTTAATTGATGGTGCGGTAATACTTGCATCAAAGCCTATTACCTTTGTATCCAATTTATAGTCTTGAATTGCAGACTTAAATAAATTGACTAATTCAACTCTCCTGCCGCAAGAGGAAATAAGAATATTTTTCATAATTATATTATCTAATATTTACAATCCAATTGTTATTTAATTTTACATCTCCAACTTGTATATCATTCATAATCTTTGATAATTGCTTAGACACAAAGCCTACTTTTTCTGAGTCTTTAGAATAAATAACCTTATCTTTATGTACAATTTCATAGATTGGTGTCACTGCAGCTGCAGTACCACAAGCCCCAAGTTCAGCAAATTCATCAAGTTGATCAATATAGACATCTCGTTCTTCTACTTTTAATCCTAACTTATCCATCGCAAGATACTTTAATGAATCTTGGGTTACTGAAGGTAAAATGGATGATGAAACTGGGGATACATAGACTCCATGCTTGGTAATGCCAAAGAAATTAGCTGCACCAACTTCATCAATCTTGGTATGGGTCGCAGGATCCAGATAAATACAATCAGCGAAGCCTTGTTGTTTCGCTAGCCGATTCGGTAATAGACTTGCAGCATAATTACCACCAGTTTTGATATCACCTGTTCCAAAAGGTGCTGCACGGTCATAATCACTCACAAGCATTCTTACGGGTTTTAAAGCTCCTTTAAAATAAGGTCCCACTGGGGAGCTCATAATGATAAACATAAACTCATTGGCAGGATTCACACCTAGGTTATCTCCAATACCAAAGATCACAGGTCTAATGTACAGCGAAGACCCTGAACCATATGGAGGAACATGTTTACGGTTTGATTTCACCACTTCGATCACAGCCTTAATAAATTCTTGTTCGGGTATTTCAGGCATCAGTAATCTTCGACATGATTTTTGAAGTCTTTTCGCATTCATGTCAGGCCTAAACAAATTAATGGAACCATCTTTTGTTGAATAAGCTTTCAATCCTTCAAACGCTTCTTGGGAATAGTGAAGCACTTGGGAAAACATACTAATCGTAATAAAGCGATCTTGGGTAAGTTTAGCTTCACCCCACTGACTATCTTTAAAAGTTCTAATGTAGTAATAGTCTGTAGGATGATATTTAAACCCTAAAGTGGAATAGTCCAGGCGAATCACCCCCTTAACTGATAAATTTAATTAATTGTAAATGTAATAGTATTTGTGTTCAACTTTTTTTTATAATAAAATTCCCTTAGATTTACAAATGACCTTTTGTACTACAAATACTTACTATATTTAAGAATGTATAATCTAAATATGTCAATTAATTTTGCTCCCACCATTATAATTTATGCAATGCATTTAAAGACACTTAATTAATGTGTTATAAATTTACAAAAAGTTGATATATTTAGTGAATACTCTCGTAGTGAGATATCCTTTAATTTTGACCGATTTGTATCATCACTATTTACTTTCACGGGTTTTGAAAATAAGAAAAATAAGTTAAAAACCATTAAAGAAAATGGAATTATAGCTAGTGAAATTGAAAGAGAGCGGTACTTTACAGGTAAATTGGAAGTTCTACTAAAAGATTTCTATGAACTTTTGACTAAACTTAAGGATTTTAGAAACAAGTACCAGCATAATCCCGACAAGTTGATTCTTGAGACTTTGCTTACCTGCGATGATGAAAAGATCTACTATTTTACATTGCCAAGAAAACCTACCTCAGGTGATAATCAATCTCAAAAGGAAAATATCATAATTAACTTAATGGAAATTATAAAACTAACCAGAGAAATCAATTCATTATTTGGAGAATATTTAGAAAATTGGATTCTCTTTTTAACCGAAACAGAAAGACTTAAAATAAGTAAATCGACCCAATATGGTCCACTTCTTTATAAACAATATTATTTAAATTTGAACTCCAAAATGCTTTTATAGACTTAAATTTCTATTAACTTAGTTTTTATAACTTATCAAACACACTGATTGGACACCTTTGATAAAGACAATTACCTCAATGAAAATAATGGCCACTCCCTTCGGAGTATCTTAAAATTCAGGCAAGAAAATGCTTTATTAAAATAAAAAATGGCGGAAGCTGAGAGATTCGAACTCTCGCGGGCCTTGCGACCCCTACCAGTTTTCAAGACTGGTCCCTTCAGCCACTTGGGTAAGCTTCCAACCGAAATCCATTTTAACACATGTTAATTGATAAGAAATAGTGTAAAAATTGAAATTAATTTACATTATCGAATTGAGATACATAACTTAAGCAAGTCTTCCAAACACACGGATTGCTTCTCCCTTTTTGAATTTCCACCATTTAATGAGGTGACTCCATTGCATATATTTGGATTTAAATTTCTAAAAGTCAGATATAAATACTATGAATAACATTAAAAGCTTACC
>JACCDP010469349.1_pt1 | contig 19951 bp, 17 predicted proteins | sample 7445841 | NCBI WGS metagenome assembly JACCDP01 (sample SAMN15323441, study PRJNA562643) | freshwater metagenome | isolation source: river surface water | place: USA:Blue River Watershed | collected 2017-08-17
AGGGCGGCGCGGCAGATCTGTCGGTCGTCGACACCGACCTCGGCCGGATGGGCGCACTGGCCTGCGCCGAGCACCGCCACCCATTGATCAAACACGCTCTGCATTTGCAGCGTGAAGCGGTGCACATCGCCGCCTGGCCCAGTTTCGCGCTGCATCGAATGCCCAACATGCTCAGTGCCGACACTTTTCAGGCGATCACCCGCACCTACGCCACCGAAGGGGGTTGCTATGTCCTGGCTCCCTGCGCATGTCTGCCCGCCGATGTCGTCAACAGCCTGTGCGACACGCCCGAGAAAGCAGAACGCTTGAAGCCCGGAGGCGGCTACGCACAGATCTATTCGCCCCAGGGCGAACCCCTGTGCAACCCGCTGGCCCCAACCCAAGAGGGCCTGATTTACGCAGAGATCGACCCCCTCCAATCTGAGCGGGCCCGGCGGGCTTTTGATCTATCGGGCCACTCGGCCCGCGATGACATCTTGGGGCTTCGGGGGCCAACTCACTTGGACCTGAGAGCCCCTGGCCCAGGCGGTCAATGATGGCCCTCAAGCGCGAGGGGGTGGATGTCACCCAGAACCTGTCGTACCGCATCATTGTGCTGGCCAGCACGCTCGGACGGTCGGCGGCGGTAGCCATACCGGCTGCCGTCGGCATTTCCGTGCCGCAGTGGCGGCTGATCTCGGTGATCGGCAGCCGTCCGGGCATCTCTTTTCGCACGCTGGTGCAGATTCTCGAGATAGACAAAGGCTGGATCAGCCGAACCTTAAGCAAGCTCCAGGAGCAAGGCCTGGTCATGGCCACGCCGGACCCCGTCGCCAAGCGCCAATTCACCGTGGCGCTCACTGAACAAGGACGGGCACTGCACCGCCAGGGTTCGCTGGTTTCCAAGGGGCGACAAAAGCACCTGGAGAGCGAATTCACACCATCTGAATATCGGCAGTTAGAGCAGCTGCTTGACCGTCTGCAAAAAGCCGCAGAGCGGCTGTCATAAAAATGTCGCTGCGACTCGATCCTACCCAGCAGGCGATGCTCAATGGCCAAAAAGGTCAAGCCCTGCAATGGGCCATGCACCAGCAGCTTCAAGTGGCCGAGTTCTTCGGTGCCACTGAATTCGTGGCCGTCGATGGCGCCCAAGTGGGCGCCGAAGTGGGCACGATGGGAGAGGTGGGCGTCGAACTGGTAGAGCAACTGGCCGCCGAGGGCGCACGGTTTCAGGTGCCGACCATCACCGCAGCATGCAGCGTGGATTTCCAGCGCTCGCGCTCGTATGGGGTGCCCGAGGCCCAGATCGCCCTTGAGCAGCGGCTGCATCATGCCTTGCGCAAAATGGGCTGCCTCGACACATCAACTTGCATCAACTATCAGACGGTCACGCCACCCCGGTACCGGCAGCACCTGGCCTGGGGCGACACCGGTGCCGTGGCTTTTGCCAATGGTGTCGCAGGCGCCCGATCCAACTACGAGGCGGGTCCAGCCTCCATCGCAGCGGCGCTCACGGGAGTAGTCCCCGCCTACGGTTTTCATCTGACAGAAAACCGCCGCGCCACCCGGGTCTTTGAGGTCGAGTCCCCCCTGTCGGGCACCTCGCAATGGTCTGCCCTGGGAGCCTGGGTCGGCAAAGAAGTCGCGGACTATTGGACTGTGCCGGCGGTCTTGGTTCCGCAGGCTCAACCGAGCATCGACGAGCTCAAGCACTTCGCCGCTGCGGCAGCGAGTTTTGGCTCGATTGCCATGTTCCATGTGGTCGGCTGCACGCCCGAGGCCGCGAATCTGGAGCAGGCCTGCTGCGGCCAAGTGCCGACGCGTATCGAGCACATCACCCACATGGATTTGGCACGGGCCTTCCCCGCCTGGCGCTCAGAAGAGTGGCCGGACCTGGTCGTTTTCAGTGCGCCTCAACTGTCGCTGCATGAGGTTTCCCACATCCTGGGTCTGATGGCCGGTCGCCAGGTCCGTCAAGGCACGCGCATGTTCATCACCATCAATTCGCAGGTGGAGTCAGAGCTTGAACGCTTGGGCCTACTGACCGCCTTGCAAGCTGCAGGTGTCGAAGTACTCAGCGGCACATGCTTTTATGTCATGGCCCCTGCCGTCGTCCGCCTGGCGCTGGGCGCGCGGACGGTGCTGACGCCTTCGACAAAACTGCTCAACATCCTTCAAGGCGCCGGCTACGAAGTGGCTCTGGCCAGCGTGGCGCAATGCGTCGAAGTGGCCATGCAGGGCGCGGAGCCTGTTGCATGATGCGCCTGGCCAAACGCCAACTCAAGGGCGGTCGGGGGTGGGGACCGGTCGTTGAAGGGCAGGCGCTGGTGTCTTGCCAGGGCTTTAACGCCCGCTATGACCTCGATCGGGTCAGTGGCGCCTTTTCCCGCCCGGACCATGACCACTGCGGGGCCTCACCGGCCGGAAAAATTTTCATATTCACCGCGCCCAAGGGGGGGATAGCGACCTCATGGGCCCTGCTGGATTTGCAAAAACGCGGCCTGGCTCCGATGGGCTTGGTGTGCAGGCGGTCCAACCCTGTCGTTGTTCAAGGCGCCGTGCTGGCAGGTCTTCCCTTGATCGACAGCCTGCCTGAAGATCCGACGCAGTGCATACAGACGGGCGACTGGATACGTTTGATCCCCCATGCCGGCCTGATTGAGGTCCTCTCATAGGCGAATCACTTCGCCCGATTGATCCCACACGCCATGCAGCCGCCATCACCCCCCCACTGCCGCGCAAAGAACTTGTTGTTCATTCTTTCAGACGAGCACGACCCCAGATACATGAGGTGTTCGGGTGCCCACTGGATGCACACCCCCCACATTGACGCCCTGGCTGCCAGGGGGGTGCGCTTCACCCACGCCTACACACCCAGCCCAATCTGCGTGCCAGCGCGGGCCTCTTTGGCCACCGGGCACTGGACGCATACCCATAGATACTGGGACAACGCCATCGCCTACGAGGGACGATGGACCAGCTGGCACCACCGCCTCTCAGAAGCCGGTGTGCGCGTGGAATCCATCGGCAAGCTGCACTACCGCAGCAAGGAAGATCCCACCGGCTTCCAAGCTCAGCACGAACCGGTGCACATTCTCGATGGCATCGGTCTGGTCTGGGGGTCGGTTCGCGACCCGTTGCCCGACACGAGAGGAAGATCGCCGATCTTCGACGAATTGGGCGCCGGGCAGTCCAGCTACAACCGCTACGACGCGCGAGTCACCGACCTGGCTTGCCAATGGTTGACGCAGCGCCAAGAAGAAGGATCAGAGGGCCCGCCCTGGGCACTCTTCGTCAGCCTGGTCGCGCCTCACATGCCGCTGGTGGTGCCGCAGCAATGGCTCGATCTGTACCCGACAGATGGGCTGCCGCCCATCAAGACGCTGGCCGACGGTGTTGCCCGCCATCCCTGGGCGGAGCGCCTTAAGCGGCACTGGGATCACGATGCCCAGTTGGGCACACCAGAGCGCAGGCAACTGGCGCGCGCCTGCTACTTTGGCCTCGTGTCGTTCATGGATGCGCAGGTGGGACGCATTCTGTCGGCGCTACAGACTTCCGGCTTGCAAGAGCAGACGACTGTCATTTATTCATCAGACCATGGCGACAACCTGGGCGCGCGCAGTTTGTGGAACAAATCGACTTTGTATCGTGAATCGACGGCGGTCCCCTTGGTCATCGCGGGTCCGGCCGTGCCCGAAGGCCGTGTCTGCAGCACCAACGTCAACCTCGTCGACATCTATCCGACCGCCCTGCAGGCCTGCCAGGTTGCGCCCTTGCCCGAAGAAAAAGACTTGCCCGGCCGTTCGCTGTTGTCTATTGCCACGCAGGCCGACGATGCAACCCGCCTGGGATTTAGCGAATACCACGCGGTCGGCTGTGAAACGGCCGCGTACATGCTGACGCGCAACGGTTGGAAGTACCACCACTACATCGATCATCCGCCTGAGTTGTTCGATCTGCGCACTGATCCCGAGGAACTCGAAAACCTCGCGGGCCATCCCGCCCACCATCTTCTCGTCCAAGAGTTTTGCGAAGAACTGCATCGCATGCTCGACCCTGTCGCGACCGACCGCTTGGCAAAGCGTGACCAGAACAACTTGATCGCACGTTTCGGAGGGCGTGACAAAGCCCTGCAACGCGGCAATGCAGGCCCCACGCCCATGCACGAGAAATATCGGAAGGTTTGACCCCTCATTTCCACCCGCTCGTTTTTTTATAGGAGTAGCACATGGACCGCAGACAATTCATCCAATCGGCGGCAGCCTGCACAGCTGCCAGCTCGCCCCTTTTGGCGCAGGCGCAGAGCTTTGCCTCACAAGCTGTTCGGATCTACGGCGGATTCGGCCCGGGCAGCACGACTGACGTGGTCGTCCGCCTCATGGCGCCGGGGCTGCAGCAAATGCTGGGACAGCCCATCGTGGTAGACAACATCCAAGGGGCGGCAGGCAATATCGCAGCGAGCACCGTCGCCAAAGCCAAAGCCGACGGGTACACCTTGTTGGCAGCGACCAACTCCATGTTGGGCAGCAACCCGCACCTGATCCCGCAAAGCGGCATCCAACTGGACACCTTCACGCCCATCGCCACCCTGTGCCATATCGGACTGGTCATCGTGGCCGGTCCGTCAGCGCCAGCCCAAACGCTGGCCGGCGTCCTGGAATCGAGCCAGCGCCAAGGGCTGAACTACGGAACGCCGGGAGTCGGCACCCCCATGCATCTCATCGGAGAGCTGCTCAGAGAGCGCAGCAAGGGGAACTTGACCCACATCGCCTACAAAGGCGGGGCCGCCATGATTCAAGATCTCGCTTCGGGACAGATCCCGTTGGGCATCGTCGCCTACACCCCAGCTGCAGGGCTGATCAAGTCGGGCCGGCTCAAAGCCCTGGCGGTGTGCGGCACGGCACGCCTTGCCGCGCTGCCGCAGGTGCCCACCGTCCCGGAGATCGTTGCTGGTGTCAATATCGGCGCCTGGTGCGCCCTTATGGCTCCGGCCGGAACACCCGAGGCCATTTGCAGACAACTCGCATCGGCCAGCGATAAAACCCTCGACAACCCGAAGCTCCTAGAGCAACTGGTGGAGATGGGCTGCGACCGACTGGTCGGTGGCCCCGATCTGGTCAGGAAACTCACCAAAGCGGAATACGACCTGTCAGGTGACCTGCTGCGGCGACTCAATATCAAACTGACGTAAGGTGCGGCAAGGCGATCCGCATCAAGGAGCACCAGGTCGGCGAGGCCCCTTCGCCTGGGCCGCGCGCGTCGCCGCGCCTGCCTGCTGCACCCCTTGGCCGCATCCCGGTGCCGTAAGATCACAACCGGCACGCAAGCGACTGCGTGTGATCTTGAGCGGCCCAGACCATGAAAGCAACACCGAGCACCCCAGCCGACGCCTTGCTCTCGGAAGCCCACCGGCTGAGGCATTTCATTGCGCTGGTTGAAGACGGCCACTACGGCAAGGCCGCTGAACGCCTGGGCATGGACCAGCCCACGCTGAGCCGCTCGATCGTTCGTCTGGAGCAGGCCGTAGGCGCGCAGTTGCTCGTGCGCTCGGCCCGCGCCGTGGCGCTCACGCCGGCCGGGGCCATCTTCGAGAAGGAAGCGCGTGCGTTGCTGGCGCATGTGCATCTGTCCAGCAGCATCGTACGGCGAGTCCAGATGGGTGACCTGGGCACCTTGCGCCTGGGATTTACGCCCGTGGCCATGTTCTGGGCCCTGCCCGATGTCATCCGGCAGCTGCGCCAGCGCCATCCAGACGTGCAGATCCTCATGCAGGAAGCCCAGAGCTACCAGCATGTCGAGCGCTTGCGCGAGGGCAGCATCGATGTGGCCTTTGTCAACGGTGATGTGCTCAACCAGGGCGAGTTCGAGACGCTGGTGCTGGAGCGGGCGCGGGTGCTGGCGGCCGTGCCCTCGAGCTGGCCGATCGCAGCGCGCACGCGGCTCAAACTGATCGACCTGGCAGACCTGCCCTTCGTCATCGTCCCGAAAGAGACCAGCCCCACCACGCACCAAGCCACCCTGGCCGCCTGCCGCGCCGCCGGCTTTGTCCCCACCATCGTGCCCGGCGAGAACACGGAAGTGCTCAGCCGTCTGGGCATGGTGGCCAGCGGATTTGGCGTGATGCTGACCTCGGAATACACACGCGCGCTGCCGGTCGAGGGCGTGAGCTATCTCCCGGTCACCGACCTGCCCGACTACCTCCACTGGCAACTGGTGATGGTCTGGGACCGACGCGCCGGCTCGGCGCTGGTGCAAAACCTGGCCGATATCTGCAGCAGAGTTGCCCGCAACAAGAGCAAGCCGCCCGCCTGGCGGGGTCGCCCGCTGGCCTGAGGATCAGCGCATCAGCCCGGGGCTGCGCTGGCGCGAGCGGGCCGCTGGCGCAGGAAGAACACCGTATCGACGGCCGTCGGCGGGTGCAGCCTGTCGTGCACGATGATCGGGTTGACATCGATCGCCTCGATCTCATCGCCGAGCTCGCGCACCAGCCTGGCAAAACGCAAGACGGTGGGCGCCAGGGTGGAAGGATCAACCGCCACCTGCCCGGTTCGGCCATCGAGCAAAGACGGGTGCACCAGCCGCTCGAGCATGTCCTGGACATCGAGCAGGCCATCGACCAGCCGGATCTGCACATCGTCCCAGGTCTCGGCCAGCACGCCGCCGATACCCAGGGTCAGGACCATGCCAAAGGTGGGATCTTCTTTGGCACCCAGCAGCAACTCGACGCCGCTGGGCACCTGCTCCTGCAAGACGATGTCGGCATCGGCAAGATCGAGTTCACTGGCGAGGGCCAGCAAGTCGGCGACCGCTGCCTGCACCGACTGCGCCCTGTGCAGGCCGAGCCGGACACCGCCGACGCGCGCCTTGTGCACGAGCGCATCTGAGCGCAACTTGGCAACCACCGGCAGACGCAGACGGGCCAGAGCAGCGCCAACTTCGTCGGCCGACTTCACCACTTGTTCGGCCACCACTTCGATGCCATAAGCCGCCAAGATGCGCTTGCCCGCCACCTCGTCGATGACGCTGCGCCCGGCTCGGCGGGCCTCGGTGATCACGACGCGCGCGGCCGACGCGTCAGGCACAAAATGCAGCGGTGCAGGCGCTTGCAGCCGGCGGCGATGCTGACCGGCCACCAGAGCCTGCACCAGCCGATCGGCGTCCAGGAAGCAAGGTATCTGGCGTCCGTTGAGATAACGGGTGGCCTGATCGCCTCCGCCGAACCAAAGCACAAAAAGGGGCTTTTGCAAGCGACCTGCCTCATCGGCCAGGGCCTCTGCGATTTCCATCTGCCGGCGCTCGAAGGCCCCCACGGCGACGACCGAGAAATCGCTGCCCGGATCCCGCTCGAACAACTGCAGCATCGCTCGCAAGCGATCCAGATGGTGAAAGGGCCCGCCGCTGACATCGAGCGGGTTGTGGCGCCCCAGAAAAGGAGGCAGCAGCGCGTCGATGCCGGCCAACGTCGTCTCGTCGAAGATGGCCAGCGACATGCCGGCACGCTCGAGCGCGTCGGTCAGCATGATGCCCACCCCGCCGGAGATGGACAAGATGGAGGCGCGCGGGCCAAAAGACTGGGGGTAGGCCACCAGCACGCGGGCCATGTCGAGCATGTGCGCGTAGCCACGCGCGCGCACCACCCCGAGTTCATGCAAGACGCCGTCATAGACGCGGTCCTCACCGGCCAGGCTGGCCGTGTGCGCAGCCGCTGCCTTGGCTCCTGCGGGCGTGACGCCGCTCTTGAGCAGTACGATGCGCTTGCCCAGGCGCTGGGCCTTGCGCGCTGCCTCGATGAACAGGCCGGGCCGGCGCAAGCCCTCCGCGTAGCACAAGACCGTGGTGATGGGCGAGGCCTCGTCGAGCATCGCATCGGTCACCATTTCGAGCGTGATGTCGATCTCATTGCCCGAATTGAACAGACGCCCGATGGGCAGGCCCGAGCGCTGGCCGTCGTAGTACAGGGCTGCGCCGACTGCACCGCTTTGCGAAACGACGGCCACCGGACCGTCGCACAGCATCAGGCCCTGCTGATCGAGAACCGGCGAGAACGTCGTGGTCAGGCCGTTGGAGGTGTTGATGATCCCGTTGGTGTTGGGCCCGATCAGCCGAATGCCACCGCGCCGGGCGATCGCGCTGATCTGCGCCTGCAAAGCCGCACCCTCGGGCCCGATCTCGGCAAAGCCCGCATTGCCCAACAAGGCGGTGGGGATGCCCAGCTCAGCACACTCCTCGAGCACGGCGACACAAGCCTGCGCCGAAACCAGCAGGACCGCCAGATCCACCGCCTGCGGCAGGTCCTTGAGCGATTTGTAGGCCGCTCGGCCCTGTACCTGCTCGCGGTTGGGGTTGACCGGATAGACCGGGCCGGCAAAGCCGTATTGCAGCATGTACTGCAGCAAACGGCCGCCGGGCAGCCGGATGTCGTCGGACGCGCCCACCACGGCCACCGAGCGCGGCTCGTAAACCTGCCTGAGCCAGGCCGCGTCGCTTCGATCGTGCTCCTCGCTCATGGCCTCATGACTCCAGTTCGCCGTCCTGAAAGCGACGGATCGTCTCCTTCAGACCCCATTGCCCCACGGCGGCGCGCAGGCGCTGAACGCTGGCGCTCTGGTGCAGCAGTGCATCAGTCTGCGCACCCATGCGGGCGCCCTCGCGCAGGCCGGTCAGCTCGACCATGCGGTTGATCGCTTGCTTGCGCAGCCGGGCAATGTCAGCGGGCATGCGCGACATGCGCTGCGCCACTTCTAGGGCGTGCTCATGCAATTGCTCCGGCTCGACCGCATAGTTGGCCCACCCCCAATCGGCCGCTGTTGCCCCACTGATGCAGTGGCCAGGAATCAGGGCCATCTGCTTGGCTCGCTTGGGGCCGACCAGATGCACCCACAGCGGCTCCAGAAAGCCGCCGCCCAGCGGAATGGTGGAATAGCCAATACGGGCGTCACTGGCCACCAGCGTCAGGTCGGCCAACGTGCACAGCACCGTGGCTGCCGCCAGGCAATTGCCGTGCACCGCTGCCACCACGGGCTTGGGGCAGTCCCAGACCCGCATGAAACGGGCCAGGCGCTGCTCCAGATCGACCGCATCGCTGACGGCATCGGTGGCCCAGCCGAAGCCGGGCCCGCCGCGCTCGACATCAAAACCGGCGCAAAAAGACGGCCCCCGGCCGGCCAGCACGATCACGCGTGTGTCCGGGCTCTGCCCCAGCGCCTGTATCACGCCGTCGATCTCATCGAGCATCAGACGACTGATGGCGTTGAGCTTGTCAGGGCGATTGAGCCAGACGATGGCCACGCGACCCCGGTGCTCCAGTTGCAAGGTCTGCAGCGATTCGGTGTGCACCACGATTGACACAATAGTTGTTTGAATGACATAGTATCATGTACTATGAGACATCCATAAGCCAGAACACACTGGCACGATCCGACTGAAATCCGAGGGAGACATGCACACGCCCACCAGCGCCGGCCAGTCCAGGCCCATTGAGATCAACGGCATCGACATCGAGCTGTGGGAGGCCGGTGCGGGTCGCAAGCTGCTGCTGCTGCACCCTGGCGACGGGTTCGACCCGCAAGCCCCCTACGTGGCGCAACTGGCCTCCCGCTTCCATGTGCTGGCGCCCTCTTGCCCGGGCTTCGGCCGCTCGGCCGATCCACCGGCTTATATGCGGTCAGTCGACGACCTGTCTTACTTCTGGCTCGATCTGCTCGACAAGCTCGACTTGCGCGATCTGGTGGTGGTCGGCGCTTCATTCGGCGGCTGGCTTGCCGCCGAGATGGCGGTCAAAAGCACCTCACGCATGGCAGCGCTGTGCCTGGTCGACACGGTGGGCGTCAAGTTCAGCGACCCGATGACGCGTGATATCGCCGATCTTTTTTCCGTGCCCCTGTACCAGCATCCGCAGTGGATCTACCACGACGAACAGCGGCGCAGCAAGACCTTCCACGACCTCGGTGACGAGCAGGCCACGATGCTGGCGCGCAACCACCAGACCTTCGGCCTGTTTGGGTGGGCGCCGACGCTGCACAGCCGGCATCTGCGTCACCGTCTGCACCGTATCGACGTGCCCACACAGCTCATCTGGGGCGCGCACGACCGGGTCGTCAGCGTCGACTACGGCCGCCAATGGCAGCAGGCGCTCCCCGATGCCCGCATGCAAGTCATCGAGGACGCAGGCCACTATCCGCACATTGAGCAGCCTGAGGCCTTCGTGCGCACACTCGAACAGTTCGTTGACAGCCTCCCAGCGGCTTGAGACACCCCCCTATCCCACCGGAGGCACGCGTCATGCAAAGCTGGTACTTCTCGGAGCAATCCTATGCACCCGCATGGGACGAGCCCGTCAGCCCCAAGGTCACCTCGCCAAGCAGCCTGGTCGACCCCGAAACCGCGCACAGGCTGCTGCGCGAGTACATCGCCGAGTGCAAGCTCGCCGACGAACTGGGCATGAACATCATGACCAATGAGCACCACGCCGCCTACACCTGCATGAGCGTGTCGGCCCTGATGACGCTGGCGGTGCTGGCCACGCACACGCGCAAGGCCCGACTGCTCGCATTGGGCGTGCCCATCATGAACCGCATGGACCCCTATCGGGTGGCCGAGGAAGCGGCGTATGTTGACGTGCTCTCGCGCGGCCGGCTCGAGCTGGGCCTGATCAAGGGCTCGACTTTCGAGCTCTACATGTCCAACTCCAACCCCGTGACCTCCAGCGCCCGCTACTGGGAGGCCCACGATCTGGTACTGGCGGCCCTGCGCAAGAAGGACGGGGCCATCAGCTACGAGAGCGACAACTTCAACTACCGCTACCTCAATGTGGTGCCGCCGTGCTATCAGCAGCCCACACCGCCCATCTGGATGACCACGCTTGCACCGGCCACGGCCCGCGAGGCGGCCCAGCGCGGCTACGTCATTGCCATCACCGCCGTGGCACGGGCTGCGCGCGCCTGCTTTCCGGTCTATCGCGAGGAATACGAGCGTGTGCATGGCCGCCCTGCCCCGCTGGACCGGCTTTGCTACCTCGGCCAGGTGGTGGTGGCCCGCGACGAAGCCACGGCGCTCGAGCGTGCCCGCAAGCTGTTGCGCTTTAACGAGGCCTCCGAAAGGATCGACCCGCGCTTCATCAACCCGCCTGGCGTGATGCCGCCGACCGAAAACGCCCGCCTGCTCAAGTCCGGCAGCACCAGCACCCACCGCAACAAGACACTGCCCGACGGCACACCCATGTCCAACCCGCCGACGCCGCGCGAGCAGATCATCAATCACGTGCTGTTTGCCGGTACGCCCGATCAGGTTTATCAGCAAATCAAGACCTTTTACGACAGCGTTGGCGGCTTCGGCAATCTGCTGGTGCAGATGGGCGCGCCCATGACCCATGATGAGGTCTGCGACAGCCTGAGCCTGTACGGCAACGAGGTCATGCCCAGACTGCAGGAGCTCACCCGCTCCTTCGAAATGGCCTGAATCCATCGACCCAAGAGGAGCAACCATGCGCACCCGCCTTGCCACGTTCGCCCTGGCCCTGCACGCCAGCTTGTGCCTGTTCGCCGCACCCGCGGCGGCTCAATACCCTGAACGCCCCATCCGCATCGTGGTCCCGTACGCGCCCGGGGGCTCAACCGACATCGCGGCGCGCCTGGTGGCCGAGGGACTGGGCAAGACTCTAGGCGGGACGGTGATCGTGCAGAACCAGCCCGGTGCCAGCGGCAATATCGGTGCGGCAGCCGTTGCGCGCTCCGCCGCCGATGGCTACACCCTGCTGCTGGTTGGCAGCGGCATTGCATCGGCACCGAGCATGAAGGAGGTGACCTACGATCTGCGCAAGGATCTGACGCCGATCAGCCGTGTGGTCTCGAGCCAGTTCTCGATCCTGGTCAACCCCAGCCTCAACATCAGCACGCTGCAGGAATTTCTGGCCTATGCGCGTGCCAACCCCAGCAGCCTGAGCATGGCCTGCCCGGGCATGCTCACGGCCGCGCACTTTGCACTGGAGTCCTTCCGGCAGGCGGCCCGACTCGAATTCCAGACCATCCAGTTCAATGGGAACGCGCCCGCCGCACTGGCCATGATGAGCGGTCAGCCGCCAGCGGGCATTGATGCCGCGCTTTCGGCCAAGGGCGCGGTCACCTCCGGCCGCCTGCGGGCGCTGGCCGTCACCGGATCGAAGCGCTCGTCGTCGCTGCCGGGCGTGCCAACCGTGGCCGAGTCCGGCATACCGGGCTTTGAAGCGGGCTTCTCGCTGGTCATGTTCGCGCCGAGCGCCACGCCCCGTGCCATCGTCAACCGCGTGCACCAGGCACTGGTGACCACGCTCAAGGACCCGGCTATGGTGCAGCGGCTCGATGCCCAGGGTTTTGATGTGGTGGGCAACAGCCCCTCCGAATTTGCCGCCGAGCTCGAAAACGACATCAAGGCCAACGAAGTGTTCATCTCCAACCTGCGCAAGAGCGGCGTCATCCAGTAAGCCCTCCATGAGCCCTTGCCTCGACACCTTCCGCCAGGAGGTCCGCGACTTCCTGCAAGAAAAGCTCAGCCCCGCCGTGGCGCAGCGGGTCAAGGCCGGCTATTACCTCAGCCGGGCCGAGCTCGACGCCTGGCATCGCGCGCTCGACGAGCGCGGCTGGGGGGCGAGCAACTGGCCCACGCAATACGGCGGCCCAGGCTGGACGCCGATGCAAAAGTACATCTTCGAAGACGAATGCGCCCAGGCCGGCGCACCCATCCTGATCATGATGGGCCTGAACCAGGTCGCAGCCCTCATCATGGCGGCGGGCACTGAGCAGCAAAAGCAGCGTCATCTGCCGGGCATCCGCAACGGCAGCCAGCTGTGGTGCCAGGGCCTGTCAGAGCCCAACTCCGGCTCTGACCTGGCCAGCCTCAAATGCCCGGCGTGGCGCGAGGGCGACGAGTACGTGGTCGAGGGCACCAAGATCTGGACCACGGCGGCACACTGGGCCGACTGGTGCTTCCTGCTCGTGCGCACCAGCCACGACGGCCCCAAGCAGGAAGGCATCACCATCTTGCTGCTCGACATGAAGACGCCCGGCATCACCATCCGACCCATCATCGGGCTCGACGGGATGCATTCGCTCAACCAGCTGTTTCTTGACAAGGTGCGCATTCCCGTATCCTGCCGCGTCGGCGAAGAAAACAAGGGCTGGCCCCTCATGAAGTACTTCCTGGGACATGAGCGGGTCTCGGCCGCAGGAATCTGGAAGTGCAAGGCCCACTTTGCGCGACTGACGCAGATTGCGCGGCAGACCCAGCGCGGCGGACGCGCCCTGATCGAGCACCCCCGCTTTCGCGACCGCATGGCCTGGCTCGAGATCCGCATGAAGGCGCTGGAGGTCATCCTGCTGTCAATCATCAATGACTCAGCCAAGGCCAAGGGCGCGGAGGGCGCCATGCTCAAGCTGCGCGGCACCGAGTTGCAGCAGGACATGTTGGCCCTGATGAGCGAGGCCGCCGGCCAGTACGCGGCCCCCTTTCACCCAGACGTTCTGCGCACCGGTTGGCAGGAAGAGCCGATCGGTCCCGAATTTGCGGCCACGGCCACACCGTTTTACCTGTTCTGGCGCAAATCGACCATCTCCGGCGGATCCAGCGAGATCATGCGCAACGTCATCGCAAAGGCTCTGTACGAATGAGCGTGAACCTGCAGATTGAACTGAGCGACGAGCAGCGTATGCTCGAGCAAGCCGTGGCGCGCTACCTCGACAAGAGCTACAGCTTTGAACAGCGTCAGCGCATCGTCTCCGGCGGCGTGCCTTTGCAGGCGTCGCGCTGGCAGGACTTCGCCCAGATGGGCTGGCTCGGCCTGCCGCTGCCGGCCGCTGACGGCGGCGCAGGTGGCAGCGCGCTCGATCTGTTCATCCTGATGCAGGGTTTTGGCCGTGCGCTGGTGGTCGAACCCTACCTGGCCAGCGTTGTACTGGGCGGCATGTGCGTGGCCCACGCCGGCACCCCCGAGCAGCGTGCACGGCTGCTGCCCGAACTGATCGACGGTCGGCTCCTGCTGGCCCTGGCCTGCGCGGAATCACAGGGTGGCTACGATCTGCTCGATGTCAGGACGCAAGGACGCAGCGACGGCGACGCCTTTACCCTGAGCGGCCACAAGAGCGTGGTGCTAGGCGCAGACTGCGCGCACCATCTGATCGTCAGCGCCCGCACGGCGGGATCGCCAGGCGAGCCGCAGGGCATCTCTCTTTTTCTCGTCGACCGCACCGCTGCGGGCGTGAGCCTGCGCTCGTACAGCACGATCGACGGCCGGCGCGCCGCCGATGTGCAGCTCAGCGCCGTCAAGGTCGGCCGCGATGCCTTGATCGGCCCCCTGCATGGGGCGGCGCCGCTCCTGGAGCGGGCGCGGCTGTTGGGCACCCTCGCGCTGCTCGGCGAGGCCGTGGGCTGCCTCGAGGGCGCCCTGGCCCGCACCATCGACTACCACAAGAACAGGCAGCAGTTCGGCAAACCCCTGTCGAGCTATCAGGCCCTGCAGCACCGGGTGGCCGATCTGTATATCGCCACGCAGGAAACCCGCGCGTTGTGCATGCTGGCCGCGCAAGCCTGGGACAGCCAGGAGCCCGACGCGGTGCGCGCCATCGAAGGGGCCAAGGCCTGGGTCGGTGTGACCGGCCGGCGCGCTGCCGAGGAGGCGGTGCAGCTCCATGGTGCAATTGCCATCACCGACGAGTACGTGGTCGGGCACTACCTCAAGCGCATCATTGCCATCGACCGCAGCTTTGGCGATGCCAGCGAAGCACTGGACCGCTACCACGCTGGCGCCCAGGCGTTCCAGCCCGAACCAGCCCCGACATCGCACCGGTCCGGGCACCCAGTCCCATGACGGCCGCTGCAGCCGGCACGAGCGGCAGCCCCACCGCTTGCAGTCCAGCAGACGACCAGCGCGGCTACCGGCGAGCCCTGGGCCACTTTGCCACCGGGGTCACTGTTATCACGGCGCAGGCCGGTGACCAGCTCGTGGGCATGACGGCCAACTCTTTTTCTTCGGTTTCGCTGGACCCGCCCCTGATCCTGTGGTCAATCGCCAAGCAGTCGAGCAGTCTGCCGGTGTTCGAGCAAGCCGGGCATTTCGCGGTCAATGTTCTGGCGGCCGATCAGCTCGATCTGGCCAGCGGTTTTGCCAAGTCTGGACGCGACAAGTTCGCCGGGGTGGCATGGCTGCCCGGTCTGGGCGGAGCCCCCTGCCTGAGCGGCGTGCTGGCCACCTTCGAGTGCCACAAGCACCAGGTGATCGACGCAGGCGACCACCTCATCGTGGTGGGCCGGGTCGGCAGCTACCGGCTCTTTGAGCACCGCGATCCCCTGCTGTTTGTGCGAGGCCGCTTCACGCTGTCGGTCGACTATCCGGCGCTCGCTGCAGAAACTCCCGAAGACGGCCAGGCCGGTGCGCCAGCCGATCGCGGGACCGATCCGCCGACCATGCTCGGCCTGCTCTGGGATGCCTTCACAGGCCTGTCGCAGCGCTTTCAGACCGAGCGCGACGCGCTGGGTCTGAACTCGGTCACGCAAGGCCGAGTGCTCTCGCTGTTGGAGCGCCATCCCGAAGCGCCGGTTTCGACGATTGCGCACAAGGCCTACATCAGCCCGCAAGGCCTGGACGAAGCCCTGCAGGCGCTGCAGGCCGCGGGCTATCTGACGCGCACGGCAGCGGGCGCCTGTGAGCTCAGCGCCAAGGGGCGCGAACATGTGATGGCCCGCCGCAAGCGCGCGGCGGCGGTCGAGGCCACCCAGCTCAAGGCCTTCAGCGCCGCCGAGCTGCAGACGGCCTGCCGGGTTCTCAGGGCGCTGGGCGCTGCTGCACCTCAGACGGATGCGGGCAACATCCCCAGGCCATAGAAGCGGTCGGCCGTGCCGGCAAACAGATCGATCTTTTCCTGCGCGCTGGCACCGGCGCTCATGCGCTTGAAGGCATTCCAGAGCACACCATAGCTGCAGCTGGCGCGGTCCGGCGGGAAATTGCTCTCGAACATGCAGCGCCGCGCGCCGAAGACTTCGATGCAGGTCTGAATGTACGGCCCCCAGACCCGGGCCAGCTCCTGCGAGGTGGGCGGCCGGCTCTTTTCATGGAAACCAAAGCCGCCGACCACCATGCCCAAGCCGCCCAGCTTGATCGAGACATTCGGGCAGCTCGCCAGCTCGGCGATGGCCGCACGCCAGGGCGCAAAGAGTTCGTCGCGCCGACCCGCATAAGAGCCGATGCCCACCGGCGTGCCCGCATGATCGAGCACGATGGGCGTGTCCGGAAAACTGCGGGCCAGCGCGGTGAGTTCGGGGATCTGCGTCTGGTAGATGAAGGTCTCAAAGCGCAGACCCAGACCTGCGAGCAAGGCAAAGCCCTCGCGGAAAGCCGGCTGGGACAGCAGGCCCTTCGGTCGGTCCGGATGGGGCGGTGCAAGCTGCGGGTCGGCGTCCCAGGCGGCAATGTGCCGAACGCCCTTGAACCGCGACCCGCCGGCCTGCATCAGGGCCTCGAGCACCGGCCGCGCGCGCGCGCCCAGATGCAGCGAAGCAAAGCCGACGATACCGGCGCACAGGCGGGTGGGGCCGTACACACCGCTGGCGGCCATGGCTGCAATGCCGTTGGCAAACTCGACCTCGCCGACACAGCGCAGCTCGAGGGGTCCGTCGCAGCGGTACATCGAGCGGCAGTCGACATACACGGTGGCCAGCACGCGGTGGCCAGAGCCCACCACATCACCGTGCAGTTCCTCGAACATGTAGCGCGGCCGGGGCGCATCCCAGATGTGGTGATGCGCATCGATGATGGGCAGATCCGGTTCGAGCGCAGGCTCCTGATGCAGCGCCAGCCAGTCGTTTCGGTAAGGGGCATAGGAGCCGCTGGTGACCACGCCCTGCGCGGACACCCGCGCGCCGCGCAGCTCAGGCCGATCGGCTGGCATGGGCACGGGCCACTTGCTCGAGGTAGCTGCGGGCACCCGGCTCGATCAGCCCCTTGGTGCCCACGAAGACCAGACCCACGCCCTGCTCCACGATCTCGCCGACCCGGTCGTAATCGCCAGCCGCACCGGCCCGCCGGCCACTGGCCCGGATGCGCGCAATCATGCGCTCGACCGTGGCCACCACCTCGGGATGGCGCTTGTCGCCTCCATAGCCCAGGCTTTTGGAGAGATCCACGCGGGCCAGGAAGAACACGTCGATGCCATCGACCGCCACGATCTCGTCGATATGGGCCACCGCTGCCGCCGACTCGAGCATGGCAATGACCACCAGGTCCTGGTGGCTGTCGGGGCGGGCATAGCGCACGATCTCGACGATGCGCCGTGCAGCCGCCGCATCGTCCACATGGGGCACCATGATGCCGGCAATATTGCAGTCGAGGTAGCGCGTGATCAAGGCCTCATCGAGCTTTTCGGGGCGCACGATGGCGGCAATCCCCGAAGCACGGGCGGCGCGCGCGAGCTCCTCGATGCGCTCGACCGAGGCCGAGGTGTGCTCGCAGTCGAGCATCACGGCATGAAAACCCAGGGCGGCCAGGTGTTCGACGAGAGTGGGCGAATTGAAGGTCAGATTGACCATCACGGCCGGGCCGCCAGCCGCAAGAAGCTGCTTGAGTGCGGGCATGGCCTTACTGGGCCACCTTGATGCCGGCCTCCCTGATGACCTTGCCGTAGCGGGCGTTGTCGGCGCGCATGACGGCCCCGAACTGATCCGGATTGCTGATGAAGGGGTCAGCGCCCTGGGCTGCGAGCTTTTCCTTCATGTCGGCAGTGGTCAAGATCCTCGCGACCTCGGCCGAGACCCGGTTGAGGATCTCGCGCGGCGTAGCCGCCGGCGCCAAGAGGCCGTACCAAAAGCGCATTTCAAAACCCGGCAAGCCCGACTCGGTAAAGGTCGGGACGTTGGGCAAGGAAGGAACCCGGTTGTCACCGGAGATGGCAATGGCCTTGAGTTTTCCCGCATTGATGTGCTGAATGACTGCCAGCGGCGAGGTCCAGCCGATGTCAACATGGCCGCCGAGGAGGTCATTGACCGCTGGGCCTGAGCCCTTGTACGGAATATGCGTCAGCTTGACGCCGGTCATGGAGCTGAACAGCTCGGCAGCCAGGTGGGTCGGGCCGCCGGCGCTGGAAGTCGCGTAAGAAAGCTGCCTGGCCTTGCCCAGCGTCACCAGTTCCCTGACGTTGCTGGCAGCGACCTTGGGGCTGCCCACCAAGATGAGCTCACTGCTGGCGATGGTGGCCACAGGCGCAAAATCGCGCGCCGTGTCGTAGGGCAGATTCGGAATCAGCAAGCCGTTGAGGACGTGCGTGGTCGATATCAGCAAGAAGGTGTAGCCGTCGGGCGCCGACTTGACCATGGCCTCAGAGCCAATGATGGTGTTGGCGCCCGGACGAGGCTCGACCAAAACAGGCTGCCCGAGAGCCTCGGACAGCTTGGCGCCGACGATGCGGGCCACCGCATCGACGCTGCTGCCGCTGGCATAGGGCGTGATGATGCGTATCGGTTTGTTGGGATAGCCCGACTGCGCCAAGGCGCTGGCCGCTAGCCCCATCAGCAGCGCTGGTACCAGCGCGATGACACGTCTTTTCATAGGGTCTCCTCCCTCATTGATTTTTTAAGCTGGACTCGGTCCTGCGACTGTGCCGCTCGATGCACTGTGAGCTGGGACTCAATTATAAAGACCCGCAACTCAAGAGTGTTCTCTTTGACATGATCCCATGTTTATTTTGCAAAATCAACATCCATCATGTTGCCGCCAACCTGCATCGCGGCAATCTCCGAGGACCCGCGAAGACTCAAGAAAGCCATTCCATACTGGCCAGCACTTCCTGGCTGCTGCAGCGGCAGCCCATCGGCAGGGTGCCCTTGAGATTGGCTAAGCGCCCACCGCCCGCCCCGGACGCGACAAAAACCGGCCCGCCCGCTGCGGCAAGGCTTGGCCCTGCGCAAACGCCCACTGGCCGTTGACCATCACGCGCTCGATGCCGGTGCACATTTGACGGGGGTTGTCGTAGGTGGCCTGGTCGGCAATGCGATCGGCATCAAAGAGCACCAGGTCGGCGAAGGCGCCTTCGCGCACCACGCCGCGATTGCTCAGACCGAAGCGGGCGGCCGACAGTCCGGTCATCTTGTGGATCGCCTGGGGCAAGGTCATGAGCTGCTCTTGCCGGCAGTAGTGCGCCAGCACCCGCGCAAAAGCGCCCCACAGCCGCGGGTGTGGCCGCTCATCGTGCGGCAGGCCGTCCGAGCCGATCATGCTCATGGGGTGGGCCATCACACGGCGCACATCGTCTTCGCGCATCTGAAAGTAGCAGGCGCCGCCGGGCATGAGGCGGCGGCAGGCGCTGACCTGGTCGATGCCCCATTGGGCGGCGATGTCGGCCAGGTAGCGACCGGCCATCTCCGGATGCGGATCGCTGCGCGTGATCAGGATCTCGATCACGCCGTCAACCAGGTCTTCGCGCAGCAAAGTCGACCCCGCACTGTAGGGATAGGCGTCCATGCCAACCGCCTGACGCTGGCTCAGTCGCTCGAGCAAGGCCAGCGTCTCGATCGTGCGGCCCCAGTTGCGAGGCCCCGCGCATTTGTGGTGAGACAAGATCCAGGTGACCGGCCCCGCCCGCGCGGTATCGGCCGCCTCTTGCATGGCCTCCAAAATGCTGTCCATCTCGCTGCGGATGTGGGTGACGTACACCCCGGCGTGCTCGGCCACCACCCGCACCAGGGCCTGCATCTCGGCCGCATCGGCCGCGAAGGCCTGCTGATAAAACAGCCCCGACGACAGGCCCAGGGCGCCCTGCTCCAGCGCCCGATCGAGCAATTGCGCCATCGCCTCGGTCTCGCGGGCATCGGCCGGACGGTTCAAGTCGGTCATGGTGCACACGCGCAGCGTGGTGTGGCCAATGAGCGCACCGACATTGACGGCCGCCGGCGCTTGGGCCAGCGCGCGGGCATAGTCGCCCAGCTGCGCAAACCGAAACTCGGTGGTGTGCAGCAG
>JACCDP010258478.1_pt1 | contig 19945 bp, 16 predicted proteins | sample 7445841 | NCBI WGS metagenome assembly JACCDP01 (sample SAMN15323441, study PRJNA562643) | freshwater metagenome | isolation source: river surface water | place: USA:Blue River Watershed | collected 2017-08-17
AGGGCGAGTTGTTCAAGGCAGGCGACTTCGACTTGGCCTTGGGTTGGACACGCGGTTTACGGACGAGCTGGTTGATGGTAGGCATGGACCTCGGTAAATAGGGAAAAGAGGGTTTGGGCATAGGGGTGCGAGCCCCTCATGCAAGAGGAAAGTGCGGGGATTTTAAGGTTTCTTTACTCCCCTCCCCGTCCCGACCCCCCGCAGGCTTTTTTGGCGGGACAATTCCGACGCCCACGCCATTACTCAAAACCCCTCCCATGCCGTCGACCCGCCTGACCCTCGCCCTTCTCCTTGGGATGACCACCCTTTCGAGCCTGGCGCAGACCCCTCCCCCCGCCCCGGCGGCCCCCAAGGCCCCCGCCCCGGCCAGCAAAGAGGCCGAAGAAGACGCCGAAATCATCATTTTGGCCGGCCTCCCCCAACTTAAGGACAAGGAAGCCGTCCTAAGCTACGCCCGCCAGACCTACATCAAGGCCGACCTCATCAAGGACAAGGCGCTGCTCCAGATCATCCGCCTGACCCTGGCCAAAGTCGAAGATCAGCCCGAAAAAGCGGCCCAAATCCGCCAGGAACACATGAACCACCTGGCCGAATATTTCACCAAGCAGGCCATGGCGGCCCAGGATGCCGGCAAAATGGACGACTCCCTCCGCCTGGCGCAGGTCGCCATCCGTTGCAACCCGGGCAACGCCAAGGCTAAGTTGTTCTACGCCAATTTCTTGCATAATGTCGCCGGCCGTACCGACGACGGCATCCAGACCCTCAAGCATGGCCTGGAATTCCTCCCGGTCGACGACCCTCTGACCAAGGACTACCTGGAGCGCTATTTCCAGCTCCTCCAGGCCAAGGAACGCGACCAAGAGGTCATCGACGAGAGCCTGCGGCTGCTTCAGGCCTCCAAGAACATGCCGAGCCACATGCGCGACTCGCTCTCGCTGTCGGCCGCCACCTCCCTCTATTGGACCGGCAAGTACCCGGACGCCGTCAACATCATCAACAGCAACAGCCTCGACACCCAGCCCAGCGGCCTGCTCCTCAAGGCCCGCGCGCTCTTCGAAGGCGGCAAGACGCAGGAGTCGATCAACCTGCTCGAGGCGAAGACCTCCGCGTTCAAGGGCGCGGGCCGCGACGCCGTGCTCTCCCAGCTGGCCCGCTTCCACATCCTGCTGGGCCAGCATAAGATGGCCCTCGCCGTCACGCAGGAACGCATCTCGGCCGACGAGAAGGCGCCCTTCCCGCACATCCAGAAGCTGCAGCTGCTCGACCGCCTCGGCCTCAAGGACGAATTCGACAAGGAGCTCCGTCTCATCTTCGCGAACTACGCCGGCAACTCCGCGCCGATGATCGCGCTCGCCAACTTCGCCGCCGAGAAAGGCTACGCCGAACTCACCGGCGCGCTCGCCAACTCGGCCGCGCAGCACGGCCTCGAACGCGCGACGTTCGCCGCCCTCCACCTCGAAGCCATCCTCAACGGGCCCGATCCCGGCCAGGTGATCGCGCAGCACCAGCAGATCGTCGCCGCCGACAAGGCGTTCTTCAAGTCGAACGAAGCCATCGTGCAGGCGCTCATCGCGATCGCCTACCACGCCCGCCAGAAGCCCGACGCCGTGATCGCGAGGCGCGACCGCGACATCGGCGACCGCTACCTCACGGAATTCCTGAAGGCCAAGGACCTCGGCCCCGAGGCCTACCGCTCCGTGGGCCGCCACCTCCGCACGATCCGCGCCGGCGACGCCGCGGTGCGCGTCCTCGAGGCCGGCATCGCCCGCTTCCCGCGCTACTCGCAGCTCCGCGCCGATTACGTCTCGGCCCGCATCCTCGCCGGCCAGACCGAGACCTACGGCACGCGCAAATCCGTCGCCGACGAGCTCGAGCTCCTCCTCGCCATGCGCCGCCCGTCGCCCGCGATCTGGCAGGAAGCCGTCTCCTGGCTCCGCTCCGAGTCGAAGCTGCCGGCCGAACGCCAGCGCAAGCTCGAGGCCGCGATGTCCCCGCTGATCCGCAGCAACCTCGACCCCGAGGCGCTCGCCGGCCGCTGAACGATGACGCTGCAACGCCGCCGCGAAGAGCTCGTCGCCGAGCTCGAGCCTTTCGCCGACCACCACGAACGCTTCCAGTACGTGATCGACCGCGCCAAGGCCGCCCCGGCCCTGCCGGCCGAACTCAAGCTCGACGCGTTCCTGATCGAAGGCTGCACGTCGAACCTCTGGCTGGTCCCCTCGCTCGAAGCCGGCCTCTGCCGCTTCCGCTGCGACGCGGATTCGCTCATCACGAAGGGCGTCGCGAGCCTGGTCTGCGAATTCTACGACGGCGCCCCGCCGCAGGAGGTCGCCGCCACCGACGCCGATTTCCTCTCGGCGGTCGGCATCACCCAGCACCTCTCGCCGAACCGCCGCAACGGGCTCACGAACCTGGTCGGCAAGATCCGCGCCTTCGGCCGGGCCGCCGCGGCGGGCTGATAAGGCCTATCGGCGGGGCTTAAGTCGGGAGATAAGCACGCTTGGGATTTGCGCCTCGGCGGTTGTCGCTTGAGATGGACCCATGACCCAGCCGGAACCCGCCGCACCCGACCGACGTCTGTTCGGCCTGTGCCTCGTCGCGCTCGCCTGGTCCGTCCTCGTCCTGCAGGCCGGCGGCTTCACCACCAGCATCCGCGCGGGCATGGCCTTCCTCGACTGGCCGCTCTCCAACGGCTCGGTCAACCCGCCGGGCTGGCTCACGGAGATCGACAAGTTCGCCGAACACTCGCACCGCCTCGCCGCCGCCGGCCTCGGCCTGCTTTCGATCGCGATCGCCGTCGCGCACCGCCTGCGCGAAACCCGCCGCTCCATCCGGCTCGCCGCCTACGCGCTCGTCGGCCTGGTGGTCTTCCAAGGCCTGCTCGGCGGCCTGCGCGTGCTCCTCGACCGGCTCAACATCGGCGGAGACGGCAATTTCAAGGCGGCGGCCTTCGCCGTCGGCCACGCGGTCAACGCCCAGCTCACGCTCGCCCTCCTGGCGTTCATCGCGCTCGCCCATAGCGCCGCCTGGTTCCGGGCGCGTCGCTCCGCCCCGCGCTCCCTCTTCCGTCTCGGCGCGGTCGCCGCATCGCTGACGCTCTCGGTCATCGTCGTGGGCGCCGTCATGCGCCAAGGCCACTTCACCCTCTGGGTCTCTTCGCCGGCCGACGCCTTGTTCGTCCCGTCGATCGGGGTCGGGGTCGCCTGGTGGGTCAACCTGTTCCACCGCTGCGGGGCGCTGCTCGCGGGCGCCTCGATCTGCGTCTTCGCCGTCCAGCTGGCCCGCCATGGCTTCCCTTTCCTCCGCTGGGCCACCTTGGTCGCGCTGGTCTTCCTGCAGGTGCTGCTGGGCATCCTCAGCCTCCGCCTCTACGACAATCCGCATGTCCGGACGGTCCACCTCGTCATCGGCGCCGTGCTTTTCTCCTCCCTCTGCGCCGCGGTCCTGCTGGCGCGCCGAAGCTCCGCGGAGCCGTCGGCCTGAGCCGGGGCGACTGATTTGCCTTTAACCTTCCGCGCAAAACCGCCACGACAAGACCGATGAGCGAACGCGCCGGATCCGTGCCTGCCGCCTACTGGGAGCTGACCAAGCCCCGGCTTTCGTTCCTTTCCGTCCTGACGGCCCTCGCCGGCTACTTCTGCAGCGAACCCCAGCTGGCCACCCGCCCGCAGGTCCTCGTCTCCCTCGCCCTCGGCACGGCCCTCGCCGCCGGCGGCTGCGGCGCGGTCAACATGTGGTGGGACAGCGAAGCGGACGCGAAGATGGAACGCACCCGCAACCGCCCGATCCCCGCGGGGCTGGTCCGTCCCGGCGCCGCCCTGCTCTTCGGCCTGGCGCTGCTGGCCGCCGGCGTGACGCTGGTCTGGGTCGGCGCCAATCCGCTCGCGGGCGCCCTGACGGCCGCGACGGCGTTCTCCTACCTTTTCCTCTACACGCCGCTGAAGTCGGTGACGTCCTGGTGCACGCTCGTCGGATCGCTCCCGGGCGCGATCCCGCCGATCATCGGCACGGCGGCCAAGCTGGGCCAGAGCGGCGTGCCGCACGTCGACCGGATGGGCTGGCTGCTCTTCGCGCTGCTCTTCTGCTGGCAGATCCCGCACTTCATGGCCTTGGCCTTCCTGTGGCGCGAGGACTACGCCCGCGGAGGCTTCAAGGTCGCCACGGTCGGCGACCCTTCCGGCCGCTCCGCCTCGGTCTGGGCGATGGCCTTCATCCTGCCGATGATCTTCGTCGCGGGCGAGATCGTCCGCACGTTCTTCGACCCGGCCTGCGCCTCGTCCCTGAAGGGCTGGGCCAGCCCCTTCCTCTGGGTGTCCTTCCTCGCCGGAGCCTGGTTCTTCAAGCTGACGCTGGAGTTCGCGCTGCCCCAACGCCGCGCCGAAGTCGCGAAACCGCTCTTCCTCGCCTCGATCCTCTACCTGCCGGTCGTCCTGTTGACTCTGACGCTGAACCGGATTTTCTGAGGCCATGGACGCCCGCGCCGACAAGGCCCGCCTGCGCGCGGGACTGAAGGCCCGCCGCACGGCCCTGACGCCGCGCGAACTGCAGGTCGCGGGCGACGCCGCCGCCCGCCTGGTGACGCAGCTGCCGGAATGGAAGCAGGCGAAGACGGTCTGCCTCTACGCTTCGTTCGGCGGCGAACTGCCGACCGACGCCCTGCTGATGCTGGCCCTGCTCGAAGGCAAACGGCTGCTGCTCCCGCGCGTGACGAGCAAGACGACGCTGACGCTGCACGAGGTCACGGACCTGTCCGCGCTCCAGTCCTCCCGCCTCGGCATCCGCGAACCGAAGCCGACCGCCCCGGTCGCGACCCTCGCCGAGGCCGGCCTGGTCCTGGTCCCGGGCCTGGGTTTCGACGGCGCCGGCCGCCGCCTCGGTTTCGGCGGAGGCTTCTACGACCGCCTGCTGGCCAAGCCGCCCCGCAAGACCTTCCTCCTCGGCCACGCCCACGCCTTCCAGATGGTGCCACGCCTGCCCGACGAGCCTCATGATATCAAAGTCAAGGCGGTCGTGACCCCGCAGGGCGTGATTCGCTGCCGAGTGCGCTAGCAGGTTTGCCAAGCGGGTGGATTCGTGTCCGATGGACGGTCCGATGTCCGCCCCCCGACCAGACGCCATCCGCCTCCGCGGCGTCCGCCAGAACAACCTGAAGGGCTTCGACGTGGACATCCCGGTGGGCAAGCTGGTCGTGGTCACGGGCCTCAGCGGCGCCGGCAAGTCCTCGCTGGTCTTCGACACCCTCCACGCCGAAGGGCAGCGTCGCTACGTCGAGACGTTCAGCCCTTACGTCCGCCAGTTCCTCGAGCTGCTCCCTTCGCCGGCCCTCGACTCCGCCGAAAACGTCCGGCCGTCCGTCGCGATCAAGCAGGGCAACGCGGTCCGCACCTCTCGCTCGACGGTGGGCACGATGACGGAACTCTGCGACTGGTTCAAAGTCTGGTTCGCCCATCGCGCCGACCTCGTCGATCCGGCGAGCGGCCAGGTCATCGTTCCCCGTGGCCCCGACGCGGCCTGGCAGGATTCGCTCGCCCGCTTCCCCGGGCAATCCCTCTCGCTCGCGTTCGCGGTCTCGAAACCGGAGACGCTCGGCTGGCCGACGATCGCCGAGGAATTCGCCAAGGCGGGCTTCAGCCGCGCGTTCGCCGCCGGCCGGCGGATCCGGCTGACGGAAGACGAGATCCCGGCCGACGCGACGGAACTGCTCGTCATCCAGGACCGCGTGACGGTCTCCCCTGACCAAGCCTCGCGCTTCCATGAGGCCGCGCTCGCGGCCTTCCGCCTCGGCGGCGCCCGCCTGCGCCTGCTCGACGACCAAGGCGACGAGCTCTCCCGCTACAGCGAGGCGCTCGAGTCGCCGGTCGACGGACGCAAGTTCCGCCCGGCCTCGCCCGCGCTGTTCTCGTTCAACTCGCCCGTCGGCGCGTGCCCGGAATGCCGCGGCTTCGGCCGCGTCATCGGCCTCGACTGGGGCAAGATCATCCCGAACCCGGCGCTGACGCTCGCGGAGGGCGCGATCGCGCCGTTCCAAGGCACGGTCTACGGCGAATCGCAGAAGGACCTCGTGCGCGCCTGCCGCAAGGCCGGCATCCCGCTCGACGTGCCGTGGAAGAAGCTTTCGGCCGCGCACCGCAAGTTCGTCGAGAACGGCGAGCCGGGCTACGTGCAGGGCGAATACGATTCGAAATGGTACGGCGTCCGCGGCTTCTTCCGCTGGCTCGAAGGCACGACCTACAAGATGCACGTGCGCGTCTTCCTTTCGCGCTGGCGCGCCTACGAGTCGTGCCCGAAGTGCCAGGGCCGCCGCTTCCGCGAGGAATCCCTCTTCTGGCGCTGGCAAGGCAGGTCTCTCCCGGAACTCTACGCCTGCCCGGTCTCGGACCTGCGCGCGATGCTGTCGCCGCTGGCGCCGAAGGATTCCCGCCACCCGGCCGACCACGCCCTCGAAGCCATCCTCGCCCGCCTCGGTTACCTCGAAGCGGTCGGCCTCGGCTACCTCGCGCTCGACCGTCTCTCCCGCACGCTCTCGGGCGGCGAAGTGCAGCGCGTCAACCTGACGTCCTGCCTCGGCGCCTGCCTGGCGGATACGGTCTTCGTCCTCGACGAACCGAGCGTGGGGATGCACGCCCGCGATCTCTCGCGCATGGTCGGCATCCTCCGCAGCCTGGTGGCGCAGGGCAACACGGTGGTCGTCGTCGAGCACGACGAATCCGTGATGCGCGCGGCCGACTGGCTGATCGAGATCGGCCCGCGACCCGGCGCCGAAGGCGGGCACCTCCTCTACCAAGGCGTCCCGAAGGGGATCCTGAAGGTCAAGGATTCCGCCACGGGCAACTGGCTCTCGGGACGACGCTCGCCGGAGCTCCGCGCCCCGCGTCCGGTGGGCGACACGACGCCTCGTCTCCGCGTCGCCGGCGCGACGGTCAACAATCTCCGCGACTTCGCCTGCACGGTCCCGCTCGGCCGCCTCGTCGGACTCTGCGGCGTCTCGGGCTCGGGCAAGTCCACGCTGCTCCACCAGGTGATCGGCCGACGCGACCCGGAATCGGGCGACGAAGCGGCGGAACTGAAATGGGTGAAGTTCGACCAGGAGCCGGCGGAAGTCGCGCTGGTCGACCAATCTCCGGCGACGCGTACGCCGCGCTCCAACCCGGCGCTCTACGTCGGCGCCTGGGACGCGATCCGCACGCTGCTCGGCAACTCCGCCGAGGCGAAGGCCGCGGGCCTCACGCCCTCGCACTTCTCCTTCAACGCCGGCGAAGGCCGCTGCGAACGCTGCGGCGGCGCCGGCTGGGAGACGGTGGAGATGCAGTTCGTCTCCGACGTCGCCCTGCCCTGTCCGTCCTGCAACGGCAAACGCTTCCGCGACGAGGTGCTGAGCTTCCGGTACGACGGGAAGTCCGTCGGCGACCTGCTCGCGATGTCGGTCACCGAAGCGCGCAAGTTCCTCGGCGAACGGACGCCCGCCTCCGCCCAGCTCGCCTGCCTCGAGGAGGTCGGCCTCGGCTATCTGTCGATGGGCCAGCCGCTCACGACGCTCTCCGGCGGCGAAGCCCAGCGCCTGAAGCTGGTCCGCTACCTTTCCAAGATCGACACCCGCAAGAGCGGCGCGCTGCTGCTGCTCGACGAGCCGACGACGGGCCTCCACCGCGAGGACGTGTCGCGCCTGGTCGGCCTCCTGCACCGCCTCACGGAGGCCGGCCACTCGCTCATCGTGGTGGAACATCATCTCGACGTGCTGAAGTCCTGCGACTGGCTGCTGGAGATGGGGCCCGAAGCGGGCCCGTCCGGCGGCAAGCTCGTCGCCGAAGGCACCCCCGCCGAGGTGGCGAAGGCCGGCACGGTCACGGGGCGTTTCCTCGCCCAAGGCGACGACGCCTTCGCCTCCGCCACGCCCACGGCGGGCCAGCCGCGCCCGACTTCGATCTCCCTGCGCGGCGCCCGCGAACATAACCTGAAGGACGTCTCGCTCGAGATCCCGCACGGCTCGCTCACGGTGATGACCGGCGTCTCGGGTTCGGGCAAATCGTCCCTCGCCTTCGACATCCTCTTCGCGGAAGGCCAACGGCGCTTCCTCGAATGCGTCTCGGCCTACGCGCGCCAGTTCGTCGAACAGCTCCCGAAGCCGGACATCGATTCGCTTACGGGCCTGCCCCCGACGGTCGCCATCGAACAACGCGTCACCCGCGGCTCGGCGAAGTCGACCGTGGCGACGGTCACCGAAGTCGCCCAATACCTCCGCGTGCTCTTCGCCCGAGCCGGCGTGCTGCACAGCCCGACGACGGGCGAGCCGCTCGAGGAGATGACGGAAGACGCGGTCGTCCGCCTGGTCGCCAAGAAGGCGAAGTCGCTGAAGAAGGGCTCGCTGCTCGTCGCCGCCCCGCTCGTCCGCTCCCGCAAAGGCCACCACCGTCCGCTGGCCGAATGGGCCGAGACCAAGGGTCTCCGCCTGCTGCGTTGCGACGGCAAGCTGCACAAGGTCGAAGGCTTCGCCGGGCTCGACCGCTACTCCGAGCACGACGTCGACGCGGTCTTCGGCGAGATCCGCGCCGACGGCCTGATCCGCCTGCCCGACGAGTCCGAGGAGTCCGGCGAGAAGGCCCTCCGCACGCTCGTCCGCCAAGTCCTCGCGGCCGGCAAGAACGCCTGCGTGCTGCTCGCGCCCGACGGCCATCAGGTCGCCTACCTTTCGACTTCGCGCAGCGATCCCGCCACGGGCGAGTCGTTCCCCGAGGTCGACCCGAAGCACCTCTCCTGGAATTCGCCACGCGGCTGGTGCCCGGATTGCCGCGGCCACGGCCTCGAGGTCACGACCTTCTCCTCCGACGAAGAAGAGTCCATCAACGAGAACGCCATCGCCGACCGCGTCGGCGAGGAAGTCTGCCCGACCTGCCACGGCGAACGCCTCGGCCCGATCGGCCGTTCGGTGAAGCTCGCGGGGCCGAAGGGCCGCTCCCTCTCGCTGCCCGGCCTGCTGCGCCTGCAGCCCGACGAGTCGCTCGCCTTCCTCAACGGGCTCAGGCTCGAGGCCCGCGAGAAGGCCATCGTCGGCGCGCTGCTGCCCGAGATCGCCGCCCGCCTCCGGTTCCTGGATTCCGTCGGTCTCGGCTACCTGGCCCTCGACCGCGGCGCCGACACGCTGTCCGGCGGCGAAGCGCAACGCATCCGCCTCGCGGCCCAGCTGGGCTCGACGCTTTCCGGCGCGCTGTACGTGCTCGACGAACCGAGCATCGGCCTCCACCCGCGCGACAACGACCGCCTGATCGGCTCGCTCAAGGGACTCCGCGACCGCGGCAACACGGTCCTGGTCGTCGAACACGACGAAGACACCATGCGGGCCGCCGACCTGGTCGTCGACATGGGTCCGGGCGCCGGCGTCCACGGCGGCACGATCGTCGCGCAAGGCACCGCCGCCGCGCTGGAGAAGCGCGCCGACTCGGTCACGGGCCGCTTCCTCAAGGAAGCCATCCCGCACCCGCTCCGCGGTTCGCGTCGACCGGTCGCCGGCAAAGGCGCGCCCGCCGAATGGGTCCGCCTGAAGCACGCTTCGCTGCGCAACCTCAAGGGCTTCGACGTCCAGATCCCGGTCGGACGCCTCACGGTCGTCTGCGGCGTCTCCGGCGCCGGCAAGTCCACGCTGGTCACCGACCTGCTCGCTCCTGCGATCCGCGCGGCCATCGCGAAGAAGAAGGACGGCCTCACGGGCAAGGAAGCGCTCGCCGCGGTCTCGCACCAGGGCAAGCCGGCCTTCGCCACGCTCTCCGGCCTCAAGGGATTCCGTCAGCTCGTGGTCGTCGACCAGGAACCGATCGGCAAGACGCCGCGCTCCACGCCGGCGACGTACATCGGCGCCTGGGACCTCATCCGCGAGCGCCTCGCCTCGCTGCCCGAAGCCTCCATCCGCGGACACGGCGCCGGCTTCTTCTCCTTCAATACTTCGGGCGGCCGCTGCGAAGCCTGCTCCGGCGCCGGCCGCATCAAGCTCGAGATGAGCTTCCTGCCCGACACCTACGTGCCTTGCGAGGAATGCGCGGGGACGCGCTACGGCGCCGCCGCCAAGGCGATCCGCTGGAACGGCAAGTCGGCCGCCGAACTGCTGGCGATGACGTTCGAGGAGGCCGCGGCCTTCCTCTCCTTCGACGCCAAGCTCGGCGACCTCTGCGGACTCATGGTGAAGACGGGGCTCGGCTACCTGACGCTCGGCCAGAGCAGCCCGACGCTCTCCGGCGGCGAAGCGCAGCGCCTCAAGCTGGTCAGCGAACTCGCCCAGGGTCTCCCGACCTTCCGCGAGCGTTCCCGCGGCGAGATCCGCCCGAACCTCTACGTCCTGGAAGAGCCGACCATCGGCCTGCACCAGTCGGATTGCCGACGCCTGATCGAACTGCTCCACGCGCTCGTCGACCAAGGCCACACGGTGGTGGTGATCGAACACCACCCGGACGTGATCGCCGAAGCCGACTGGGTGCTCGAGATCGGCCCCGAGGGCGGCAACAACGGCGGCGAACTCGTGCACGCGGGCGACCCGGAATCGCTCGCGAAGCTGAAGCGTTCGCCGACGGCCCCGTCGCTCCGGCTCACGCTCGAACGCGGCCTGGCGAAGAAGCCGGCGGTTTAAGGCGGGAGGAACTGCGGTTCCCTTTGACCCCGGCCGGCGGAAGCCTATTGCTCGTGCCGTAGCCCGATGTCCTCCCGTCCCCTCCTCCTTGGCGTCAACATCGACCACGCCGCGACGCTCCGCCAGGCGCGTTACCGTGGCGCGCACCAGTCGCCCCATGCCGAACCGGACGTCGTCGCCTTCACTCGCGAAGCCCTCGCGGGAGGCGCCGACGGCATCACGCTCCACCTGCGCGAGGACCGCCGTCACATCCAGGACGCCGACGTCCATGCGATCGCCGCGATCCCCGGCGTCCGCCTCAACCTCGAGATGGCCTGCACGCCGGCGATGACGGCCTTCGCCTTGAAGCTTCGTCCGGCCGCCGTCTGCCTCGTCCCGGAATCGCGCGAAGAAGTGACGACCGAAGGCGGCCTCGACGTCGCCGGACAGCTCGCCCGCGTGAAGGAGACGACCCAGGCGCTCAAGGCCGCCGGCATCGAGGTCTCGCTCTTCATCGGACCCGACGCCCCGCAGATCGAAGCTGCGGTCGCCGTCGGCGCCCCGGTGATCGAGCTCCACACCGGCGCCTTCGCGAACGCCTGGAAATCTCCGGCCGCCGACGGCGAACTGGAACGCCTCCGCGCCGGCTGCGAACTCGCCCATCGCCTGGGCCTTGTCGTCAACGCCGGCCATGGCATCAACTACGACAATATCCGCGCGATCCTGACGCTCCCGCACCTGCACGAGCTCAACATCGGCCACTCCATCGTCGCCCGCGCGCTCCTCACCGGCATCCGCGGCGCGGTCGCGGAGATGAAGGGCCACCTGAAGGCGAAAGCATGAACCTCGAAGGCGGCAACGTGCTCGGCGTCGGCGTGGACCTCACGGAGGTCGACCGCATCCGCACGGCGCACGCGAAGCATGGCGCCGCCTTCCTGGACAAGATCTACACGGCGGCCGAACAGAAGCTCTGCCTCGCCAAGGCCGACCCCTACCCCTCCCTCGCCGCCCGCTTCGCCGCCAAGGAAGCCGCGAGCAAGGCCTTCGGCACCGGCATCGGCGCGGAGCTTTCGCTGACGAGCGTCGGCGTGCTCAACGGCCCCGAAGGCGAACCGGTCGTCGTTCTCGACGACAAGGCGCAGGCGCTGCTCGCCGCGCGCGGCGCGTCCCGCCTCCTGATCTCGCTCACGCATACCGACACGCTGGCCCAGGCCTTCGCGGTGCTGGTCCGCTGAACATGGGCGCTTCCTCCCGCCTGCCGGTCCTGTCCTGCGCCGAAGCCGCGGCGGCCGAAGCGGCCTTCCTCGGCGGCGACGCCAAGCGGTCGTGGGGGCTGATGAACGTCGCCGCGCGCGGCGTCGCCGACGAGGCGCTCGCCTTGCTCGGCCGCAAGCCCGCCCGCATCCTCGTGCTGGCCGGCAAAGGCAACAACGGCGCCGATGCCTTCCTCGCCGCGCTGCATTGCGCCAAGGCCGGCACGGAGATCATGGCGGTCTTCGCCGAAGGCGGCCCCGCCCGCGCCCAGGCCCAGCGAGCCTGGTCCGTCCGCAAGAAAGGCGTCCGCATCGGCATCGTCTCCGCCGCGAACCTGAGCCGGCTCGCCGCGCACGAGTTCGACCTGATCTTCGACGGCATCCTCGGGCAAGGTTTCCGCGCGCCGCTCTCCGCCGAACTCCGCGCGTTCATCCGCGCGACCGACGCCCTGCGCGGCCTACGTGTCGCGGTCGACCTGCCCAGCGGCCTGGGCGACGACGCTTCCGGCCCCGCGTTCCGCGCCGACCTCACGGTCTCGATCGGCTGCCTGAAGCGCCCGTTGCTGTCGCCGAAGTCCGCCCGCTTCGTCGGCCGTCTCCGAGTCCTCGACATCGGCCTCCCGCTCGGCGAGACCGAAGAAGCCTGCGTGACCGCAAGCTCCCTCGCCCCGCTCCGCCGGCCGCGCAGCGCGCGTAGCGACAAGCGCCACCACGGACGCCTGCTCATCGTCGGCGGCTCGGATCGCATGCCGGGCGCCGTGCTGATGAACACCGCCTCGGCGCTCCGCTCCGGCGCTGCGCTCGTCACGACCTGCCTGCCGGAAGCGGTGCGCGCGAAAGCCGCGGTCGCCTATCCCGAAGCCATGTGGCGCGGCCTGGCCACCGGACGTGACGGCACCATCGCCGCTACCAACCTGAAGGAGATCCGTTCCCTGGTCGCCGACAAGGACGCGCTCCTCATCGGCTCCGGCATGGGCGAGAAGACGACGAAGCTCATCGGCGCGATCGTCGCCCGCTGCCCCACGGCGCTCGTGCTCGACGCGGACGCGCTCCGCCCGGCGACCATCGCCGCCTCGAAGGGCGCGCCGGTCCGCGTGCTGCTCCCGCATGGCGGCGAATTCAGGCGCCTGAGCGGCCGCGACGCCTCGGTGCCGGCGGCGCGGGCCTATGCCCGCAAGACGCGGACGATCGTGGTGCTCAAGGGCCCGCTGACCTGCGTGACGGACGGCACCCGCGTGCTGCATGTTCCGTTCGGCGGCCCGGTGCTCGCGCGCGGCGGCTCCGGCGACCTGCTCGCCGGCATCGTGGCTTCGGTGCTTTCACGCCGGCAGGAACTCGGGCTCTCCGCGTTCGACGCCGTCGTCCTCGCGACGACGTGGCACGCGCGCGCCGCCGACTGGCTGAGGGAAAGCCACGGGGAGGAAGCGGTGAGAACCACCGACCTGCTCGCTGGGCTGTCCCCGGTGTTGCGCGGCTGATCAGGCGACGCTGGCTGGCGGGATGCTGCCCATCCCGACCGACCCGCTCGCGCAACGCGTCCTCCTCAACGGACTCAAAGGCGTCGGACCCGTGACGGTACGCCGGCTGCGCGAAGCCTTCGGCGGCGACCTCTCCGTCGCGCTGGGAGCGCCCGCCGAACAGCTCGCCAAGGTGGAAGGCGTCAGCCGGCCCGTCGCCGCCGCGATCGCGGCGCGGGATTTCGACTGGGCCAAGGAGATGGGCCGCGTCCGCGACCTGGGCTTCCGCCTGCTGAGCGAAACGGACCCGGCGTGGCCGGCTTCGCTCGGCAGGCTCTGGGATCCCCCGTTGGTGCTCTACGCCGAGGGCGCGCATTGCCCGGACGAGCGGGCCGTCGGCATCATCGGCTCGCGCCATTGCACGACGTACGGCGCTTCGCTGGCCCGCAGCTTCGCGCGCGACCTCGCCAAGCAAGGCTGGTGGATCGTCAGCGGGCTCGCGCGCGGCATCGACACCGCGGCGCACGAAGGGGCGCTCGAGGCCGACGGCCGCACCGCCGCGGTGGTCGGGCATGGCCTCGACCTGACCTTCCCGCCCGAAGCCGTCCGGCTCCGCGCGCGGATGAAAGCCTCAGGGTGCGTGCTCTCGGAGTTTCCGCTCGGCCGGCCGGCCGACCGGCAGACCTTCCCGCAGCGCAACCGCATCGTCGCCGGGCTGGTCCGCGTGATGGTCGTAGTCGAGACCGACGTCGACGGCGGGAGCATGATCACCGCGCGCTTCGCGGGCGACCTCGGGAAGACGCTCTGCGCCGTGCCCGGCCGGGCCGACAGCCCTTCGAGCCGCGGCTGCCATGCGCTCATCCGCGACGGCGCGACCTTGGTGAGCTCGGTGGACGACATCCTGACGGAGCTCGGCGAAAGCCGAGGCAGTCCGGCGCTCGCGCTCATCGAGGATCCGCCGGAGTTCGCCCGCTGGCTGCCGCACTTCGCGGGCGGGGCCGCGCAGGACGCGGAAAGCCTGGCGGTCCTGGCTGACTGCGCCGTGGCCGAAGCCGCGGTGAGCCTGACGATGATGGAGATCCGCGGCGTGCTCACGCGCCGGCCCGACGGCCGCCACGAGCGCGCCTGACTCAGCGATGCGGCACGTTGCCCTGGTCCGCGGGCACCGCCGCCGACAAAGGGTTGCCGGCGAGGCGGTCGAGCACGGCCTTCGGCTTGGCCAGACAATCGCGCAGGCAGCCCATCACCGGCCGCCAACCGTCGCCGAACGCGGCGGGATAAGCCGAGGCGCGCATGGCTTCATGGTCGGCGAGCCAGAGCGCGCGGACGCAGTGCCAGCCTTGGGAGACGAAGACCACATGGTCCGCCGGATGATAGGCCTTCGCGCGGACGACGGAATCGAGCGTGCGCCAGCCGTAAGGGTCTTCGACGATCGGGCAGGTGACGCCGGCCGCGCGCAGCCGGGCCGCCATCACCCGGGCATGGACCTCGGTGCCCGACGTCACGACGAGCTTCACGCGACCCGAGCGCGCGAGTTCCGCGGCGGCGGCGATCCGCGGACGGAAAGTTCCCGAGTGCTCCTGCGTGCCTTGGACGAACTCATCGGTCCCGAGGAGCACGAGCACCGAACCCTCGGGAACTTCGGACGGCGAGGCGGCCAGCCGACCCCAGCCGGCCGACCAGATCCAGAGGTTGGTGCCGATGAAGAATAACGCCGCCAGGGCCAAGACGACCCCCACCCCGCGTTTGATCCATCTCGACATGGAACCCACGATTACGTCCCAAAACCCGTTGGCAAGGGGGTCTCTGATTAGTTTTTGCTTAAATTTAGACACCAATAGGTTGCCCAAAGCCGTTATTAGGTCATTTTGAGGGGGTGGCCTCCAATGGCACGGATTCTGCCTACTTTTACTCAACATGAGCGCCACACCTTCCGCCACGAACGCCAAAGTCCTGGTCATCGATGACGACAAGGACCTCCGTTACTCGCTGCGGCGCGCGCTCGCGGGCCTCGGCCACACCGTCGTCGAAGCCGACAGCGGCGAGAGCGGCGTCGTCGCGGCCAAGCGCGAGCAGCCCGACGTGATCCTGCTCGATAACCGCATGGGCGGCATGACCGGCATCGAGACCTTGCAGATGCTCCGCGGCGCGCAGCCGCAGGCGATGGTCATCCTGATGACCGCGTTCGGCACGACGCAGACCGCCATCGAGGCGATGAAGTTCGGCGCCTACGACTACGTCATGAAGCCGTTCGACCAGGCGAAGCTCATCGCTCTCGTCGACAAGGCCCTCTCCGCGCGCCGCGACCTCGCGGCCGCCACGAAGTCCACGCGCACGCTCGTCAATCCCGCCGACTACAAGGAAGGCATCGTCGGCAGCTCCGAGCCGATGCAGGAAGTGCTGAAGTCGATCGGCCAGGTCGCCGCCAGCGACGCCACCGTGCTCATCACCGGCGAAAGCGGCACGGGCAAGGAGCTCGTCGCCCGCTGCATCCACCAGCACTCGCTGCGCGCCAAGGGGCCGTTCCTCGCCGTCAACTGCGCGGCCATCCCCGAGAACCTCATCGAGTCCGAGCTCTTCGGCCACGAGAAGGGCGCCTTCACCGGCGCGACCAACCAGAAGCTCGGCAAGTTCGAGCTCTGCGACGGCGGCACCATCTTCCTCGACGAGATCGGCGACATGTCCCTGCCCACGCAGACCAAGGTGCTGCGCGCCATCCAGGAAGGCGAGATCCAGCGCGTCGGCGGCACCACGACCGTCAAGGTCAGCGTCCGCCTCGTCGCCGCGACCAACAAGGACCTCGAGGCGATGGTCACCACCCGCCAGTTCCGCGAGGACCTCTACTACCGGCTCAACGTCTTCCGCATCCGCCTGCCCGCCCTCCGCTACCGCAAGGGCGACGTGCCGCTGCTCGTCGACTACATGCTGCAGCGCCAGGCCGCCGCCAAGAAGACCAAGCCGAAGCGCCTCTCCAACGAAGCCCTCGACGCCCTGCTCGCCTACGACTGGCCGGGCAACGTCCGCGAGCTCGAGAACGTCGTGCAGCGCGCCAACGTGCTCGCCAAGGGCGAGACGATCCTCCCGAAGGACCTCCCGCAGGACGTCCTCAACCCGCGCAAGACCCCCATCGCGCCGCCGGCCGCCGTCGCGCCGGCCGCGGCCGCCGCCGCCTCGCCCGAGTCCGTCGCGCCTGTCGCCGGCCTGATCCCGGCCTACGACACGATCTACAAGCAGTGCCGCGCGAACGACGGCAAATCCATCCTGGCCGCCATCGAGATGGAGATGATCCGTCGCGCCATGGAAGAGACCCGCGGCAACCAGCTGCGCTCCGCGATGATCCTCGGCATCAACCGCTCGACGCTGAAGAAGCGCCTGCTCGAGATGCGCGAGGCCGGCATCAAGGTCTTTACTTAACCTTTGCCTCGGCCTCCCCGGCCGGTAGGATCGGCGAACGGATGCGAACCCCCGCTTTCGGCTGGCGCGACTACTGGCGCATGCTGACCTCCGGCCGCCCTTGGCTGCCGTGGCGCTACTTCCTTGAGGCGCACGCGTTCGACCTTCGCCGCGGCACCGACACCCACGCGCGCGTGCCGAAGGCGGACTTCGGCGCCGAGCCCGCGGGCTTCGCCGAAGGGACCTTCTACATGGCTTCCTGGACGAGCGAGGTCGACTGGGCCTTCCGCGAGACGCGCGCCTTGCTCGGCCCGGAGTTCGACGCGTTCGCGTTCGTCGACGTCGGCTGCGGCAAGGGCAAGGCGGTGCTGCGCTGGACCGAGCTCTGCGCCCGGGCCGGCTCCGCCCAGCGCATCGCGGGTTTCGATTACCACGAGCCCTTGGTCACGATCGCCCGACGGAACCACGTGAAACTCTTCGGCGATCCCGGCCGCCTCACGGCCGCAGGCGCCGAAGACTTCGATCTCGCTCCGCTCGGCGGACGCGTCCTCTGCTACCTGTACAATCCGTTCGGACCCGGACTCATGCGCCGGTTCCTCGGGCGACTACGGGGCCTCGACGTCGTGCTGATCTACAACAACCCGGCGGAGGACGCGACGCTGCGCAAGGAGGGGTTCGTCGTCGTCCGCACGAAGGACGGCGGCTGCCCCAACGCCCGCACGGCCATCTACGTCCGCCGCCCGGGCGCCAATTAACCTTTGCCAGAATCCGGGAATGGGTTTGGTTGAAAAGGTCCCCATGAGCACCTCCCCCCTCCGCACCACCCTGCTGGCCACGGCCGCGCTCTTCCTGAGCTCGTACGCCGCGTTCGCCGGCGAAACGATCCAGCTCTTCGACGGCAAGTCCCTCGCCGGCTGGAAGGCCTCCAAGAATTCCCCCGAAGGCACCTACAAGGTCGAGGACGGCGTCCTCCAGATCCGCGGCGGCCAGGGCCACCTCTTCTTCGTCGGCCCCGACGGCAAGGCGAACTTCACGAACTTCGACTTCAAGGCGAAGGTGAAGACCTACCCGGGCGCCAACTCGGGCCTCTACTTCCACACGGCCTACGAAGACAAGGGCTGGCCCTCCCAGGGCTACGAGTGCCAGGTCAACGGCAGCCACAAGGACATCAAGCGCACCGGCGGTCTCTACGCCGTCCGCGACGTCCTCAACACGCCGGCCGCGCCGGACAACGAGTGGTTCGACTACCGCATCCGCGTCGAGGGCAAGCGCATCCAGATCTGGATCAACGGCAAGCAGACCGTCGACTTCACCCAGCCCGAAGACTGGACCCCTCCGAAGAACATGCCCGGCCGCAAGCTCGGCAACGGCACCTTCGCCATCCAGGCCCACGATCCGGGCTGCAAGGTCGACTACAAGGACCTCGTCGTCGAGCGCCTGCCCTGAACGGACGGCCGATGAAGACGAAAGGCGGACCGCATGGTCCGCCTTTTTCATGCCCGCGCCTCAGGCGAGCGCCCGTTCGAGCTCGGCGATGAGCCGCGCGCGGACGGGCTCGGCCAGCGCCGAAAGCCGGCGCTGCTCGCCTTCGTATTCGACGCGCCCCTCCGGGGTCTCGATCGCGATGGGCCGCAGGCCGATCGCCGAGAAATCATAAGGGCTCGCGCGCATGTCGACGGTGCGGGCGACGTGCGCGAGCTCGAAGGCGTCCGCGGCGAGCTCGGCCGACACCCACGGCTGGGCCTTCATCGCCCATTTGAAGAGGTCCATGGTGACGTGCACGCAGCCGGGCTGCTCGCTGTCGACGCGCGCCTCGAGCGTGGGCGCCAGCTTGTTCAGCGGCCGCGCGCCGGGCGTGAAGAAACGGAAGGCGTCGTAATGCGTGCAGCGCACGGGCATCGCGCGCACGACCGCGTCGGTGCCTTCCGCGCCGAGCCGCAACGGCCACGCGCCGTGTCGACGCTGCTCGGCCTGGCCGTAGACCATGGCCCATTCGTGCAGGCCGAAGCAGCCATGGAAGGCCGCGCGCGCGGCGACGGCCCGGCAGAGCTTAAGGCTGAAGGCGAGCCGGCCGGCCTGGGCTTCGTCGGGCAAGGCCACGCGCACGCGCCCGTCCGTGCCGCGCAGGAAACGATGGTCGTCGAGGAGCTCGTCGGCCTCGGCGAGCGCGACGCCGGCGCCCGGCGTCCACCGGCGCAACGCGGACATCCGGAACGGATAATAGGTGAAGAGGAAGTCCTCGACGGGATCGCGTTCGCCCTTCTGCGCGCGCTCGCGACGGGCCCCGACGAGCCGGTCGGCCCGCGCCTCATGCGCGGCGCGACGGGCCCGCCATTCCGCGGGGCCGAGCACGGCCTGACTGGCGGGCGCGACGCTCAATCGAAGCGACGATGATGGGCGGCGACCTTGACGTACTTCTCGGCCCAGCCCGGCAACGCGGCCTGCTCGGCCGCGGAAAGCGCGCGCACGACCTTGGCCGGCGACCCCATGACGAGCGAGCCGGGCGGCACCTGCGTACCCTTGGTGACGAGCGAGTTGGCGCCGACGATCGATCGCGCGCCGATGACGGCGCCGTCGAGGATGGTGGCGTGCATGCCGATGAGGCATTCGTCGCCGATGACACATGCGTGGATCATGGCGAGGTGGCCGACGGTGACGCGGGCGCCGACCTTGGCCGGCAGGCCGTCGGCGACATGCACGACCGCGCCGTCCTGGATGTTGCTGCCTTCGCCGACCTCGATCGGGGCGATGTCGCCGCGCAGCACCGCGCAGGGCCAGACGCTGGCCTTGGCCCCGACGGTGACGTTGCCGATGACCACGGCCTTGGCGTGGACATAAGCCGAGGCATGCGCCGTCGGCCCGATGGACAGGTTCCGGGTCAGCTCCTTGGAAAGGGCCGCATCAGGGTCCACGGGCTCCTCGAACTGGCCGCCTTGGTAGAAAGGGTTCATCTCCCAAGAATTAAGCACCTCCCCCCGGCAGGGAAGGCCGAACCACCCCTGTCCTCCCCTTTTAGCCAGTTTTAACAGCAAAACGCTTACCCCACCCCCTACCTCCAGCCCCCATGCCTACCCCCACCCCTTCCCCTATCCCTAAACTACCGACAATTCCCCTTGCCAATGACCCCTCAGTCCGTTTGCTCCGACCTTCCGACAGCCATGAAGGCCACATTTATCACCCCCGGTCGCCAATTCACCGTCACTCAGGGCGACATCCTCATCGTCAACCAGTACCCTGGTAAGAACGAAGGC
>JACCDP010209318.1_pt1 | contig 19941 bp, 20 predicted proteins | sample 7445841 | NCBI WGS metagenome assembly JACCDP01 (sample SAMN15323441, study PRJNA562643) | freshwater metagenome | isolation source: river surface water | place: USA:Blue River Watershed | collected 2017-08-17
ATGAGTCCACCCGCACCGCGTGTGCCGCTGCAGAGTGTTCGAGGGGTGACAGCAGCGCGGTCAGTGGCTCCGGAGCGCCAGCATCACCTCGGCGACGATGAGCAGCACGACCAGCACCTCGACGAGGAGCGCCCGGGTTGCGTCGACCTCGCTGCGCAGCACGTTGTAGACCTGCTGGAGAAGCGCCTGTTTTCGCGTGACGCCGGCCTCCCAGGCGGGGATGCGCAGGCTGTCCACGACGGCGCCGTAGAGGCGGGCCAGGTAGGTATCGCCGATGATCTTGATGGCGTTCTCGACGCGCTCGACGAACTCGGCGATCTCCAGCATCACGGCCATGGTCCGGTGCAGCACCTTGGCGTAGCTCCGGAACGGTCCGCGCGCCCGTCGCCGCCTCAGCGCGACCTCGCCGTAGAGGTGATCGAGCTCGCGATCCAGCAGCTCGTCGTAGTAGCGCAGCTCGAGCAGCTGGGCGTTCGCCAGCTCGATGACGTCGATGACATCCGTGTCGCCCGCCGGCTCCACCACCACCGCCGTCGACCAGCCGGCGACGCACAAGTCCTCGCCCGAGTAGCTCGCCCGATGACGCGTCGCCTCGGCCACCTCGTTCGCCGACAGGCGCGCCCCGGGGGGCTCGCCCAGCATCAGCCGCGCAAGGTCGGGCAGCGGCAGCGGGACGCCGTCCTCTCCGACGTAGGTCGAGACCGACAGCCGGTCGATGGCGAGAATGACGTAGTCCTCGAAAAGCGCGCTGTGGTGCCTTTGCGACAGGGCCGGCGCCAGCCGGTCAGCCAGCCGGTCAGCCTCCTCGCGTGCCAGCCGCGTCAGCTGCTCATCCACCTGCGCCGCTCGCACGAGGGCGCTCGTTTCGGCCCACGATATCGGCGAGGGCAGGGCGATGCGCAGGCGGATGCTGACGGCCCCGAAGTCGAAGAGGCGCGCCGTCAGTTCGGCCTGGAACTCCCGGTCGGCCAGCCGAATCGTCCGCGCTCCCAGCGGGAGCGCCAGCGGCGGGCTCGGCAGCAGCAGCGGCGTTCCGCGCGCCGTCACCGACTTCTTCTCGGCAGGCACCAGCGCAGCGACGCGTCCCAGATCGATCTCGTCGGCGATGTCGAACTGCCGCAGCACCAGCACGGCGCCCGACTCCACGGCGGGCGGTCCTCCGGCCACCGGCAGCGGAGCGCTCGTGGTCGGCGCGACGGCGCCCGGACCCCAGCCGTCCGTCGGGCGCCGCGAGGTCGTTCCGAGGCTCATTCCGGGCTCCCGCCGCGGCTACAGCGGCTGCTACAGCGGCTGCGACAGCGGCTGCACCGACACGTTGTCGAAGAAGACGTCCGTCGCCCACGACGAGAGGCCGAACCGGTCGTGCCCGGGACCGGACAGCGGCGCCGGGTCGTCGAAGGCGAGGAACCGCTCGCCATCGATCATCCACTCCAGCCGGCCTCCGCGGCGTTCGATTCTGAAGTGGTACGAGCGCCCCTTTTCGACCTTCCGGTCACGGCGCTCCTTCCGATCCGCGCCGTGCTCATCGAGCCGCGCGATGGTCGAGATGGTGTTGCTCCAGCCCCCGAAGATCAGCACGTAGCCGGTCGAGTGGCCCCGCCCGTCGCCGAAAATCTCGCACTTGATGTCGCCCGAGGCGTGCTCGGCCCGGACGTCGAACTCCACCGCGACGTCCCGCGGCAGCGCCGCCTGCAGCCAGAGCGGATTGTTCTTCACTCCGGGGGAGTAGAGCCAGCCCTCCTGAATGCGCCAGGAGCCGCCGGTCGGTGCCTTCCATGCATCGCCCAGCGCCGTCGGGGCCCGCTCGAAGTCGTCGCTGAACGGCACCGCAGCCTTGACGTCGGCCTGGCCGCGCAGCGCGAGGTGCAGGAACGGGACGTTGATGATCGCGAGCAGCACGGCGATTGGTATCCAGATGCGCCTGCTCTTTAGGGGATGCGCCCCGGCGACCGCCGCGCCGTAGCTTTCTCCGTCACCGCTCCGGGGCGGGACTTCGGTCTGCTGCTCGGGGCCGCGCTCGGCGGTGGGCGACGTCGGTGCGTTCATTCCTCTCCCGGTGCGAGCGACAGCTCGGCGTAGTCGGGCAGATTTTCTCGCATGTAATCCTTGAGCTTCTGCGTCAGGCGGGCCTCCAGCTGCCGCGCCCGCTCGCGGGTGACGCCGAACGTGTCGCCCACCTCCTGCAGCGTCAGCGGCTCGTCGGAGACCAGGCGCTTTTCGAAGATGAAACGCTCCTTGTCCTGCAACGTCTTCGCGAAGTCGGCGAGCCGCGCGCGGAATAGCTCGGCGATTTCACCTTCGGCGAGCGCGTCGTCCAGCGCCGGCCCCCCCTGCGCCAGCCTCTGGGCGTAGCTCGTGGTGCCCTCCTCGTTCGTCGGCGCGTCGATGGAGAACTCGTCGCCGTCCAGCCGCTGGTCCATCTCGACGACGTCCTCCTCGCTGACCTGGAGCCTCTCGGCGAGCAGCTTCGGCTCCGGCGCGAAGCCCTGGGCCGCCAGCCGCTCCTTCTCCTTGCGCAGGTTGAAGAAGATCTTCCGCTGCGCCTGCGTGGTCCCCAGCTTCACGAGCCGCCAGTTGTCCATCAGGTAGCGGATGATGTAGGCCCGGATCCACCAGGCCGCATAGCTGGACAACTTGACGCCGCGCTCCGGGTCGAACTTCCGGACCGCCTGCATCAGCCCGACGTTCCCCTCCTGAATCAGGTCGAGCAGGTTGAACGCCGCGCGCCGGTATTCCCAGGCGAGCTTCACCACGAGGCGCAGGTTCGCCGTCACGAGCCGGTAGGCCAGCTTCGGGTCGCCGGTCCGGATGTACTCGCGGCTCGTCGACAGCTCCTCCTCACGGGAGAGCAGCGGGTGCCGCTGCACCTCGGCCATGTAGCGCTGCAGAAGGTCGCGCGACTCTGCGTCGGCCGTACCCAGGGAACGAGGCCCGGCCGGAACGATCGCCTGCCCGGCACCCGCCTCGCCCTCGTCAGACAGCTCGGGCGCCTCCGAGGCGGGGTCGAACGACTCTTCTTCTTCGTCCGGGCTGGCGGCGGACGTCGTCTCCGGCGCGTCGTCGCTCCGGGCCGCCAGAGCGCGCTTCACGGGGGCGCCCGACGGCTGGTGCACCCGCCGCGGCGCCTCAGAACCCGCCGCAGCCGCGTCGACGGCGGCTCGGGTCGAGCCCGTTCCCGCTCCCTTGGCCGGGCTCGGCTTGGGCTTCCTTGGGCTCTTTCTCGAGGGCGCGTCGGGCATCGGTCCCATCGGGGCACGAGAGGCCCAGAGGCATAGCCCCGCACGCCACCGCACGCAAGCCGGGGCCGCATCGGGAAGACGGGCCGACGGGCCCCTCCGAACCCGCGACCTGTCCAGTGTCGGACGCTTTCCCCGGCGCTTCCGCCGAGGGCCCGAAAACCAAAACCACCGTGATCGCAATGCCTTGCCGCACCGGACCGCCGAAACCGCTCCCGGTGGGCCCTTTTTCCCTTGGAGCGCTTTCGGGTTTCCTCTACCGTCCGCCCCTCTTTGTCGGCTCTCCGGTCGCCCTCGCGCGGCTCTGGAAGAAGGGCGAACGGTTGACGCACCGAGCGGTCATCATTGGCGCTGTCGTGGGAGGGCTTCTGGTCCTTTCCGGCTGCGCCGTGTCGCCCTCGGTCCTCCGGGCCTCCCGCGCCATCGACGCCGTGATTCCGACGCCCGAGCCGTCGCGGCCTGCTCCGGCGCCGCTCCTGACGCAGGGGCCGGTCCGCCCGGTCGCCGCCGCGCCCGCAAAGGTCGCCGCCGCACCCGCCCGAACGGCTGCGCGTCCGGCCCGCTCCAGCAAGCCTGCTCCGGTCGTCGCTGCCGCAGCATCCGCCGCCGTCTCCGCACCCGCCCCGGTCGCAGCGGCCTCGGCGGCGCCGGCCCCCGTCACCTCTCCCGTGGCGCTGGCGGTCCGGAGCGCTGCGGAGACCGTCGCGATCCCGACCGTTCCGCCGAAAAAACTTCAAGACGAGGGCGACAGCGACTCCGACGACATCGAGCCGGACGAGGGCGATTCCGACGACGACGCCGAGGGCGGCGCCGACGAGGAGGATGGCGCCCCGGTCGACCCCAAGGCGCCCTTCGCGCCCCGCTACACGCAGCAGTGGAGCGACGAAGAGCTGCTTCGAACGTGGAAGGAGGACCCGCAGGCGCTGGGCTCCATCGCGCTCGGTCTGGTCGACCAGGGCCGGATGCTCAACGCCGTGCCGTTCCCGGCGGGGCCGCACTGGACCGTGGTCGACCCGGCCAACACCTACGCCACCCAGGAGACGGTCGATTACCTCGTCGCCGCGTTGACGCGCGTGGGCGAGCGGTTCCCCGGCGAGGTCATGCGGGTGAACCACATTTCGCGCCGCGACGGCGGGTGGCTCCGGCCCCACAAGAGCCACCAGGCAGGCCGCGACGTCGACCTGGGCTTCTACCTGCTGCCGGACGGGGCCCCCTCGCATGGCAAGGGCAAGGGCGGCCGCATGGACCTGAAGCTGAACTGGGCTCTGGTGCGGGCGCTCATCGAAGAGACCGACGTCCAGATGATCATCCTGGATCGCCGTCTCCAGAAGACGCTCTACGAATATGCGCTGGTCGAGGAGGGTGAGGACAAGGCGTGGCTCGACGGACTGTTCCGCGCCGGCAAGGCGTCGCTGTTCCAGCACGCGCCCCGGCACAGGGATCACTTCCACGTCCGCTTCTTCAACCCGAAGGCGCAGGAGCTCGGTCGCCGGCTGCAGCCGCATCTGGGGGAGAAGCCGGATGAGGGCATGGCCTTCCACCGCATCCGCCGCGGCGACACGCTGGGCGCCATCGCACGCAAGTACCGTTCGTCGGTGGCGGCCATTCGGCGGGCGAACCCAGGCGAAAGCCTCGGTCGCCTCGTGCCTGGTCGTGCGCTGATGGTGCCCGCTCGCGGACCCTGCACCCGCTGCCCGGTTGCTCCAGAGGTGCTCGTGCCGCCGCGCCGTCTGCCTCCGCCGAAAGCGCCGGTGGCGATGGTCCGCACGAGCGGGCTGCCGCACTGCTAGCTGGACGGCCGGTCTGGGCCCCGGAGGCTCTTCATGGTCTCGGTTCTCATTGTCTGGCTCTGCTCTGCCGCGGGCTTCATGGCTGCCTCGACGCTGCTCCGACCGAACTTCGTGGTGAAGGGCGGCTTCGGGAGTGCCCTCTGGGTCGCGATGCTGACCGGCGTGGCGAACCTGCTGCTGGGCTGGGTCGTCAAGTTGGCGCTGGTGATCGGCACGCTGGGCCTCGCGCTGCTCATGGGCTTCCTGCTGCGATGGGTCGCGCTCGCCCTCGTCCTGAAGCTGGTCGACGCCTTCTCCGACCGCCTGCGGATCAAAGGCTTTGTGCCGGCGTTGTTGGGGGCGGGAATCATCAGCATCGCGACGGGCTTCGGCGAGTTCCTCACCCGCTAACGCTTCAGTCCCGTCGCCGAGCGGTCTGCGCCGGTTTGTCGGGAACGGGTTGTCCGCGGCGGCCTCGGCCAGCTAAGGTCCACCCATGGGTGTCGGGCCGGACCGGACCAGCGACAGCACTGCGAGCGAGGCGTCCCCGGCGGAGGGCGCCACGACGTCGTCTGCTTCTGTCAGCGGGGCGCCGCGGCCCCTGCCTCGGCGGCGACGGTGGCTCTTTCCGGCAGCGCTCACCACCCTGCTCGCTGCGCTCGGGGCCGGTGCCTTCTTCGCCCGAAGCGGCCCGGTGGGCGACACCGAACCCGGCGAGGGCATCACGGCCGCCTCCTGCCCTCCGGACATGGTCTTCGTCCCGGGTGGCGCCTTCCTGATGGGCAGCGACGATTCGCCCGAGGGGATGGCCGACGACGAGCGACCCGCCCACCACGTGACCCTCCGAGGCTTCTGCATCGGCCGAACCGAGCTGACGCAGGCCGGTTGGAAAGCGGTGATGGGAACCAACCCGTCCTTCTTCAAGCAGGGCGACAAGCTCCCCGTCGAGACGCTGAGCTGGTTCGACGCCGTCGCCTATTGCAACCGCCGCTCGCAGGCCGAGGGGCTGCGGGCCGCCTACGAGGTCGAGGGGAAGTCTGTTCTTCTCAACCCGGCCGCGAACGGCTACCGGCTTCCGACCGAGGCCGAATGGGAGTACGCGGCGCGCGGAGGGACCGCCGAGAGCGCTTACGGACCCCTCGACGAGATCGCCTGGCATGACGCCAACAGCGGCGGCCAGCCCCACGAGGTGGGCACGAAGCGCCCGAACGCCTACGGGCTGCACGACATGCTCGGCAACGTCTGGGAATGGGTGGGCGACTGGTACGGCGAGTACCCGGCCAATCCGAGCCGCCAGCCGACCGGGCCTGCCTCGGGCGCGGCAAGGGTCCTTCGCGGCGGAAGCTGGGCGCACGACGGCTTCGACAATCGCGTCACGAGCCGGGTCAACAGCCCGCCGAAGCTCGCGTACGGCACGCTCGGATTTCGTCCGGTGCGCGCCCTGCGCTGAGGAGCCGTGCCCGCGCAATCGGAGGCTGCACGCGCTTACGGCTCCCTGTGGGCCGGTGGCTGGACCGGTGATCGCCACGACTCGACGTGAAGCGACCATCGGCCCTGCTGGATGGCGCAGCGGCGGCCCACGGCGTGGAGCACCGGCGCCAGGGCATCCAGCAGCGCGTCGGGAAGGTTGATGCAGACGAGGCCGCTGCCGTTGAGCCGGTTTCGCTTGTGTTCCAGCGGCGTGGTGATGAGGTCGATGGAGGCGCCGGGCAGCCCCGCTTCACGCACCGCGCGCTGCAGCACGTGGGGGCGCGACCAGCTCTTGATGGGGTACCAGAGCAGCTGAACGGCGTCCGGCCGGACCCGATGCGTGTCGACGAGGCTCCTCACGGCGTTCCCCCAATCGTCGCGGCTCACGTAGGGCGGGTCGCAGAGCACCACGAGCGGTTCGGCAGGGGTGCTCCTCTCGACCAGCTGCCGAAGCCCTGCGAAGCCGTCTTCCTGATGGACGCTGACCCGTCCGTCATGGCCGAGATGCTTGCGAAGGCCGGTCGCCGGCTCGTCGGCCAGCTCGAACAGCTCGAGACGCGCCGAAGGTCCCAGCAGTCGTGCCGCGAGGCCGGGCGAGCCGGGGTAGGTCTCGGGCCGGTCGGGGCGGCGCGACAGGCTCTGAACGATTCGGAGCCACGCATCGACGCCGGGGCCCTGAACCGGGTCCCGCCAGATTCGGTAGACGCCCTCGGTCCATTCGCCGGTCGTCCGCAGCTGGTGAAGTCCTTCACCCGAGTGCGTGTCGACGTAGGTGATCCTCTCGTCGCGACCAAATTGCTCGAGCAGCGCGGCGAGGACGATGTGCTTGAGGACGTCGCCGACGTTGCCGGCGTGGAAGACGTGCGCGTAGTCGTTCTCGGGGCCGGCGGGGGGCGTCGTCATGGGCGCGCATGATGCCCCAAACCCGCCGAACTCACGCGGCTCCCGACCCGGATTCGCTGTCCGAATGGCGTCGGCGGCGTTAAGAAGGACGTCTCATTCGAGGGCGCCGCGCCGCCGTTTCAGGAGGAAGCCATGAAGCTGTTTTACAAGCCGGGTGCCTGCTCGCTGTCGCCGCACATCGTCCTGCGAGAGGCGGGGCTGCCGTTCACGCTCGTCAAGACCAACACCCGCGCCGGCACCACCGACGAGGGCGGCGACTTCCGCACCATCAACCCGAAGGGCTACGTGCCGGCGCTCCAGCTGGACGACGGTGAGGTGCTGACAGAGGGGCCCGCCATCGTGCAGTACCTCGCCGATCTGGTGCCGCAGAAGGGCCTCGCCCCGGCCTCCGGCACCTTCGCGCGCGCCCGGCTGCAGGAGTGGCTGAACTACCTGAGCACCGAGCTGCACAAGGGCATCTCGCCGCTCTTCAACCCGAAGGCGCCGGACGAGTGGAAGGCCTTCTCGCGCGACGCGATGGACGCGAAGCTCAAGTGGGTCGACGGCCAGATTGCGGGCAAGGGCCCGTTCCTCATGGGCGCCTCCTTCTCCGTCGCCGACGCCTACCTCTTCACGATTCTGGGGTGGTTGCAGTACGTGGGGCTCGACCTCGCGTCATACCCGGCGCTGGCGGCCTACCGCGCCACCATCGCCCAGCGGCCTGCGGTCCATGCTGCCCTCACGGCAGAGGGCCTCATCAAGTAGCCGCGTTCACGGCACCGACGCCTGCTTCGACCGCTGGTAGGCGCCGTTCTCGTCGAAGACCGGCGCGCCGAAATCCTCCTGCGACAGCTTGCGGATGAGGCCGATCGCCTTGCGTTCGGGGTCGGGTACGGGACGGCCGGGGCGCGCGAGCAGCGTCGGATGCAGCTTCGCGCCCAGGGCGACGCCGTTTTCCGCGAGGGTCACCTCCAGCACCGTGCTGATGCCGAGCGGTCCCGTCAGGTCGAACGACTCCCACGCCGAGAAGTTGCCCAGCGAGTAGATGGCAAGACGGTCCTTGTAGATCTCGGCGCCGCGCAGGACGTGGGGTCCGTGGCCCAGCACCAGGTCCGCGCCCGCGTCGATGACGGTGCGGACGAAGGCGCGGCTGTCGCCCCTGTTCTCGCCCAGATGATGCTCGGTGCCCTGCGGCACGTGGACCTTGGTCGCCCCCTCCGCGCCGGCGTGGAACGAGACGACGACGAGGTCGGCCTCGCGGTCGACGTCGGCCACCACCTTGCGCGCGAGGTCCAGGTACTGCACCTGATAGACGCCGCCGCCGAACGAGAAGGCGACGAGCGCGACTTTCAGCCCCCGCACCTGCATCCAGGCGATGTCTCCGATGGGACCCGAGTGCTTGATGCCGGCCTCGTCGAGGGCGCGAATGGTCGAGCGGCGGCCTTCGGGCCCGAAGTCGCCCGCGTGGTTGTTCGCGACGCTCATCACGTCGAAGCCCGACTCGGCGAGGCCCTTCGCGAATGCGGTGGGCGCGCGGAAGGCGTAGCAGCGGCCCTTGGAGCCGCGTCCGCACTTGCGGCTCTCGCCTGCGTCGGCGAGCGCCGTCTCGAGGTTGCCGAAGGTGAGGTCCGCGTCGCGCAGCAGCGGCGCGACCGAGGAGAGGAAATCGGCGGCTCCGCCCGGCGGCAGCGCGGCCTGAGCCTCCGGCCAGCCGCGTCCCAGCTGCACGTCTCCGACGGCGCGGATGGTCAGCGTCCGCTCTCCGGCAGGGGCGCGCTCGGGCTCGGGCAGCGCCTTGGGCTCGGGCAGGGCGGCCAGCGCGCGCGCGTCGTTGCGGCGGGAGATCAGCGCGGGGTAGCTGTCGGCGAGCTCGGGCCAGTCCGGGGCGATGGCCTTGAGCCGGTCCCAGGTCGCCACCGCCTCGTCCCACTTCGACAACAGCTGCTGTGCCCAGCCCAGCTCCCACAGCGCCGCCTTGTTCTGCGGGTCGAGCGCGAGGGCGCCCATGAAGCGTCCTGCGGCCTCGGCGGCGCCGTCTTCGCCCTTCTCCTTGAGCAGCGCGCGGCCCTGCTCCACCAGCGCCTCGGCAGGGGAGGGGGGCGGTGCAGTCGCGGCGGCAGGTTCCGGAGCGGTCTGGGCCGCCGAGCGGTGCGAGCCGAGCGATGCGATCAGTGCGGCGAGGCCGGCCGACCGGCGTGCGATGCGAGCGATCTGCTTGAACATGGTGCCGATGCTGTCACGGCCTCTCGCGCGGGAGCAAGGCGCGCCCTGCCGGCGTGTGCCGATGGTAGCCTCGCGTCCATCATGACGGAGCCCGTCGTTCCCCAGCCGCCGCCCCCGCCGATGAAGCCGGATCGGCCGCGGCGCTGGTCGTTTGGTGGGCGGGCCGGTCTGGCGCTTCTGGCCTGCTGGATGCTGTTCGACCTGTGGGCGATCCATTCGACCGATCCCGATTTCTACCTGCCCGATCTCTTTCGGCCCTTGCTGCTGGGTCTGGCGGCGCTCTTCCTTCTCGCGGGCCTGCTGCCTTGGGCGCTGCTGCGCCGGGGCTTTCGGACGATGCTGCTGCTGGTGGCCGCGTCGGTGCTGATGCTCGAGGTCTGGGGCCGATACCATCCCGTCGAGCTGGTGCAGGTCGAGCGGACGGAGGACCCCCTCCTTCGGTACCGCTACAAGGCCGGCGTCCGCATGAAGCGGGATCCATCGCGAGACGAGCACCTTTCCATCACCTCGGACGGCCTCTTCGAGCTGCCTCACGCGATACCCAAGCCGCCGGGCGTCTTTCGGATCGTGCTTCTGACCGGCTCCATCGCGAACGACAGCGCCGTCGGGTACGACGACCGCTTCCCGCGGCGGCTGGAGGCGGCGCTGACGGCCCGCGCCGGCCGTCCGGTCGAGGTGGTGAACGTCTCGTGCGAGGGCTGGAGCACGCTTCAGCAGGTGCGGGCTCTGGAGCGCGTGGGGCTGAAGTACGAGCCCGACCTGGTGCTGCTCGCCTACATGCTGTCGAGTGCATCGCTGCAGGACGGCTCCGCGCGCCGCTTCGGAAATTCGTACTTCCTGTTCCGCTTCCTGCCGCTCGTCGCCAAGGCGCGGGTCGGCAGCCTCTGCGGCCTCTACGCGCCCTACCACGAGGGATGGGCCTTCGAGGCGGTGGTGCAGAACTCGTTCGAGCGCCTCGGGCTTCTGTCGAAGATTCACGGTGTGCCGGTCCAGGTGGCGGTGCTGCCCGTCATGGAGCGGTTCGACGATCCGATCTGCGTTGGGCTTTACGACAAGGTGGTGACGAGCGCCGCCGGCGCGGGGCTGCCCGTCATTCGCGTGCCCGACGCCTTCGCCGGCCGATCGCACCATGAGTTCGAGAAGCCGGGACAGCCCATGGACGCCTGTCACCCGAACGGCGCGGGACACCGTCTCATCGCCGAGACCCTTGCCGCGGGGCTCCTGCCTGCCGTGACGGCGCCGAAGCGCGTCCCATCGCCGTTGACAATCCCGTCCGTTGAAACTACCCCCGAAACACCATGACCCAGATCCGAACCCTCGTCCTTGCGGCGATCGCCGCCTTCGCCTGCACGCCCGAGCCGGTGAAGCCCGACCCCATCGTCCTCGCGCGGCTCGGCACCGTCTGCACCGCGGCTTCGGAGTGCGGCAGCGGCACCTGCTACCAGGGCGTCTGCACCCGCCAGTGCTTCGTCCAGGGCGACTGCCCCGTGGGCTTCGACTGCGGCGTGCTCGGACCGGACGACTCGGCGGGCTTCTGCATCGCCGCCAACTGGACCGACGCGGAGCAGGGCGGCTTCGGCACCGACTGCTCGGCCTCGGCGGCCGGCTGCGGCGGACAGAACAGCTGCGCCGACGGCTTCAGCTGCCACGCTTACGACGCGCAGTTCCGTGAAGAGATCAGATGCAACGCCCGCGCCTACTGCACCAAGGGCTGCGAGGCCGACCGCGACTGCCCGCCCGACTTCTTCTGCGGTCGAGACTCCGCACAGGCGCCGAAGAGCTGCCTGCGACGCGCCGCCTGCGACCAGTGTGCGACCGACGACCAGTGTCCGCCGAGCCACATCTGCGCGCAGCTGGCCGACCTGTCCCACGCGTGTCTCAAGCGCTGTGAGGCTGCGTCCGACTGCCTCAAGCCGGCGAAGGACGGCGACAGCGGCGCCTACGTCGGCAAGCCGTTCGAGGTGTGCGCAGAGGACCGCGACGGCAAGGGGAAGGTCTGCACGCCGACGTCGGGCCGCTGCCATGGTGCCAGCGCCATCCCGTCCATCACGGGTGACGGACAGGTCTGCTCGCCGTGCCGGGAGGGCCACACCGAGGACTGCGCGCCGAACCACCTCTGTCTGACGACCTCGACGGGCGAGCGGCTCTGCACGACACCCTGCCAGCTCGGCCTCTCGCAGTCGAACGGCCGGTTCAGCGTGACGAGCGACACCTGCCCCAGCGGCTCGTTCTGCTTCCTGACCGAGGACCCGAGCAACTGCGGCTCGTCGTGCCGCAAGGGAGGCATCTGCACCGCCGACCCGACCTACTCGACCAACGTCACCTGCTACCCGTCGCCGTAGAGCGATCAGGCGGCAAAGAGGCCCTCCATGTTGTTGACCGGAAAGACCGTGCTCGTCACCGGCGGGGCTTCGGGCCTCGGTCGGGCCACCGCCGAGGCGTTCCTCGCGAAGGGTGCGAAGGTCGTCCTTGCAGACCGCAACGTCACCGCGGGACAGGAGGCCAAGGCCGCCATGGGTGAAGCGGCGCTGTTCGTCGAAACCGATGTGACGAGCCCCGCGAGCATGCAGGCCGCCATCGACGCAGCCGTCTCCACCTTCGGCGCGCTGCACGTCGTCGTCGGCTGCGCCGGTGTCGGGACCGCCGCCCGGATCATCGGCAAGGAGGGGCCGCAGCCGCTCGAGAAGTTCGCGCAGGTCATCACCGTGAACCTCGTGGGGCAGTTCAATGCGCTGCGCCTCGGCGCCGCCGCCATGGCGAAGAACGCGCCCGACGAGAACGGTGAGCGCGGCGTCGTCATCTCCACCGCCTCCGTCGCCGCCTTCGAGGGGCAGGTCGGCCAGGCGGCCTATTCGGCCTCCAAGGCGGGTCTGGTGGGCCTCACGCTGCCGGCCGCCCGCGAGTTCGCGCCGCTCGGCATCCGCGTGAACACCATCGCGCCCGGCATCTTCGACACGCCGATGCTGGCGGCGCTGCCCGAGGCCGCCCGCCAGTCGCTGGGGCAGCAGGTGCCCTTCCCCTCGCGCCTCGGCCGCCCGTCGGAATACGGCGCGTTGGCGGTCCACATCTGTGAAAACACGATGGTGAACGGCGAGACGATTCGTCTGGACGGCGCCCTTCGCATGGCCGCGCGGTAGCCGACGATCGACCGCCTCAACTGTTCCGTCAGGGCACATCTCTGCGTCGGAACCCTGTGCCACCCTTCGAGCAGTCGCCTCTGACCGTCCTGGAGTCTTCCATGAACCGTCTTGTCTTGCTCGCCACCCTGGCCCTCGCCCTCGCGACCGCCTGCAGCGTCACCACGGAAGACGTCTGTCAGCACGCCGTCGAATGCGGCGTCGAGAACCACAGCGTTGAAGATTGCGTGAATGACCTCGAGCAGGCTCGCGCCCGGCTGTCGCCTTGTCCCGGCGCACAGGCGGCCTTCGACGACTACATCTTCTGCTCAGGCGAGCTCTCGTGCGAGGCGTTGCAGAACGACGAGACCGATACCGCCTGCAACTTCGCTGCGTTCGCGGCGGCGTTGGACGCTTGCAGCGCTCCATGAACTACCGGCCGCCTCATTCGACGCGCGCCCCTCATGCCGGCCCGGAACTCGCGGTCCCGTCCGCTACCGGTGGCGTCGGTCGCGAGTGCGCTGTCTAGAAGCCGATGCCAGCGCGCGGCGTTTCGCCCTTCACGCCGTTCCGGGCGGCCGCCTTGCGGTCTTCGATGACCTTCAGCATCCGCTTGCGAATGAGGCCCCGCTTGACGCTGGAGAGGCGGTCGACGAACAGCACGCCGTCCAGGTGGTCCATCTCGTGCTGCAGGGCGATGGCGAGCAGGCCGGTCGCCTTGAGCTCGAAGCTCTCACCCTTTTCATCGAGCGCGCGAACCGTCACCTGGTCGAAACGCTCGATCTCTTCGCTCTCGCCGGGGATCGACAGGCATCCTTCCGCGTATTTCGTGCGGCCCTCGGCGCTGGCCAGCTCGGGGTTGATGAAGACCCGCAGCTTCTCGCCCGGCTGACGGGGCGAGGTGTCGACGACCAGAATGCGCTTCGAGACGCCGATCTGCGGGGCCGCGAGCCCCACGCCCTCTTCGGCGTACATCGTGTCGACCATGTCCTGAACGAGCTTCCGGATCGAGTCGTCGACCTTCGCGACGGGCTTCGCCTTCTGCTTGAGCGCCGGATCCGGATACACGAGAACTTCCCGCACCATGTTGAATCTCCGCGACGCGCCCCGAGTACGACCAGAGCGCGGCCCATCCTAACGCGGTGCGGCGATGGTCGCAAACCGGCCCCGAACGGCCCCTCGGGCGGCTACTTCCAACTCTCGGGTACGAAGACGATGTCGCCGGGGCGCAGGAAGAAGTTGGCGGCCCGCCCCATGCCGATGTCCTGCACCGCGACGCGGAACCGCTCGTCGCGGCCGCCGCTGGTTCGAATGACGTTCGTCTGGTTCTGGTCTGCGAACTGGGCGAAGCCTCCGGCGGCGACGATCGCCTGCAGCACCGACATGTTTTCTTCGTACGGATAGGAGCCGGGCTTCGCGACGTGGCCGTAGACGACCACCTTCTTGGACGAGGTGTCACGCGCGATGACGGCGACCTGGGGGTTCTTCAGGAAGCCGCCGCGCAGGCAGTCGGTCAGGCGGGTGGCCACCTCTCCGGTGGTCTGCCCCAGAACCTCGACGCGTCCGCAGAAGGGGAAGTCGATGGTGCCGTCGGGACCGACGCGGAAGGCGCCCGAGAGGTCGGGCTCCTGAAAGACGCGCACTTCGAACAGGTCGCCGCTGCCCAGACGCGCGGCGAGCGGTGCGGGATCGGGTGGGCTGACGCTTCCGACGGCCGGGCCGGCCTCGCGCGTGGGCCGGGGACACCCGGAGATGACGAGGGCGAGCAGCACGACGAGGGACGGAAGGGCGATCGAGCGCAGCGTCGGGGCGTTCATCGTCAGAACAACACGGCCGCGCCCAGGCCGCCTTCCCAGCGTGCGAAGTCGTAGGCGTCGCTGCCCGACGACAGGCTGGTGGTGCGCGCCGTGAGTCCGAGGCGGAGGTTCGCCAGCAGCCAGTCGTTGAAGTGGTACTCGGCGAGGCCGTTCAATCCGACCGTGAAGTCGGTGCGGTCCGATTGGGTGCCGCCGTAGCCCAGCAGGTCGAGCGAAGCGGTGGCGGTGGTGACGAGGCGGTTGAACTGGCCCCGGAACTCCACGAAGGCGCGGTTGTCGGTGAAGAAGAGCGCCGCGCTGGCGACCGGTTCGTCGAAGCGCGCGTAGCCGACGCGGGCGCTCAGCCGTTCGGTGAAGCGGTAGCCGACCTCGGTCTGGGCGAGGAAGTTGTGTCGGGTGGCGCCGCCGCCGCTGAACAGCACCGCGCCGTAGCCCAGCTTGACGTTGAAGGTGAGGCGGGTGGTGAGAAGCGTGCCGAAGCCGACCATGGCGCGCAGCGGCGAGGCGTCCTGGGCGTTGGCCGCCGTGGCGCCGGCGAGGTAGCTCTTCCAGCCGTAGTTCGCCTCGAGCGTGATGCCCGTCTTGGGCAGGAGGCGCCACTTGGCGTCGAAGCCGACGCGGTTGAGCAAGGCGTTGAAGGCCGACGCCTGTTCGGGGTTGCACGTCAGGTCGCCCTCGGGGCAGCTCCGGTAGGTGGCGCCGTTGAGCGCCGCGACCTGCGCAGAGTAGGCGTCGAGGCCCAGCTCGTAGTTCAGGCCGAACTCGATGGCCCCGCCGCCGGGCTTGCCCCAGCCTCTCACCCGGGTGGAGCTGGAGAGGCCCAGCACGCCGACGGCGAAGACCGGGTTGTTGGTGCGGTCCGAGCGGGTCAGCTGCTCGGTGACGTCGAGGCCGTAGGAGCCCTTCGGGTTGACGTTGAGGCCGCCGGTGAGGTTCGCGCCCAGGAACGAGAAGGCCGAGGTGTCGGCGTTGAGGCCGAGGTACTGGTTCCAGTCGATGCCGCCGGAGAGCTTGGCCTGAAAGAACTCGCCGGGAACGTCCAGCGCGAAGGTGCCGCGGGCGAGGCCGATGCCGTCGCCGGGGTTTTCGATGGTGGTGCCGCTGCCGCTCGCGCTGCCGCCGACGGCCATGGAGTCGTACCGGCCCGACAGTTCGAGGCCCAGCCTGAGCCTGCCCGGGCCGATCTTGAAGCCTTCGCCCAGCTTCGCGTGGGCCGCGGGCGCCGTGGCGATGGCAGCGAGGAACAGGACCAGCGCGAGGGCCCTGCCCCCGATGCCGCAGCTCTGGGTACCGCAGCGCTGTCGTTGTTCCGAAGTCGTCACCGCTTCAACCGCCTAAAAAAGTGCGAACGAGGGCGCTGGTGGCCCGAGGTGGAGGGCTACTGGCCGCTGGGGCTCGCGGGCGGCGGCCGGAAGACCGGCATCACCACAGGCTCCGGGCTGACGCCGTCGACGTTCGGCATGTCGCCCGTGATGACGAGCTGCCGCTCGACCTTGTCGTAGGCGTCATAGAACGCGAGCGAACCGATGCACTGTTCGGCCTCGACCTTGTAGTTGTCGATCTTGGCGCGGGCGGTCTGGATCTTGTCGAGCTCGTGGTCGGCGGCGTCGATGCGGCCCTCCTTGAAGGCCTCGTTCATCTCGCCCAGCGACACCTCGGCCACGCGGACGAGGCCCGCCACCTGGTTCTTGCGCTCGTTGACGCAGTTCAGGCGCAGCGCGTCACGCTCGCTGCGGGCGTCGTCGACCAGTTTGTTGACCTTCGACAGGACGCTGCGCATGGCGGCCAGCGCCTCGGAGCCGGCGTCGATCTTCTCGGCTTGAGACAGCCGCTTTTCCTCGGCGCCGACGGAGCCGGCGGCGAGCACGACGAGGGCGGCGCCGAATGTCCAGGTCAGACGCATGTTGCCTCGGCCTCCCCGACGTGGAGGCAGCCCGGTGGAGACGGAAAAAGAGTGGGAATTATAGGGGGGTGGCAAAAAGGGTGTCAACTTGGCGTTCCCCCTTGTCGGCTGTCTCGCGGGGCCGGTCGGAACGCGTCCGCGGCCCTTTGTCGGGTTGGCGAGGGTTGCTCCCGCTGTTCGGCCGAAACCGCGCCTGTTCGGGCCGTTCCCGGGAGGTTGTCTGAAGGCCGGTGCCGCGAGGGGGCGCGGAACTTCACGGCGTCAGCGGCGCAGCACGAAGAGCTGCACGAGGACGGAGAGGGCGAAGAGGCCCAGCATCAGCCAGAGGGCGACGACGAAGGCCTTCCGGGGGCCGGACTGGTCGTACAGGTGCATGGCGCGGAGTTCGGGCAGGTCGCCCAGGCGCATCCACCGGTCGCTGTTCTCGCGGCGCAGCTGGTCGTCGGCGGTGATGAAGCCGATGCGGTACAGGCTCTGCAGCTCCTTGAAGGAGGGCACCACCAGCTCGCCGTCGCCGTGGCGGACGTGGAACTTCATCTAGACGAACTCCTCGCGGGGTTCGGTGTCGTCGGGGGGCAGCTCGGTGCCGGACTCCTCGAAGACGTCGGGGAAGCGGCGGCGCATTTCGGCGCGGACGAACGCTTCGACGTCGTCGCTGACGTCGTGCTCCAGCGCGCTGGCGAGCAGGGTGCGGGCCTCGGCGAGGCTGGAGGAGCGGACGATCCGCTTGACCATCGGGATGGCGGTGCCGCCCATGGAGAGCTCTTCGGCGCCCAGCGCGGCGAGGACCAGCGTGTAGGCGGGGTCGCCGGCCATTTCGCCGCAGATCGAGACCTTGATGCCGCGCTGGCGGCCGGCGTCGAGGACGCGGCGGAGCATCCGGAGGATGGCCGGGTGCATGGGGCTGTAGAGGTAGGCGACGTCCTGGTTCGCGCGGTCGATGGCGAGCGAATACTGGATGAGGTCGTTGGTGCCGATGGAGAAGAAGGCGGCCTCGCGGGCGAGCAGGTCCGAGACCTCGATGGCGGCCGGGGTCTCGACCATGATGCCGAGGGGCACGTCGTCGGCCACCTCGTGGCCCGCAGCGACCACCTGCTGCCGGGCGAGGCGGAAGTATTCGCGTGCGCGGCGGAACTCGCCGACGCCGCTGATGAGCGGGAACATGACGCGCAGGTCGCCGTGGGCGCTGGCCCGCCAGAGGGCGCGCAGCTGCGTCAGGAACATCTCGGGGTTGGCGAGGCAGTAGCGGATGGCGCGCAGTCCCAGGCTGGGGTTCTCCTCATCCTGGGGAGTGACGCCGGGCAGGTTCTTCTCGCCGCCCAGGTCGAAGGTGCGGATGGTGACCTGGCGGCCGGGCAGCGCCTCCAGAAGGCGGCGGTAGTTCAGGTAGTGCTCGTCTTCGGAGGGCAGGTCGCGGCGGTTCAGGTAGAGGAACTCGGTGCGGTAGAGCCCGACCCCGTCGGCGCCGTGGGTGACGATGCTGGGCACCTCCTCGACCAGCTCGATGTTGGCGCGCAAGGTCACGACGTGGCCGTCGGTGGTGCGGGCCTCGAGCTCCTTGAGGGCGAGGGCCTCCTGCTCGTGCTCGAGGTGGCGGCGGCGGGCGTCGGCGAAGGCGCCGATTTCGGATTCGGACGGGTGGATGACGACGATGCCGCTCGTGCCGTCCAGAGCGATGGGGTCGTTCTGCCCGACGAGCTCGGCGACGCGCTCGCAGCCCACCACGGCCGGGATCTCCATGGCGCGGGCGACGATGGCGGTGTGCGAGGTGCGGCCGCCCAGCTCGGTGATGATGCCGGCGACGCGGCGGCCGTTGAGCAGCATCATCGCGTCGGCGGGCGGCAGGTCGTGGGCGACGATGACGGCGTCTTCGGGGGGCGGCTCGGCAAGGTCGCGCCACTCGCCGGTGAGGTTCTGGACGAGGCGGTCGCCGACGAAGTCGACGTCGTTCTGGCGGTCGCGGAAGTAAGGGTCGTCGATGCCGTCGAAGGCGCTGCGCAGCTGCTTGATGACGCGGCGCACGGCCCATTCGGCGTTGATCTGCTCGTCGCGGATCAGCCTCTCGGCCCCCTGGACCAGGGTCGGGTCGCTCAGCATCAGCCGGTGCGCCTCGATGATGAGGCCGTGCTCCTGCGGCTGGCTGGCGAGCCGGCCGCGGATCTCTGCCAGCTGCTCGTCCGAGCGCTGGATGGCGTCGTGGAGGCGGGCGATTTCGAGGGGGATCCGCTCGTTGGCGATGTGCTCGCGCGGCTCGAGGACCTGTTTTCGGTCGATGAGGAAGGCGCGGCCGACGGCGGCGCCGGCCGATGCGCCCATGCCCGAGAGCTTGATGGAGCGGTTCACGGCTTCATCTCGTGGAAGCCGGCTTCGAAGAGGGCGACGACCTGGTCGAGGCTGCCGGCGGCCTCGTTGCCGATGCAGGTGACCTTGACGTCGGTGCCTTGCGCGGCGGCGAGCGTCAGCACGCCCATGATGCTCTTGCCGTTGACCTCCTGGCCCTCGGATTCGAGCAGCACCTCGCAGGGCATCCGGGCGGTCAGCTTGACCAGCTGGGCGGCCGCCCGCGCATGCAGGCCCAGGGGGTTCACCACCGTGACGGTCTTCTCGAACTTGTCCATGGCATCCGACCCGGTCCGGCGAGCGGACGAAGAAAATCGCTACAGAGTAGCCCGTCCGACCCCGAAAGCGCCAGCCTCGCAATGCGTGGAGCCGGACGATGCTGTCCGCGCCGGCTTGCTCGCTCGATGCGCGTGGTGGGAAGCTTCGGGGCGTTCGGAGACAGGGAGGTCCCCGTGAGACTTTTGGGCGCGGTCTTGTTTTCCCTTCTGGCAGTGGCCTGCGACGCCGGACAGTCGTCGCCGGCCGGTGCCTCGGTCACCGGTGCCGACGCTGGCGCCGGCGAGGTGGACGCCGGTGGCGGGTCGAGTGGTGGCGACGCGGGCGGTGACGCGCTCGACTTCTGTGCCGAGGCGTTGACCGATCGGGCGACGGAGACCCGCGGTCTGCACGGCCTGTTGCTGGGTTGCCTGCAGTCCGAGGCGGATGTCGAGACGAAGGGGCGGGCGATCGACCGCTTCATCGCGTTCGTCGACGCGCGAGGCGGCTTCCCGATCATCGAGGGCGACACGATCCTGTTCTTCTACGTGCGTGCGGCCCGCTGGGACCCGCGGGTGGGCAGCCATTCGGAAGACCTGACGGTGGCAGGCGAGTTCAACGGCTGGACGCAGGTGCCGATGACGCATCAGGGGGAGGGCGTCATGGAGGCGGAGTTGACGCTGCCGGGCTGGAGCGCGTCCGGCGGGCGCTACAAGTTCGTCTCCGGCGGGCAGAACTGGTTCGCCGACCCGCTGTCGAGGCGCTTCGCCTACGACGAGAACGGTGAGATCTCGCTGCTCAAGCCGCTGCCGGGCGAGGCGCGCTTCGACCGCTACGTCTCGGTGTCGGCGGCACGTCTGGGCAATCGTCGGACGGTCTACGTCTGGACACCGTCGGGCTACGAGACGTCGACCGAGCCGCATGACGTGC
>JACCDP011485817.1_pt1 | contig 19939 bp, 19 predicted proteins | sample 7445841 | NCBI WGS metagenome assembly JACCDP01 (sample SAMN15323441, study PRJNA562643) | freshwater metagenome | isolation source: river surface water | place: USA:Blue River Watershed | collected 2017-08-17
CACCGTCTTTTTCAGCGCGTCCCATTAATATCGCTGGCTTATTTGAACCAGTAAACGAAATTTGTACATAAGGTGTTCCGACTGCATTTAAACCATCGGCCAAGAAAACTGGGTTAAACGCGATTGAAATATCTTCACCAGTTAATGAAATTTCGATTGACTCTGTTGCTTGAGCTTCTTCACCAGCGCCAGCTTCAAGAGAAAGTGAGCCGTTAGTAAATTCAAGACGTAGTGGAACTGTTTTGTCGGTTACTAAAGCAACTCGGCGAACTGAATCAAGAAGTGGTGCTACTTCAACTACAGCTGTTGTTGTGATCTCTTGTGGAAGCAGGTGTCGGTATGGCGGGAAAGTTCCGTCAAGCATACGTGAAGTCATTGTTTTACCTTCGCCAGCAAAACCAGCTAAACGGTCATGGCTTGCTGCTGAACCAAGTGAGAGTGAAACTTCCTTTGAAGTTGTTAGAGATTTAGCCGCATCAGCAAGTGTGCGTGCACGTAATAAAGCGGTGGTTTCTACGCCTGGTTTTGATGGTTGCCATTGCATTTCACGTACAGCTAAACGGTAACGGTCGGTTGCAGCCAAAGTAACAGTGTTTTCGTTTACTTCAACATGGACACCAGTAAGGGTTGGTAGTGAATCATCGCGGCCAGCAGCGATTGCAACTTGGGCAACAGCTGCTGCGAAAGTATCACTGGAAATTACGCCAGTGCTTTCTGGAAGTTCTGGCAAGTTTGGGTATTCGTTAATAGAAAGAGTGGGTAAAGTAAATTTTGCACTGCCGGAAGTTACTAATACTCGAGAACCGTCTAAAGTGATTGTAATTGGCTTGTTTGGTAGCGATCTAGTTATTTCCACAAGTAGTTTTCCGGGAACTAAAACTTTTCCTGTTTCAATAATTTGCGCAGCGAAATTAGCTTTGCTTGAGGTTTCTAAATCTGAACCAGAAAGTTCTACGTTTGAACCAGTTGCATCGATTACGATTCCAAGTAACTCAGTTTTAATTGGGCGGGTAGACAAACTGCGCGAAACCCAATTAACGCAATCTGCTAATGCGCTCTGTTCAACAATGAATTTCATTTGGTTAGCCTTCCCGCTGTAGTAAAACTTTGCAAGTTTTTTGTTTTTAATAATTGATTATTTTTAAAAATAGATAACGGGAATCGCACAGGTGTTTTTATATAGTTATATGTAGTAGTAGTAACCAAACCATTTACCTGTGGGAAAACACCATAACCCCATGTCAGAGGCGAATTTAAACCTTTTACCTTGTGGGAAAAGCTGTGGGTAAAACGCTTTAATAAAACAACAGCAGAAGAAGGCTTTAACGCTTCAACAGCAACGTAATCAGTTACCCACATAAAACCCCTCCTTTTCCACAGTTATCCACAACTTATGCACAATCTGGGGGTAATTCCCCTCAAATCAGACAAATACCTATTTTTGAGCCTGTTGCTTGATGCGATTGGTTAATTCCGTGACTTGGTTATAGATCGACCGTCGCTCAGCCATTAATTGCCGGATTTTTCGATCGGCGTGCATAACAGTCGTATGGTCGCGGCCACCAAACATTTGGCCAATTTTAGGCAAAGAGAGATCGGTCAACTCTCGGCACAAATACATCGCGATCTGGCGGGCATTTACTAAAACCCGAGAACGCGAGGTCCCACATAAGTCTTCGAGGGTCAAACTGAAATACGAAGCGGTTTGAGCCATGATCGCCTGGCCGGTGATTTCGGGCGCAGCATCTGTCGGCATTAAATCTTTCAAAACAATTTCAGCTAAACCTAAATCAACACCTTGCCGGCTTAAAGAAGCAAACGCAGTTACGCGAATCAAAGCGCCTTCTAATTCACGAATATTGGTGGAAATTTTACTTGCGATAAATTCCAAAACATCATCTGGTGCATTTAATTTATCTTGCGCAGCTTTTTTACGCAGAATCGCGATACGAGTTTCAATTTCTGGTGGCTGAATGTCGGTGATCAAACCCCACTCGAATCGACTACGTAGACGATCTTCAAGAGTGGTTAATTGTTTTGGTGGGCGATCACTCGAAATAACGATCTGTTTGTTAGCGTTATACAAAGTGTTAAATGTATGGAAGAACTCTTCTTGAGTACGTTCTTTATTTTCTAAAAATTGAATATCGTCAACCAACAAAATATCTAAGTCGCGGTAACGGCGCTGGAAAGCTGAAGCTTTGTCATCACGAATAGAGTTAATGAAGTCATTCGTAAATTCTTCAGATGAAACATAGCGCACGCGGACATTGCCATATAGCTCTTTTGCGTAGGCACCAATCGCGTGCAACAAGTGAGTTTTTCCTAAACCAGATTCACCGTAAATAAATAACGGGTTGTATGCCTTAGCTGGCGCTTCAGCAACAGCCACAGCTGCTGCATGAGCGAACCGGTTAGATGAACCAATAACGAAAGTTTCAAAAATGTAGCGCGGGTTTAATTGTGATTGTTCAGAACTTTTATTCGCGAGAGTTGAAGTATTTGAAACATCATCTCGCCCAGTTCCAGATTTTGGAGCCGCTATTTCTATTTCCACCTCAGGCGCGGCTGGGTTGCTGTTAACTTCCAAGGTTTCATCGATAGTTACTGCGATGTTTGCTCGCTCATTTAGTTCGCGGGATAAAACCTCACCCAAAACCGAACGAAGGCGAGTTTCTAAAACATCTTTTGCGAAAGCGTTTGGTGCCGCAACCAATAAATTTGTAACGCCATTACCCGGCAACAAGCCAAGCGGTTTAGTTAGAGTTAAAAAAGCGCGATGTTGAGGGGCATCGAGTGCAACAGCATCGATCACACGTCCCCAAAGGGCGGTGAGCTCAAGATCTACAACATCCACCGTTTAAACCACCCATTCATTAGAACTTGCGCAAACAACCTAAAAACCTTTAAAGCACCCTCAAAAAGAATCCACATGTTTATCCACAGCCTGTGGGTCTAAAGGAGAGGTTTACCCTTTATTCCAATTAGTGCCTGTGGATAGAAGCGAAAAGTAGAGGCTATTTAGAATAAAAGCAACTGCTTATCCACAGAAAAATGCCCTATCAAAGGCCGCGTGGTTCCAAAAAGCCAGTTTGACCGATTTATCCCCAGACCCGTACCGTTACCTCCTTACCTGAGCACGCTTTGCAGCTACGCAAAGCCCCGTTAGATTTTCAAGGAGTCCCCATGACAAAGCGCACCTTCCAGCCAAACGTTCGTCGTCGCGCCAAGAAGCACGGTTTCCGCGCTCGTATGGCCACACGTGCAGGTCGCGCTGTTTTGGCAGCACGCCGTGCAAAAGGACGCTCACGCCTTTCGGCTTAATTACTAACGAAATTTAGACTTAGGTTTAATTTTTCTAATGCTGGCCAAAACGGCTCGTATTTCTAACAGCGCAGATTTCGCAAAAGCTACAAAAAGCGGACTTCGTTCAACGACTAACAGCCTTGTTGGGTACCTCCATCTCTCAAACTCTAACGAGGCAGCTCGCTGCGGTTTAATCATTAATAAAAGTGTTGGAAATTCAGTAGTCCGACATAACGTGGCCCGCAAAATCCGCCACATAATTGCTGACAACCTATTTTCACTTCCGGCTGGTTCGCTGCTTGTGCTCCGAGCGCTTCCGGCTGCAAACTCAACAGATTTAAAAACCGAAGCAACCGAACTAATTTCAAAGTTAGTTAAAAAAGCTGAGCAAAAAAATGCGGTGAAATCTTGAGAAGCCTGCTAATTGCACCAATTCATTTTTATCAAAAGTTTATCTCGCCGATTTTAGGGCCGCGTTGTAAATATTACCCATCATGTTCCTCATACACCGAGATCGCAATTGCGAATTACGGAATAAAAGGAATTGCTATGGGTGTTTGGCGAATTATGCGATGCAACCCTTGGTCAAACGGCGGAGTTGATTTTGTAAAAGGCGTACCAACAAATACGCAAAAAACACACGAGAGAGCACCGGTGCTATATCTATGAATACCATCCTAAACCCCTTATATATTGCGGTTTCATGGGTTATTACAACCATCCATAGTTTATTGTCACCAATCTTTGGCGAAGCCAGCGGCGTCTCATGGTCAGTCGCGATTATCGGCTTGGTGGTTCTAATCCGTATTATTTTAATTCCGCTTTTCGTTAAGCAGATTAAGAGCCAACGCGCACTAACAGCATTGCAACCCCACCTTAAAGAAATTCAAAAGAAGTACAAAGATGATCGCCAAAAACAATCTGAAGAAATGATGAAACTATACAAAGAGCATAAAACAAACCCGCTAGCATCATGTTTTCCAATTTTGGCACAAGCACCGATCTTCTTCGCACTCTTTACGGTTCTAAATGGAATTGGAAAAAACCCACCAGTTGCTCACGGTGTGCTTACCCTGGCGGACGCTGAATCGGCAGCTCAAGCAAAATTCTTTGGTGCGCCAATTTCGGAAACTTTCCTAGGTTCTTCAAGTGGCTCAGTAAAACTAGTAACCGTTTTATTAATTGCTTTTATGTCGCTAACAACATTTACAACGCAGCGCCAATTAATGGTTAAAGGAATGCCGAAAATGGATTCCTCAAACAACATGATGTTGCAACAGCAGAAAATCATGTTGTATTTATTCCCAATTATTTTCGCAGTATCAGGTGTTAACTTTCCAATTGGTGTTTTGATTTATTGGTCAACAACAAACCTTTGGACATGGGGCCAACAGTTCTATGTAATTAAAAGAAACCCAACACCAGGTTCACCGGCATATGAAGAGCTACAAAAAAAGCGCTCTTCAAAAAATCCAAACAATGCAACCCAAAATATTGATGGCACAACAGAAGGTTCAGTAATCGATCCCGAAGTTAAAGGTCAGCGCCAACAACCAAATAAAAAGAAAAAGAAAAAGAAGTAAATAGGGCAAAAGCCACAAATACTATTAAAAACCTACAAATAGGACAGGAAATATCGATTATGAGCGAGACAGAGACAGTTGTGGAAGAAACCACTGAAAAAGCTTTAAAACCAGGTCAAAAGAGCCCAAAGACGATCGCCAAACTTGAAGAAGAAGGCGACATCGCAGCCGACTACCTAGAAGGCCTACTTGATATCGCCGACCTAGATGGCGACATTGATATCGATGTAGAAAATGACCGTGCGGCAGTCGCCATTGTTGGCGGCAAGCTAAATCACCTAGTAGGCAACGGCGGCGAAGTGTTAGATGCACTTCAAGAGCTAACTCGCTTAGCTGTGCAGACTTCAACCGGAGACCGCAGCCGTTTAATGCTCGAGATCGAAGGTTTCCGCTCAGGCCGTAAATCTGAACTCAAGAAGCTAGCCGAGAAGATGGCCGAAAAAGCTAAATCCTCAGGTGAAGAGATTCGCCTTGAGCCAATGAATGCATTTGAGCGCAAAGTCATCCATGACACGATCCAGGACCTTGGTTTGAGTAGTGAATCTGAGGGCGAAGACCCAGATCGCTTTGTAGTTATTTTCCCTAACTAATCAAAGCAACCAAGAAAAAGCAATGGAAGTTTCACGTGAAACAACCTTCTCCCAAGAAGAGTTAATTGAGCGCTATTTCCCTGCCCGCCAAAACGAGATCAAGCAATATGCCGAATTCCTAGTTGGCCCCGGAATTGAGCGTGGCTTAATCGGCCCGCGTGAAGGGGAGCGAATCTGGGAGCGTCATATTTTCAATTGTCTTCCGGTTTCAACCCTAATTCCAGAAGGTTCCCTGCTATTTGATATAGGTTCAGGGGCAGGTCTACCTGGATTAGTTATCGCGTTGGCCCGGCCAGATCTAAAAATTACCCTGATAGAACCACTTCAGCGCCGCGTTGATTTCCTAGAAGAGGCTGTTGCGCTTCTAAAGATTGAAAATGTGGGCGTTATCCGCGGAAAATCCGAAAATGTTAAAAAAAGCGCTAATTATGTGACCGCTCGAGCAGTGGCCCCGCTTGAAAAACTGAAGAAAATTACCTCCCATATGATCAAACCAGGTGGCGCACTTTTGGCCATGAAGGGGGAGTCAGCGGCAGAAGAGGCAAAAACTGTGCCTAACGCCGAAGTAATTGAGGTAAATCTGCCTGGTCTTGAGCTCGGCCGCATCATCAAGGTGGCTAAGTAAGCGTAAAGGTAGTTAACTACCCCCATGAGTACCGTTGATTCACGCGAGAGCGTTCCACGTGAAACAGAACGGGTAAGCAAAACAGTCATCGGAATCCGCAAACTTAAGCAACCCTTACCAGCCCCAGCAAATACACGTATTTTCGTAGTTGCCAACCAAAAAGGTGGGGTTGGAAAAACCACCAGCACGGTAAATATCGCCGCCGCCCTGGCTATGGGCGGATTGAGAGTTCTAGTAATTGATTTAGACCCACAAGGAAATGCCAGCACAGCCCTTGGGGTTGAGCACAAAGAGAGCCCTGGCGTATTTGAAATATTGATGGGCACCGCCGAAATTCAAAGCGTAGTTCAAAAAGTTGCAGGCTTTGCACACTTGGAATGCATCCCATCCAATACCGGACTAGCTCAGGCAGAAATTAATTTAGTACCAATGGTCGCTCGCGAAATGCGTTTAAAAGATGCGATTGAAGATTTAATTAAATTCAAAATTGAGGCCGGTAGTGGGTATGACTACATATTTATCGATTGCCCACCAAGTTTAGGTTTATTAACTATCAACGCTTTTTCAGCAGCAAGAGAGCTTCTAATTCCAATCCAATGCGAGTACTACGCGCTCGAAGGTTTAACGCAACTTCTAGAAACTTATTCATTAGTTAAAAAACGTTTAAACCCCAACTTAAATTTATCAACAATTATTTTGACGATGTTTGATAGTCGAACAAAACTTGCTAATGATGTTGCAGATAGCGTGCGCCAACATTTCCCAAACGAATTAATAAATATTCCAATTCCAAGAACTGTGCGAATTTCTGAAGCACCTTCTTATAACCAAACAATCATGACTTATGACCCGGTATCACCGGGAGCAGTTGCTTATATGCAAGTAGCGAGAGAGATAGCGGAGAAGAAGTAATGGCAAAGCGCGGTGGTCTTGGTACAAATTTAGATGCACTTATTCCAACTTCATTAACTGTTGCTGGAAAAGAAGTTGGACAGCAAAATGAAATTGATATTGATTTAATTTCTCCTAACCCAAAACAACCGCGCACCGTTTTTGACGAAATCGCATTAAAAGAATTAATGGTTTCAATTAAAGAAATTGGAATTTTGCAACCACCAGTAGTTCGCGAAGTAAGTGGTGGACGCTATGAATTAATCATGGGAGAGCGCCGTTACCGCGCAGCAAAAGCAGTCGGATTAAAAACCATTCCAGTAATCATTAGACAAACACCAGATAATGAATTACTTCGTGAAGCACTAATTGAAAATATTCATCGCAGCCAACTAAATCCACTTGAAGAAGGCGCTGCATACGCGCAATTACTGAGCGACTTCAATTGCACGCATGAAGAATTAGCAACAAAACTTGGTCGCTCGCGCCCCCATCTTTCAAACACCATGCGGTTATTAACACTTCCGCAAGCAGTTCAAAAAAGAGTAGCAATTGGAATTATTTCAGCCGGTCACGCTCGAGCACTTTTAGGTTTAACAGATGCAGCTGAAATTGAAAAACTTGCCAACCGAATTGTCGCCGAGAATTTATCAGTTCGTTCCGTCGAAGAAATCATTGCTACAGGTGGCAGCGGAAAAAAATCAGGCAAACGTAAATCCCGCAAAGATAACCCCGAATTAAACGAGATTGCTGAAGAGTTAGGTGATTACCTAGACACACGGGTAAAAATCGAAGGCTCAGCAAGTAGAGGCAAAATCGTAATTGAATATTCTGGCGGTCAAGATTTACAGCGAATAATCAAAGAGATTAAGAGTTAAGTTCCAAATTTCCGCCGCGACGAGAAATCTCTTGATTAACTACGCCAGCTAGCGCCTTAACACCTTCACGAATTCGTTCAGGTGTTGGGTGACAATAAGAAAGTCGCATTGACCAAGTGCCAAAACCATCAGCATAAAAAGCTGTTCCTGGCACATAGGCAACTTTTGCCACAATTGCCTTAGGCATCATCGCTTTAGTATCAATTTCCGGCGGCAAAGTAACCCAAACATAGAAACCACCACCTGGTTTAGTCCAAGTGGCACTCTTTGGGAAATAAGCATCAAGGGATTCAAGCATTGCATCGCGCCGCATCTTGTACTGCTCGCAGAATGATGCGATCTGATCGCGCCAAGGTTGATTTGCTAAGTAATTAGAAATTGTCATTTGGGTGAAATTATAAGGGCAGAGAATCGATGATTCGCTCGCAATAACTAATTTATCTTTTAACGATTGCGGAACTAGCGCCCAGCCGACACGTAAGCCCGGCGAAATAGTTTTAGAGAAAGAACCCAAATAAATAACATTTTCGGAGTCTTCGGCACGCATTGCATTAGGAGAAGGTTTATCAAAACCTAAAAGACCATACGGATTGTCCTCAACCACGAAAATTTGCTCAGTTCTACAAATTTCTAGAATCTCGGTACGGCGATTAGCAGGCAATAAAACACCTGATGGATTTTGGTAATTAGGGATTAAATACAAAAATTTAATTTTTCGGCCAGCCGCACGCAAACTTTTAATTGCCTGCCGTAATGACTCAGGAACCATGCCATCGTTATCGGTTTCAACGTGCACAACCGAAGCTTCGTATTGGCGGAAAGTACCTAGTGCACCAACATAAGAAGGAGCTTCAGCCAAAATTACATCGCCGGGATCGATAAAAATGCGAGAAATTAAATCAAGAGCTTGTTGTGATCCGGTTGTTACAACAACATCATCTGGGTTAGCGCGAATTCCTTCTAGCGCCATAACTTCACAAATTTGTTCACGTAATTTTGGATGCCCTTGACCACTGCCGTATTGCAGTGCTTCTTGACCTTGAGTCATGATCAAATCTGAAACAACCGATGCCATCATTTCCATTGGCAAAGCAGAAAGATTTGGCATTCCACCCGCTAGTGAAACAATTTCAGGGCGTGAGGCTACAGCGAATAACGAACGAATTTCACTAGCCACCATGCCGGTCGCTCGGTGCGCGAAACGTTCCTCAAGCTTCTGAGGGGTTCCGGTGTGAAAACGAGTTGTTAAGTCGGACATGTGGCAATCCTGCCATATAGACACTCAAATACGCGCAAGGTTTACTTACGCAGGTTAATTGCTGCGAAGTCCAGCTTTACGAAGGTCAGAAAGTCGCAGCATTCCAGTTTTTGCATCATCTTCTGACGCCAAATAAAGTCGTTGAATTGCAATAACTATTGATTCAGCAATTACATCGCGGAAATCGGCGCGACCTAGTCGTTCGGCATCGCCAGGATTTGTTAGATAGCCCAAATCAACTCGAACGGTAGGGGCTTTGGTCAAGCGCAATAAGTCCCAAACTTTGGCATGAGAGTGACAGTTAACTAAATCGGTACGAGCGCAAATTTCACGTTGTACCAAAGAAGCAAATCTTTCACCAACAACTGAATGAAGTGAATGTAAATCACTTCCGTAGTAATAAGTTGCTACACCGTGAGCGCTTTGGGTTGGATAACGATCAACATGGAAAGAAATAACTAAATCAGCTGCAGTTTTATTAGCTAAATCAACCCGTTCTTGTTGGGTTGGACAGTTATCTTTTCCGCGAGTTAAAAAAACACTTACCCCTAAAGCTAATAAACGACCTTCTAAACGTTGTGCAATGTCATAAACAATTTCGGCTTCTTCAATTCCAAAACCAATTACACCGCGACTTTCGCCACCATTGCTTGGATCTAACACAATAACTTTATCTGCCAACGCAGGTCCACGATTTTTATGTGAAACATCTTCACGAAGTCGAACCGGAGCACCGCCACTAACAATTGTCGTTAATCGCAACATAGCAATAATTGTCGCAGGACCGCACTTACCATCTACGGTTACACCAACTGATTTTTGAAATTCACTAACGGCACTTGAAGTTCGTGGTCCGTAAATTCCATCTACTCGCCCACAATCAAAACCCATTTCAACTAATCGGTTTTGCAGAGTTGCCACATCATCGCCACGCATTAACAAAGGTGTGGTGATATGTAGTGAGCGATCGCCAAGTTTCCAACGCGCTTCTTCTAGGGCGCGCGAAGTTACATCGTCGATAACACCAGTAACTGTTAATCCGCGACTTTGTTGAAAGGAACGAACTTCATCTGGAGTTAGCTCTTTCATGATGGTTGCAGATCTAAGAAAGAAGCGGCTTAGATGAAACCTTCGAGCTCTTTAAGCAAAGCAGGCTTTGGCTTAGCGCCAATAATTGTTTTAACAACTTCGCCATTTACAAAAACATTAAGGGTAGGAATTGAAGTAATTCCGTACTTAATAGCGATGGCAGATTCCTCGTCAGTATTTAATTTAACGATCTTGATCTTGTCGCCATGCTCATTAGCAATCTCATCAAGGATTGGTCCTACTGCGCGGCAAGGCCCACACCATTCAGCCCAAAAATCGACCAATACTGGGGTGTTGCTCTTAAGTACTACATCTGCGAAATTTGCAGTTGTGACAGGGGTTGCTGCGCTCATTTTTGCTCCTTGTGTTTACTTCTTCTTATTTATTACGCGTATGTAGGTACTTTAGTGGTGGGATAAGAATTTTTCAGCATCTAGCGCCGATTGGCAGCCTGTGCCTGCAGCAGTAATAGCCTGGCGGTAAGTGTGGTCAACTAAATCACCGCAAGCAAAAACGCCTTCGAGGTTTGTTTTGGTCGAACGACCTTCAACAATTACATAACCTTCGTCATCTAATGCAATTTGCCCTTTAACCAATTCACTTCTTGGATCATGACCAATAGCCACGAATAATCCAGTGAAATCGCGTTTAGATATTTCGCCGGTCAGAGTGTTCTTTAAAGATAGAGCTTCGACTTTCTCGGCACCCAAAACATCGACAACTTCGGTGTTCCAAAGCATTTCAATTTTAGGATTAGAAAGCGCGCGCTCAGCCATAATCTTTGAAGCGCGAAGTGAATCGCGACGGTGAATCAAAACTACTTTGCTAGCAAACTTAGTTAAGAATGTTGCTTCTTCAACTGCAGAGTCGCCACCGCCAACAACTGCAATTGTTTGATCGCGGAAGAAAAAACCATCACAGGTTGCACACCAAGAAACTCCGCGGCCAGAAAGACGCTTTTCGTTCTCTAGTCCAATTTCGCGATACGCAGAACCCATAGCCAAAATTACAGACTTAGCTTTTACGGTATTTCCGGAACCATCCTTTAGAACTTTAATTGGCCCAGATAAATCCATTTCGACAATGTCGTCGGTAATTAAGTTTGCACCGAATCGCTTCGCTTGCTTGCGCATCGCATCCATTAAATCTGGACCCATAATTCCATCGATAAAACCAGGGAAGTTTTCAACTTCGGTGGTATTCATAAGTGCACCACCGGCTGTAACTGAACCTTCGTAAATAATTGGATTTAATTGGGCGCGTGCGGCATAAATAGCAGCGGTATAGCCAGAGGGACCCGAACCAACGATTACAAGATTTTCTACTTCACTCATGGCTTCACCATAACCTTTTTTGGACTCGGTTTATTCCTTATTTACGGCCGTGCCGCGTGAAGAGCGCAACAACCCAGCAACCATTGAAATCTCACTTACCCGCAACAGTTTGGCAACTAAGAAATAGCCCATGGCGCTTACCAAGATGACGAAAAACAGGGCAATCGGCCCATGCCAATTTAAGACTCGGCCAAGTACAAAGATTGGGCCCATAGCCAAAATTGCGGCAAACAGAAGTTTTAAATGTTGGCCCATGAATTGTGAAAAATGAATTTGTCCAACGTGTTTTTTGATTAATTTAATTGTAATTACGATGCCCACTATGTAGCTAAGCGAAAACGCTAAACCTAAATAAATAGTTACATATTCATTCTGTACTGTATTTAGGGCCAAATAAGAAAGGGCTATAGCGATTAAATTTATTATTAAGATAGAAACAACTTGCGTTTTGGTATCTTCAAAAGCATTAAACCCGCGAACTAAAATAATATTTATAGAAAAAGCCACCAAACCAAAACTCAGCGCCGATAAAACATGACCCATATATGAGGAATCGCTTCGACTGATTCCAAAGAAGAGAACCTCAGTTATGAGTGGCCCAAAGAAAGCCAAACCAACGGCACTAGGAATTGTAATTACGCCAACTAATCTAATTGCTCTAACTAGTTGTGATTTAACCTCGTCATAATCCTTAGCAATTACTAAGCGCGATAAATGCGGAAGTAGAGCGGTAATAATTGAAATAGTTACAATCGAATAAGGTAATAACATAATTAAATACGCGTTGCTATATGGAGTAAATCCAACCCCTCGCACAATTCCTTCTTGTGCGCTTCTAACGGCTGCACTGGTAGCAACACTTACAGTTACTAAATAACCAATCTGTGAAATCAGTACGTAAACCAAAGTCCAAGCAGCTAACTTAAAAGACTTACCTAAACCACTAAAACCTAAACGAAATCCCAATTTGAAATTTGTTCGCGAAACAACCGGAATTAAGATCAAGGCTTGTACAACAGCTCCGAGCGTGGTGCCCCAACCTAGAATTGCCACCTGTGAATCAGTGATGGTGTCGGCGCTAACACTAGGTACTAGGTATAAAAAACCACCTAGAAGGAAAACTCCTACTAAGTTATTTAAAATCGGCGCCCACATCAAAGGCGCAAAGACGCCTCTGGCATTAGCAACCTGACCAAGCATCGAGTAGAGCACCAAAAAGAAGACTTGCGGTAAGCAGTAACGCATGAACGCGACCGTCACTGAATATTCGTTCTCAAAACCGGCGGTATTGAACTCGGGTGCATACAGCCGGACCAAAGCAGGCGCAAAAACCATTCCTAGCGCCGTTAAACCAAGCAAGCTAACGCTAATTGTCGTGACTAAACGTGACGCAAAACCAACACCCCCATCTTCATCGGCAAAGGAACGAATTAATTGCGGGACAAAGATTGCAGTGAGTGCACCACCAACAACTAAGTTATAAAGAAGATTAGGAATCGTATTCGCCACGTTATATCCATCAGCAAGGAGCCCAGTTCCTAGCGCAGCTACTAGTAGAACGCCACGTATAAAACCGGTAATGCGAGAAATTATGGTGCCAATAGCCATCGCACTAGATGCGCGATACAAATCTACTGGTTTCATTTCCGCTTTCTTCGTACTCGTCTTACGGTTTGTAAAGTTGCAGCGACGAATAACAAGACGGCGGCGCTGGAAGTAAACCAAGCAACTCTAGAATCAACAATCGAAAGATTCAGATTTAATTGCGAGTATTTTGTAATTGGAACACCCTTGGCATCAGTTAATCGAGCTGCGACGGTAACCGTGCCTGGAGTCAATACATTTGCTGGCAACGAAAGTTGCATCTTGGAATTAGCATCAATAATTACATTTGAAACTCCGTCAATTTGAACCCGAGAATTTCGAGGTAGCAACTCCAAAGAAGCTGTAACAGGTGTGCTGAAGTTATTTACTAAAGTGATCGGTAACTTAACTTCTGCCGAAGTCAAGCGATAACGCCCTGAAATAATTCTTAATTTTCTGGCAGAGCGAATAACTTCTTTATCGGAACTTTTTAACAAGCGATCCCTAAACTGTTTATCAATGTTGGGATTTAAAAGTCGAGCCATTTGTAACCGTAAAGTTGTTAGTTCTGGGGCATCAACTACCCGATCTAACGTAGTAAGCGCTCTGCGATTCTCGGCGTAGTTTTCGCGTAAAGAATTTGAACTTTTCAGCGAACCCTTGCTGTATTTGCCGTATTTATCGCTTATTACAGGGCGCCCCAGAAAACCAGCCAATCGTGCATTTGCATTTGAATAGTAGAAATTCAATTCGCCAGGTGCGTAGTTCTTAGTTAATCGGTATGCCGGGTTTCCATATGGAAGCACAACTACCTGATCGCTACTTGAAATGAAAGAAAATTGATTCAACCAATTTGCCGCGACAACAGAACCAACGCCATCAATTTTCTCGCCGGTTTCTAAACCGATTTTGTATTTATCTTTCATGGCAATTACGTCATCAATAAAAGCGGTATCAACTACCCAAACTCGAGGACTCTTGGCTGGATAGAAAACTAATTTACCTAGGTCGCCAGTAGGTGTTAAACGAGTTGCCAAATCATCGCTATAGAAAAAACCACTGTAATTTCGATTTGGTTCAGTAACTAATCTAATTACATTTGTATTAGCAGCCTCTGCTGGAAGGCAAGTAAATTGAAACCCTAAAATTAAAGCGATAACTAACCAAATTTTTTTCATAACAAAATCTCGCCACTTTTAGCGATTAACTTCTTTTCATCCGGGTATGCCAGCCGCTCAACAATTTCAGAAAGCGGGAACCAAGAAACTTCATCAACTTCTGTGATTTGTGGAGTTAACTCGCCGGACACTTCCTTAAAAATGAAATGGTGAACCGTTTTGTGAATTCGCTTGCCGCCGGCCATAAACCAAAAATCAATTACACCTATGGATTTTGTAATTTCCGAAGTTATGCCAGTTTCTTCCTGCACTTCGCGGATAGCAGCTTGCTCTGGAGTTTCGCCAGCCTCGATATGCCCCTTAGGTAACGACCAGAGCAAACGTTCGCGCGATGCATCTTTATGATCAATCCGCCCAATTAAGAGCCCACGTGTTCCGGAAAAATCGATAACTAAACCGCCGGCACTAACTTCATCAACCCGTTTTGCATAAGGCCGACGCTCAGGACTCTTCTTATTTGGCGAGTTATTTAAACTTTTAACGGGAGCTTTCGGGGCAGGCGAAGTTCCATCGGTTGGGGTAGTAACTGTTTGTGGGGCGCGATTGCCGGGACGTCTACGTCGCCGCTTTTTCTTCGTACCTTCGCTGCCCGCACTAGGTGCCGGGGTCATGGAGCAAGGGTAGTCCTCTAGCCTTACCTATTGTGACGAGTCCATTAGGTGCCGCAGGCGAAATAGCTATTCGCTCGCTGATCGAACGCGCCCCGCTAGCTAGTTCACTGGCTGCTGCCTATAAATCGGCCGGTTACAAGTTGGCGTTGGTTGGCGGACCAGTTCGCGATGCAATTTTAGGACGACTTGGAAACGATTTAGATTTTACGACTGATGCGCTGCCACTTGAAAGTAAAAAGATTTTAAAAATCTGGGGCGAACATGTCTGGGATACCGGAATTGAATTTGGAACTGTTGCTGCAAAGCGAGGCGATACAACGGTTGAAGTAACAACGTATCGAAGCGATAAATATGATCCAGAAAGTCGCAAACCAGAAGTTGAATTTGGAAAAAACATAGAAGGTGACTTATCTCGCCGAGATTTCACCGTTAATTGCATGGCACTTGAATTAACGACTAAAACCCCAGAGTTCATCGATCCATTCAATGGATTAGCTGATTTAGCAAAACAAATTTTGCGTACCCCGGTCACGCCCGAACAATCTTTTTCAGATGATCCTTTGCGAATGATGCGAGCTGCTCGGTTTGCGAGTCAATTAAATTTCGAAATTGAAGAATCAACGCTGTCAGCGATGAAAGATATGGCTTCACGCATTTCAATAGTTTCAGCAGAACGTATCCGCGACGAATTTACCAAGTTGCTAATGTCGAATAATCCGCGCCGTGGTATTTCAATAATGGTTGATACCGGATTAGCCGCACTTGTCATTCCAGAAATACCAAAACTTAAATTAGAAATTGATGAACACCACCACCACAAAGATGTATACGAACATTCAATCACCGTTTTGGAACAAGCTATTGCTCAAGAAGATCGTCTAGGTGGCCCCAATCTAATTATTAGACTTGCTGCCTTGTTACACGACATTGGTAAACCAAAGACTCGCGCTTTAATCGAAGGCGGCGGGGTTTCTTTCCATCACCACGAAGTTGTTGGTGCCCGGTTAGCCCGTGAGCGACTTAAGAAACTGCGTTACTCCAGCGAAGTAGTTGAGTCGGTTGAGACTTTAACTGCACTACATCTACGTTTTCATGGTTATGGCGATGGGGAATGGACGGATTCAGCCGTGCGTCGTTATGTGCGTGATTCGGGCGATTTACTAGTTCATTTACATGTTTTAACGCGTGCTGATTGCACAACCCGCAATGTGCGTAAAGCCGAACGTTTAGCCAATGCTTATGAGTCGCTGGAAGTTCGAATTGCTCGACTAATGGAAGCCGAAGAGTTAAATAAAATCCGGCCAGATTTAGATGGCGCTGCAGTTATGAAGTTGCTTAACTTAAAACCTTCCGCCACCGTTGGAAAAGCTCTGGACTTCTTACTTGAGTTACGTCTCGAACGTGGCCCATTAGGTGAAGAAGTTGCAACTAAAGAATTACTTGCTTGGTGGGAGAAATTTTCCACGTCGCAATAGTCGGGCTGCAGTAACTAAGTAGATTGCCGATACCAAAGTAGGAACCTGCCAACCTTGACCAGAGTCAGATAACAAAAGAGCGGCAATCACGCCACCGCTAACAATTGCGGCATTTACTAAAACATCGTAAACGGCAAATACGCGCCCACGGTAGTAGTCATTAATTTTAGATTGCACAAGTGCATCATTAGTAACTTTGAAACTCTGCCCAAATAAACTGGTTAAGAATGCGGCCAGGAATAGCGTTGATTCAGTTCCCCAAATAGCAAGTGGTAATGGACCAAGAACACTTAAATACATCATGGTTCGCATCCAAGTGTGGCGCCCGTATTTTTTAACGCCAAAAGGTGCAATAAGTGCGCCTAACACAATTCCAATTCCAGCAATAGAAAATGCCAAAGCTAATCCGGATAATCCAGCCTCGGGCTGATTTGGATCATTAAAAGTATTTCGCTCCAACATTAAACCGACAAGAGTTAGAGCTGTTAACCCACCACGTTGGAATCCATTGGCAATAATTCCGCGCATAGCATCAACATGAACACCTAGAAATTTCCAACCTTCGCGCAACTCAACAAAACCTTGGGTTAAGGATGCTGGTTTACGTTCGGTTTCTAACGGACCGATCTCTAATTTGCGCAAACGCATAGCCATTGTTGAAGCCATTGCATAACCACAACTTGCAGCAATAATTAAATAGCCATCTACATGGTTAGCAGTCGCGAAAGAATCAAATATTTTGCGTAGACCCAGCCCTAAACCGCCGCCTAAAACTAAGAAAACCGAACCTCCGGTTACGGCCATCGCGTTAGCTGAAATTAAATTGGGTTGATCAACTAATAACGGCAAACCCGCAGATGTAGCGGCCAAAATTAAACGATTAAGACCAAATGCAATTAAAACTAAAACGGTAAGTTCTAAACCGGTTCGCCCGGTAAAAACTAAGACTGAAATTAAAAGTAAATCTAAAGCTCGCGAAAAGTTAGAAATTAAAAGAGCGCGTTGCCTGGAAACTCGATCTAAGACCGTTCCAACAAAGGGTCCGATAATTGAATATGGAAGCAGAACAACTGCAAAAGCTAATGCGGCGCTTAATGCACTGGCTTGGCGTTCCGGCGAGAATAAAACAAACGTTGCAAGCGCCCCTTGAAAGATGCCATCGGTAGCTTGCCCGATCCAGCGCACAAGCAATAGGCGCGATAACCGCGGGTGCCTGAGTAACTGCCAGAAGTTCATGTTGGCAAGCGTAGTTACTTAAGACCCTTTATTCTTACCTTTAATGAAATCGCAACGCTCGTACATCGACTATTCACTCGATAAGCGCGCCACCTTGGCAGCGCTCTTTCGAGGCACTGTCAATGCTTGCGATGCTGATCCGTATTTGCTGCGCGCAGCCAAATTTCATGGCGTAAAAACCACTCGCCCCTGCCCGGTTTGTAAACATGTTTCAATGGTTGAGCTCATGTACACCTTTGGCGATCAACTCGGCCAATACTCAGGTCGTATTAAAAATGCCGATGAACTGCGGCAAATGGAAAAAGAATATGGCGAGTTTCGGGTTTACATCGTTGAAGTTTGCCGCGATTGTTCCTGGAACCATCTCTGCGTCTCATTTGTCCTAGGCGATGGCGTAGAACGCAAACCACCCCGTTACACCCGAACACTTGAAGATAGTGACTGGGCATAACAGGTAGCCTTAAACCATGCCATTTAAGCTCTCAAAGCGATTATTTATCAGGGCTGCCATCTTTCTTGGCGGCTTTGGATTTGTAGCCGGTTCGACCTTATTTGCGATTGCCTACTTTACGGTTTCGATTCCAGATCCAAATGCATATGTAAATAGCCAAGCAACAATTATTCAGTATTCCAACGGTGAAGAAATCGGCCGTATCGGTGCACAAAACCGAACCATTGTTTCGTTAGCAAAAATTCCATTGCATTTACGCGAAGCAGTGTTAGCTGCTGAAGATCGTGATTTCTACACTAATAAAGCATTCAGCCCAGTTGGAATTTTGCGCGCACTAAAAAATAATTTACTGGGCGGCTCTTTGCAGGGTGGTTCAACAATTACCCAGCAATATGCAAAAACCGCCTTCTTAACAGCAGATCGAACTATTCAACGTAAAATAAAAGAATTAGTAATCGCGATTAAATTAGAAAATCAACTTTCCAAAGACGAAATTCTCGAAAACTACCTAAACACAATTTATTTTGGTCGCGGTTCATACGGCGTGCAAACAGCTTCGCAGCAGTACTTCAATCGCACTGTTGATCAACTATCTGTTTCACAAGCAGTTGTTCTAGCTTCAATTCTTCGCTCACCTGGTTTATATGACCCGGCATTTAATAAGAACAACAGACCTCGTCTAGAAAATCGTTTCGTTTATGTTGTAAATGGAATGAAAGAAAAAGGTTGGCTAACCGAAAAAGAAGCTGCCAAGTTAAAGATTCCTTATATTGCACCACGTGCACCTTCTGGTTCGCTCAGCGGGCCAAAAGGTCACATCATTGAAGCGGTTCGCAAAGAACTAGTTAAATTTGGATTTACTGAAGATCAAATTATGGTCGGCGGGTTAGTTGTAAAGACCACCCTGTCGCAACAAGCGCAACAGTCGGCAGTTGATGCTGTTAATAAACAAGCGCCAACAAAAGCACCAGATAATTTACATATTGGTTTAGTTGCAATTCGCCCAGGAACTGGCGAAATCATTGCCATGTATGGCGGAAAAGACTATTTAGCTCGTCAATTAAATGATGCAACACAAGCAATCGCACAAGCTGGATCAACGTTTAAACCATTCGCATTAATTGCTGGCCTAGAACAAGGAATTCCGTTAACTTCAATGTGGAACGGTGACAGCCCGCAAACATTTGATGATGCCGGCAAACCATATGAGGTTGCGAATTATGGATTTGAGGGCTGGGGACAAATCTCGCTTATGAAAGCAACAGCGAGTTCAGTAAATACTGTTTTCGTGCCACTTGGAATAAAAGTTGGCCCAGATAATGTAGTAGATGCAGCACGCCGTGCCGGAATTCCAGAATCTATTGCCATGATGCCAACACCTTCAGTTGTATTAGGTGTAGCAAGCCCACACGTTCTAGATGTTGCAAGTGCTTACGCAACTTTTGCAGCGAACGGTATTTACGCCAAACCATATTTAATTAGCCAAGTACTTGGTTCAAATAAAGGCGTGCTATACGAAGGTAAATCGCAAACCCAAGAAGTTTTTGCAGCAGATGTAATGGCTGATCTAACTCACGCGCTTCAAAATGTAGTTACTAACGGATCTGGTTTTGCGGCGCGCAAGTTAGGTCGCCCAGCTGCTGGAAAAACTGGAACTAGCCAATCAAATGCATCTGCTTGGTTTAGTGCGTACACACCACAACTTGCAGCCTCGGTCGCATTGTTCCGTGATGATGCAACGCAATCCTTGAAAGGTATTGGCGGGCTTACTTCGGTTACTGGCGGCAGTTTCCCAGCGCGAATTTGGACCGCATTCATGAAGGGTGCGCTTAAAGGCGAACCAGTTCTAG
>JACCDP011336297.1_pt1 | contig 19937 bp, 16 predicted proteins | sample 7445841 | NCBI WGS metagenome assembly JACCDP01 (sample SAMN15323441, study PRJNA562643) | freshwater metagenome | isolation source: river surface water | place: USA:Blue River Watershed | collected 2017-08-17
CGCTCATCTACGCATCGGCTGGCAATGCGGAAGAGGCGGTTCGCGCGGCGCTCGCCTTTCCCGATGTCATCGGCATCGAAATTCGCGACGTGTCCGGCCAGTTGCTGCTGGGCCTGGGTGTCGTGCGTGACGCGCATCCGTTCGTGCCGCCCAAGGCCGCGGTCGATGGCCAACCCTGGTTGGACGAAGAGGCGCAGGAGAGCTGGTCCTTCGCCGCACCGGTCTGGACCCGGCCGGAGGCCTCGCCCTTCGACGTCACTTTGCGGCCCGCTCAATTGCTGGGCCATGTGCGCATCACGCAAAGCAAGGCGACGCTGCAGCGAACCCAGGCGTCGCTCTTCATCGCCAACTTCAGCACCGCCTTGCTGATGGCCGGGCTGTTCCTGGTGGTGGTGCGGTTCCTTGCCCTGCGCCTGACCCGGCCGCTCTCGGCGTTGGCCGGGGCGATGAAGAAGGTCGAGCGCGGCGACAGCGGCGCGCGCGCGCCCGTGGACGGGCCACGGGACATCGCCGGCATGGGGCACACCTTCAACCGCATGATCGCCGCGCTGCAGGAGCGGGAGTTCGAGCTGGCGGCCCACCGTGATCACCTGGAAGAACTGGTACGGGCGCGAACGCTGGAACTGAGCGAAGCCAAGGAGCGCGCGGAGGTGGCCAGCCGCGCCAAGAGCCAGTTCCTGGCGCGCATGAGCCATGAATTGCGCACGCCGCTGAACGCCGTCCTGGGCTACGCGCAGATCCTCAAGCTGGACAGCAGCCTCACGCCCAAGCAGCGGGCCGGCCTGGACATCATCCATGGCAGCGGCCAGCATCTGCTGACGCTGATCGTGGACATCCTGGATCTCTCCGCCATCGAGGCCGGCAAGGCCGAGCTGCGTCTCGCCCCGGTGGACCTGACACTGCGTTTGAATGCCGTGGCCGACATCGTGCGGGTGATGGCCGTGGCCAAGCAGATCGGCCTGGAGCTGCAACTGGACCCGGCGCTGCCGGCCCGCGTGCTGGCCGATGACAAGCGGCTGAGCCAGATCCTGTTGAACCTGCTGGGCAACGCCGTGAAGTTCACGCACGTGGGCGGCGTGACGCTGCGAGCCAGCCTGGTGGCGCCCGTCGACGGGCTGGTCGGGCACGCGCTGCTGCGCTTTGAAGTGCTGGACACCGGCGTCGGCATTGACGAGACCCAGATCGAGCGGCTGTTCGAGCCCTTCGAGCAGGCCGGTACCGCCGAGCAGCGCGTGGGCGGCACGGGTTTGGGGCTGGCCATCAGCCGGCAGTTGGTGAGGCTGATGGGCGGCGAGATCCGGCTGGAAAGCCGGCTGGGCGAGGGCAGCCGCTTCTGGTTCGACGTCAGCCTGCCGCTCGCCTGAGCGCCTGCTGGAGCTTGCGCGGCGTCGTCGTCAGGCCAGCGCCGTCATGCGTTCAACCAGCACGCAACGCACCCATTTGCGGGTGGTTATTTGTGCGGTCTGGTTGCGCAGAAATTCCTCGGCCTCGGAGTTCGCGCCTTCGAACTCGAAACCGCATAACTGCACGATCTTGCTCAACGGGCGGCTCCACACGCGGCGCACCGAGGCGCTGAAGAGCGGCACGCCGGCATCCTCGCCCAGCAGCAGGCGCAGTTCGTAGTGATCGGCGTCCAGCGCGGGCTCGGCCGCAGCGAGCAATTGCAGGCCGTCTTCGCTGAGGTTCACGACCACGCCGCCGCGCGCTTCGGTCAGCCCGTCCGGCTTGATGACCCAGACCGGAAGTTGTTCGTGTTCCGCGGGTACCAGGAAAAACTCGACCCGTGGAGAGCGTCGTTGGTCAGTTAGGGACATGATGTACTCCTTTCAGGTGTCACGCGGATGTGCAAACACCACGGAGTGGGCCTGCGGGACATGACTTTGTAGTGAACGGGATGGTTAGGATTCCGTCCTTGGGGCATCGGGGCGAGAGATCAAGAGTTCATGACGCGTTTTATAGGTATTTGGGATCGATGGCGAGCGACATTTGAACTCTACGATGACAGCGATGTCGAGTCCTCCCAGATCCGCGCCGAGCACTGGCGGCAACTGGCGCGTCAGACCCCGTTGATGTTGAGCTCCAGCCTGATCGGCGGGGTGCTGATCTGGTGGTCCGTGCGGGAGGCCGCCGGGGCGTTGGGATGGTTGTGGCTGGCGGCCCTGTCGCTGTTTGTGGGTGCAGGGCTGTTGTGCTGGTGGAACGGTCGCGCCCGGCGAGCCGCAGCGGTGCCGGCGCGCAGCTTTCGTCTGGCCACGTGGCTTGCGGCTTCGCTGGGCCTGTGCTGGGGGCTGGCTGCGGCGTGCTGGTTCCCGACGGCGCCGCCCACGGGGCAGGTGCTGATTGCGGCCGTGGTCGCGGGTTTTCTGGCGGGCGGGGCGTTTGCGCTGGCCATGCTGCCCTGGGCCAGCTTGGCCCACACCTGGCTCCTCACGATCGGGTCGCTGGTGGCGCTCTTGCGCGCGGGCGACAGCCCGCTGCTGCCGTTGCTGCTGATCGGCAATGCCGTCGTGGTGTCGCTGGCGGCGATGGCGCTGTCACGCCAGGCCACGGCGCTGCGGCGCGGGCGCCTGCAGCAGGCCCGCCAGCAGCAGGTCGCGGCGCTGCTGCTGCGGGATTTCGAGGAAAACTCCAGCGATGCGTTGTGGGAGACGGATGCCCATGGCGCGCTGGTCTACCGTTCGCCAAGGCTGGCCGCGTTGCTGGGCGTGGCGGAGAAGGAATTGGGCGACGTGCGCTTGCCGCGCTGGTTCGCGGCCCGGGCTCAGCAGTCGGGCGCCTTGATGGCGGCCTGGGCGCTCGGCCAGCCCTTCCAGGACCTCAAGCTGCAGTTGGGCCGCGGCGAAGCTGCGCGTTGGTGGGCGATCAGCGCCAAGCCCATCCTCGCGGGCGACGTGCCCACGGGGGGCTGGCGAGGTGTCATCGCCGACATCACGGAGGCCCAGCGCTTCGAGAACCAACTGCGCATGCAGGCCGAGCAGGATGGCCTGACGGGGCTGGCCAACCGCCGTGCGCTGATGAACGCGGCGCAGGCGGCGATGGCGCTGGGCCGGCCGGGCTGGCTGCTGTCCATCGACCTCGATCATTTCAAGGCGATCAACGACGGGTCGGGGCATTCCACGGGTGACGAGGTGTTGCGCGTCATCGCGGGGCGCCTGCTCGGCCTGGTGGAGGAGGGCGACATCGTGGGCCGGCTCGGCGGCGACGAGTTCGCCATGCTGCGTGTGGGCGAATCTCCGGCGCGTGCGCCGCAGGCCATGGCGGCCCTCATCATCGACAAGATCAACCAGCCCATCGAACTGGGCGCCAAGCGGCTGCATGTCGGCGCCAGCGTGGGGCTGGCGCGGCTGGACGCCAGTGTGGCCAACGTCGAGGACCTGATGGTCAACGCCGATCTGGCGCTGTATGACGCCAAGCGCTCCGGGCGCGGGCGTTGCGTGGTCTATGCCAGCCCGCTGGGCGAGGCGAGCCGGCGCATGCACACGGTCGAGCAGGCCCTGCGCGAGGGTCTGGAGCAGCATCAGTTCGAGCTGCACTTCCAGCCCAAGGTCGACGCCGTGAGCTTGCAGGCCACCGGGGTGGAGGCGCTGATGCGCTGGGAGCACCCGGTGCTGGGGTCGGTGTCGCCCGGTGAATTCATTCCGGCCGCCGAGCGCAGCGGGCTCATCCGCGAACTGGGGGCGTTGGCGCTGCAGCAGGCCTGCTTTGCCGCGCGCGAGCTGCCCGGGCTGAGCGTGGCCGTCAACGTGTCGCCGCTGCAGCTGATGGAGCCGGGTTTCGTGGAAAGCGTTTAGCGCGTGCTCGTGCGCACCGGCATCGGGCCGTCGCTGCTGCAGCTGGAGGTTACGGAGTCGCTGATGCTGGAGGACGCCCAAGCGGCGCTGCGCCGCCTGCATGACTTGCGCGAGCTGGGGGTGCAGGTCGCGCTGGACGATTTCGGCACCGGCTTCTCGTCGCTGTCCTACCTGCGGGCCTTCCCCTTCCACACCTTGAAGATCGATCGCTCGTTTGTCAGGTCGCTCACGGAGCATGCCGATGCGCGGGCCATCGTGAACACCATCGTGCGCATGGCCGGGGTGCTGGGCATGCGCACCGTTGCCGAGGGCATCGAGACCGAGCGCGAGCTGGCCGTCGTGCGGGCGATCCGCTGCGACGAAGTGCAGGGCTACCTGGTGGCGCGCCCCATGCCCTTGCCCCGCTTGCTGGACTGGCTGGCGGGCCGGCCGCTGACCGGCCCGATCGACGATGTGGACTCGCGCATCACGCCGTGGCGCCTGTCGCAGTTCTCGCCGCCGACAACGGTGTTCGGCGTCGATTTCTGAGCGATCGGCGCCGGGCGCCGGTCAAACGGCCAGCAGGTCCACCTCGAACAGCAGCGTCGCGTTCGGCGGGATCACGCCGCCGGCGCCGTGCGCGCCATAGCCGAGTGCCGGGGGCAGCACCAGCATGCGGGTGCCGCCCACCTTCATGCCCTGCACGCCTTCATCCCAGCCCTGGATGACTTCTCCGCCACCCAGGCGGAACTTGAACGGCTGGCCGCGGTCCTTGCTGGAGTCGAACTTCTTGCCGCGCAGGCCGTCCTTGTAGAGCCAGCCGGTGTAGTGCACGGACACGCGCTGGCCCTTGGTGGCCTCGGCACCGTCACCGGTGACGCGGTCTTCGAACTGCAGGCCGCTCGGCGTGGTTTGCAGATCCAGCTCGACCGGCTCCGGGCCGCCGGCCAGGCCCAGCAGCTCGACCTCGAAGCACAGCGTCGCGTTCGGCGGGATGACTCCACCGGCGCCGCGCGCGCCGTAACCCAGGCCGGCGGGAATGATCAGCGTGCGCTTGCCGCCGATCTTCATGCCCTGCACGCCTTCGTCCCAGCCGCGGATGACCATGCCGGCGCCGAGCTCGAACTCGAACGGGTCACGCCGATCCAGGCTGGAGTCGAACTTGGTGGTCTTGGCGCCATCGACCCACAGCCAACCGGTGTAGTGCACGGTGACGTCGTGGCCGGCCGCTGCCTGCTTGCCGTCGCCCTCGACGGTGTCTTCGTACTGCAGGCCGCTGGGGGTGGTGTTCATGAGGGTCCTTCCAATGAAAAGCTGATCGCTGATTGTCGCCGTCGCAGCCGCACGGCGTGCTGTCAGCGTGGGGCCAGGGCCTTTGAGGCGTCAGTGGCCCGTCGCGGCCACCGCCGCTGGCGACAATGCGGCCATGATCCTGCGTGAGCGTCCTTCGGCCCTGCAACTCTTCTTCGTGTTGCGCGGCTCCATCCTGGCCCGCATCCGCGGCGTGCTGCTGGCCAACATCCTGCTCGCCGTGCTCGTGACGGTGGCGCATCGCACGCTGGCCAGCCACAACGCCGTGCTGGTCTCGACCATCCCGTTCACGCTGATGGGCCTGCCGCTGGCTATCTTCCTGGGCTTTCGCAACAGCGCCTGCTACGACCGCTTCTGGGAGGGGCGCAAGCTGTGGGGCGAGCTGCTGCTGCGCTCGCGCAACCTCGCGCGCCAGGTGCTGCACCTGACCGAGCTGCCGGCGCCGGTGGCCGACCCGCGTGACCTGGGCGACGTGCGCGTGCGCATGCTGCTGCGCGCGCAGGCCTTCTGCGTGAGCCTCAAGGAGCTGCTGCGCGACGAGCCGGCAACACCGGCCTCGCTGGCCGGGCTGGTGCAGCCCGACGAACAGCGGGCGCTGACGGCCGTGCGCAACCGCCCGGCGGCGCTGATGATGAGCATGGGCGCCGACCTGGCCCGCTGCCGCCGCGACGGCTTGCTGGACAGCGTGCGCGCGGTGCAGATCGACGACACGCTCAGCGCCATGACCGCCGCCGCTGCCGGCTGCGAGCGCATCCGCAACACACCGCTGCCGTTCTCCTACGCGCTGCTGCTGCATCGCACGGCCTACCTCTATTGCTTCCTGCTGCCCTTCGGCATCGTTGACGCCGTGGGGTGGATGACGCCGCTGGTCGTCGCCATCGTGGCCTACACCTTCTTCGGCCTGGACACGCTGGGCGACGAGATCGAGGAGCCCTTCGGCACGCTGGCCAACGACCTGCCGCTGGAGGCGATCTGCCGCAACATCGAGATCGACCTGCGCCAGGCGCTGGGCGACCCTGAACTGCCGACGCCGCTGGCGCCGGTGGACTACCTGCTGCTTTGAGTTGCCGATGAACGAAGAACCCCGCAGCGCGCGCTGCTACGCCCTCGTGCCGGCTGCTGGCATCGGTGAGCGCTCTGGCGCCGGCATGCCCAAGCAATACGTGGAGATTGCCGGCCGGCCCATGCTGGCGCACACGCTGGCCACGCTGGCGGCCGTGCCGCGCGTCGCCGCCACGCTGGTGGTGCTGTCACCTGCCGACGACCGCTTCGAGCAGGCGCTGCCCGGCCACGGCGGCTGGGTGGCCCGCGTCGGCGGCGCCAGCCGTGCCGAGAGCGTGCTGGGCGGCCTGGCCGAACTGCGTCGCCGTGGCGCCAGGGACGACGACTGGGTGCTGGTGCATGACGCGGCCCGCTGCCTGCTCAAGCCCGCCTGGGTCGACGCGCTGATCGACGCCTGCGAGCACGACGCCGTGGGCGGCCTGCTGGCCCAGCCCATTGCCGACACGCTCAAGGCCGGCGATGCTGACGGCCGTGTCACCGCGACGGTGGACCGCCGCGACAAGTGGGCCGCGCAGACGCCGCAGATGTTCCGTCTCGGCCTGGTCGAGCGCGCACTCGCCGCCATGGGCGCTGCCGCGACCGACGAGGCCAGCGCCGTCGAGGCGCTGGGCCTGGCGCCACGGCTGGTGCGCGCGTCGATGGCCAATTTCAAGGTCACGTGGCCGGAGGACTTCGAGCTGGCCGCGCGCTGGCTTCACCAGGTCGGGCCCAGCAGCAGATAGGCCGAGGTGTCGCCGCTGCGGGTCGACCCCAGCGCGAGGAAGAAGGGGCCGAACCGCGTGTCCACGCTGAGGAAGCCGCTGGCCGCCTGCTGCCAGCCGCGGCGGGGCAGGTTGGACAGCCGCAGGCCCGCGCCCGCGCCGACGGCACCGGCTTCCAGCGAGAAGCCCACGCGCACGGCGCCGCCCAGGCCCACCGGCATCTCGCCGATGCGCCTGGCCATGACGACGCGCGTCAGCACCATGTTCTCGCCCGTCAGCGAGCCGTCCGGCGTGCCGGACAGGCGCAGGTAGCCGCCCAGCGACCGCGTCTGGCCGCGCTCGGCATGCGCGAACTCGCCATACAGCTGGCCGGCCCACTCGCCCACGCGGAAGGCCGACAGCCCCAGCAGCGATGCGTTGACGACGCCGTCCTCGCCGCGCGGGTGCAGCCATTCCACGCGGGCGGTCGTCCACTGGCCGCGGCTCGGGAAGGCCAGCGAGTCCAGCGAGTCGGTGTGCAGCTCGATGTATTGCTGGCCGTAGAGCTGCGAGCGCCGGCTGCCGCTGGAGACGGGCAGCACGACTTCGTCGGCGGCGCGCAGCCGGCCGATGCCCACGCGCAGGTCGCCCAGGCCCGCGATGCGGTGGCCGAGTTCGAGTTGCGCGCTGGTCAGGCTGCTGGACAGGCGCAGCGCGCGCTGTCCCTGGTCGAACACGTCGCTCGCGCCGGCGGCGTAGCTGAGCTTGGCGCTGGCGAACCAGCGTGAGCCTGGGCCCAGCGGTTGGTAGAACTCGGTGTTCAGGCCGCGCGACGAGCCGATGCGCGCCACGGTGCGCAGCTCCGCGCCCCAGGCGTTGAGCCAGTTGGCGACATGCATGCCGACGAGCGAATAGCTGCTCGCATCGGCAAAGTCGCTGTAGAGCTCCAGCCCCAGCCGCACACGGCTGGCGGCCCAGTCGGCTTCGGTCAGCTTGAAGGTGACGTCACGCCGGCCGTCGCGATCGTCGATCTCGGTCTCGATGCGGTCCAGGTCGCCGGTGCCGTCCAGGCGTTCGACGGCGCGCGTGAGCTCGGCGCGGCCCACCGCATCACCGGGCTGCAGGCCCAGCTCGGCCCGCAGCGCCTCGGCGTTGACGCGCCGCGTGCCGTTGATCGCAAGCGTTCCCAGCGGCAGCGCGGGCGCGGCGGATTCGGGCAGCCCCAGCCGCCTGGCCTGCAGCTGGGCAAAGGCCGTGGGCGCGGCCAGGGTGGCCAGCCGTTCGCCGGCCGCCAGGGCCGCGCGCCGGCCGGTGGCCATGGCTTCGTCGGCGCGCGAGAACTCCATGAAGCCCATGCCGGGCAGGTCGGGGTCGATGACGATGTCCTGCGGCCGCAGCTCCTGCAGCGAGCGCTGCACGTTCTGCTCGGTCAGGATCTGCAGCATCTGGTTGGCGACCATGACGGCGCTGGTGATCTCGCGGTCTTCCAGCAGCGGCGTGCCGACGTTGACGGCGATGACGATGTCCGCGCCCAGCTGGCGGGCGATGTCCACCGGCAGGTTGCGCACCAGGCCGCCGTCCACGCGAGGCCGTCCGTTCACGCGCAGCGGCGCGAACACGCCGGGCACGGCCATGGAGGCGCGCAGCGCCTCGAAGAGCGGTGTGTCGGCCTGGTCCAGCATGGCGCCGGACAGCAGGTCCGTGGCGACCGCGCGGAACGGCACGGGCAGGCGGCGCAGCGGGTCGTCGGCGCGGGTAGCGGGCAGCAGTGACGACAGCGTCGCCTCCAGCTGGCCGTTGCCGGCCGCGCCGCCGGGCAGCATGGCGCCGTGCTGCAGGGTGAAGCCGAACTCGATGCGCGACGGCAGGCGCTCGTCGTCTTCGCGGCGGCGGATGGCGAGGCGGTCGCGCGCCGGGCGGTCGGCCAGAATGGCGCCCCAGTTCGCGCTCTTCACCAAGGTCTCCAACTCGTCGACGCTGCGGCCCGACGCGTAGGCGCCGCCGACGACGGCACCCATGCTGGTGCCGACGATGAGGTCGACGGGCACCTGCATCTCCTCCAGCACGCGCAGCACGCCGATGTGCGCCAGCCCGCGCGCGCCGCCGCCCGAGAGCACCAGGCCGATCTTGGGCCGCGGCGGCAGGGGTTCAGCGACGGCGATCTGGCTGATCGCGAGCAGGCACAGCCCGCAGGAGAGGACGAGTCGTTTCATGGCGGGCCGCACCATAGCAGTTGTCGTTGGCGCCGTGCGGGCTGGCTCGGCCGGGCGACAGCGCGCATGCCGGCGGCGACAATGCCGGCATGAATCCGCTGCCACCTCTTCGCATCGGCGAGGGCTGGGACACCCACCAGCTCGTCACCGGCCGCCCGCTCATCCTCGGCGGCATCACGATCCCGCACACGCACGGCCTGCTCGGGCATTCCGACGCCGACGCGCTGGCGCATGCCATCACCGACGCGCTGCTGGGCGCCGCCGCGCTGGGTGACATCGGCAAGCTCTTTCCCGACACGGCCGCCGAGTTCAAAGGCGCCGATTCGATGGTGCTGCTGGCCGAGGCCTATCGCCACGTGCGGGCGGCGGGTTGGCAACTCGTGAACCTGGACACCACCATCGTGGCGCAGGCGCCCAAGATGGCGCCGCACATCCTGGCGATGCGCGAGCGCCTGGCTCAGGTGCTGGGTGTCGAGGCGGCGCGCATCAACGTGAAGGCCAAGACGGCCGAGAAGATGGGGCCGGTGGGCGAGGGGCGCGCCATCGAGGCGCGCGCCGTGTGCCTGCTCGCGAGCCTGTAAGCCGGAAGCTGACGGCCACGCGCCAGCCAGCCGGCGACTCAGCCGGCCTGCAGGCGCAGCGTGGTCAGCAAGCCGCCGCCGTCGGCGTTGCTGATCGTCAACTGGCCGCCCAGCCGCTGCACGGACTTCTCCACGATGGCCAGGCCCAGCCCCGCGCCACTGGCTGCGGTGCGCGCCGCGTCGCCACGGTAGAACGGCGTCGTCAGCCGCACGAGGCGGTCGGGCGGCACGCCGGGGCCGTGGTCGCGCACACGCAGCTCCACCCATGAGCCCTGGCGCACGGCACTGACGTCCACACGCGCCGGCTCACCCTCGGCATGGCCATAGCGCCGGGCGTTCTCGAACAGGTTCAGCAGCACGCGGCCGAGCTCGGTGTCGTCCACCAAGACCTTCAGCGCGTCGCTGACCTGCACGCGGAAGCGGATCTGGTCGGGGTTGCGGAAGCCCTGCACCTCGCGTTCGACGAGCTCGATGAGCTTGATCTCGCGCATCTGCGTGCCATTGGGCCGCGCGTAGTCCATGAACTTGCTGATGATGGCGTCGAGCTGGTCGATGTCGGCCGCCATGAACTGGCGCGCCTGCTCGTCGGCGACGCTCATCTCGGTCTCCAGTCGCAGCCGGGCCAGCGGGGTGCGCAGGTCGTGCGAGATACCGGCGAGCATGACGGCGCGGTCTTCCTCAAGCTTGGCGAGCTCGCGCGCCATGCGGTTGAAGCCCATGTTGACCTCGCGGATCTCGCTGGTCATGGTGTTCTCGTCGAGCCGCGAGTCGTACTCGCCGTCGCGGATGCGGCCGGCGGCCTCGGCCAGCTCGCGCAGCGGCTGGTTGATGAGCCGTGCGATCAGCGCGGAGCCGACCATCGTCGCCATGAACGCGATGAGCACCCATAGCCAGTTGCCGGCCAGCGGCACGGCCAGCGGCGTGGGCGTGGTCTTCAGCCAGAAGGCGTCTTCGCCGACGACATAACGCACCCACAGGCCGCTGGAGTCGTTGACGCTGCGCGCGATGATGGTTTCGGGCCCGAGCACCTGGCGCAATTCGTCAGCCAGTTTTTTGGCGAACGCGCTGGTGTCGTAGGGCAGCCATCGATCGTGCGCCTCGGCGACGCGCACCTGCACGGCTTCGCCGCGCGACAGGGATGTGACGACGGCGACCCGGTTGATGGGGTCGGTATGTTCCAGCGTGATGCGGCTGAGCTTGACCAGGCCGGCCAGCTGTTCAGCCGCTTCCAGTGCGCGCGGTTCGGCCTCCAGCAGCTTGAAGGTCTGCTGCCAGGCCAGTACCGCGCCGGCCAGCAGCAACGCCAGCCACGCAAAGGTGCGCCAGAAGAGATTGAGTGCTAGTTGTGGGCGAACCATGCCCCGAAACTCACGGGGTCAAGTGTTTTCGTCGGGCACGAACACGTAGCCCACGCCCCACACGGTCTGGATGTAGCGTGGCTGGGCTGGGTCAGCTTCCAGCATCTTGCGCAGGCGCGAGATCTGCACGTCCAGGCTGCGGTCGAAAGGCTCGAATTCGCGGCCACGGGCGAGCTGGGCCAGCTTGTCGCGCGACAGCGGCTGGCGCGGGTGGCGCACCAGCGTCTTCAGCATCGAGAACTCGCCCGTCGTCAGCGGCAGTTGCTCGCCGTTCTTGGTCAAGCGACGCAGTGCCAGGTCGAACTCGAACGGCCCGAACGTGACCGTCATCGGTTCCTTGCTCGGTGCGCCCGGGGCTTCCGGCGGCGGCCGGCGGCGCAGCACGGCGTTGATGCGGGCCAGCAGTTCGCGCGGATTGAACGGCTTGGCGAGGTAGTCGTCGGCACCGACTTCCAGGCCGACGATGCGGTCCACGTCCTCGACCTTGGCCGTCAGCATGATTATGGGCGTCTGGTCGTTCGCGGCGCGCAGGCGGCGGCAGATGGTCAGGCCGTCTTCACCGGGCAGCATGAGGTCGAGCACGATCAGGTCGACCGTTTCCCGCGTGAGTTGCTTGTTCAACGCACGGCTGTCCTCCGCCAGCAGGACTTCAAAGCCCTCCTGCGTCAGATAGCGGCGCAGCAGGTCGCGGATGCGGGCATCGTCGTCAACGACGAGGATGCGGTTCTGACGAGGGTTGGCGGCGGTGTTCATCCCGGTTCCTGGATTTGTAACAGCGGCATTTTGAGCACGATTACGGTCCGGATTTGTAGGACAGCAGGCTAGCGTTACAGATCGTTGCCAACTTCACGGGATAAGCTGGGATTTTTGCCTTGAAAGGACGCCCATGCGTGCAGTTGTCGCCTTGTCCCTTGCCGTTCTGGCCGTTTCGGCTCAGGCGGCGGAGCCCCAGGAGCGGCTGAGCCTGTCGGCCAGCGCGAGCGCCGAGGTCACACGCGACGTGCTGTCCATTGCGTTGTCGACGAGCCGCGACGGCAACGATGCCGCTGCCGTGCAGGCCGGCCTGAAGCAGGCGCTGGACACGGCGCTGGCCGAGGCGCGCAAGGTGGCCAAGCCCGGCCAGGTCGACGTGCAGACCGGCGCCTTCTCGCTGGCGCCCCGCTATGACGGCAAGACCGGCAAGATCAATGGCTGGCAGGGCAGTGCAGAACTGCTCATCGAAGGCCGCGACGCCACCGCCATCGCGCAGCTGGCCGGGCGCATCAACACGCTGACGATCGCCCGCGTTGGCTACAGCCTGTCGCGCGAGGCGCGTGAGCGTGCCGAGTCAGAGATTTCTTCGCAGGCGATCGCCCGGTATCGCGCCAAGGCGGCTGATTACGCCAAGCAGTTCGGTTATGCCGGCTATGTGCTGGGCGAGGTCAACCTGTCCGGCGACGAGCCGTCGCCTCGGCCCATGCTCCAGGCGATGCGCGTGGGCGGCGGCCTGGCGGCGGCGGAGGCGCTGCCCACCGAGGCCGGCAAGGCCACGGTGAGCGTGAACGTCAGCGGTTCGGTGCTGCTGAAGAACTGACCCGTCAGGTCAGTGGCTGGTGTGGCTGGGGGCCGTGTTCAGACGGCCGTCCAGCCGCCGTCCATGGCCCAGGCCTGGCCGCGCACGTTGACGGCGGCATCGGAACTCAGGAACACCGCCAGCGCGCCCAATTCATCGGGCGTCGTGAACTGCAGCGACGGCTGCTTTTCGGCCAGCAGCCGGCGCTTGGCCTCGTCGTTGTCGACGCCGTCCTTGGCGGCCAGCGCGTCCACCTGCTTCTGCACCAGCGGGGTCAGCACCCAACCGGGGCAGATGGCATTCACCGTGACGCCGGTGGTGGCCGTCTCCAGCGCGATGCTCTTCGTGAAGCCGACGAGACCGTGCTTGGCCGCCACATAGGCCGACTTCTGCGCGGAAGCGACGAGGCCGTGTGTGGACGCGATGTTGATGATGCGGCCCCAGTTCTTCTTGAGCATGCCGGGCAGCGCCAGCCGCGTCGTGTGAAAGGCCGAGGTGAGGTTGATCGCGATGATCGCGTCCCACTTGTCGACGGGGAAGTCCTGCACCGGGGCGACGTGCTGGATGCCGGCGTTGTTGACGAGGATGTCGATGCCGCCGAACTCGGCATCGGCATAGGCCACCATCGCCGCGATGTCATCGGGCTTGCTCATGTCGGCCCCGTGGTAGCCGACCTTGACGCCAAGCGCTGCGACCTGGGCCTTGGGGCCGTCAGCGTCGCCGAAGCCGTTCAGGATCAGGTTGGCGCCGTCGCGCGCCAGCGCCAGGGCGATGCCCAGGCCGATGCCGCTGGTTGAGCCCGTGACGAGGGCGGTCTTGCCTTTCAACATGAGGGGTCCTTGCGGGTTGCTACGATGGTTTCAGAGGATTGAACCATGACCCAGCCTGTATTGCGCTATCTCGACTGTCTGGACGCCGCCGGCTTGCACCGGATGGCTTATTGGGAATGGGCCGGGCCGGCCGCAGACGCACCTGTGCTCGTCTGCGTGCACGGACTGACGCGTCAGGGGCGCGACTTCGACGCGCTCGCGCGCGCGCTGTGCGGCCGCTACCGCGTCGTGTGCCCCGACATCGCCGGTCGCGGCCGTTCTGACTGGCTGCGCCAGCCGGCCGGCTATCAGATTCCCGCGTATGTGTCCGACATGGTCGCCTTGCTGGCGCGGCTAGACGCGCCGCAGGTGGATTGGGTCGGCACCTCCATGGGCGGGCTCATCGGGCTGGGGCTGGCCTCGCTGACGTCCGGCGAGGGCCGGCCCGGGCCCATCCGTCGACTGGTGCTGAACGATGTGGGCCCGGCCATGCGCTTCGAGGCGCTGCAGCGCATCGGCGCTTACCTGGGCAGGGTGCAGCGCTTCGAGTCGCTGGCGCAGGGGGCGGCCTACCTGCGCACCATTTCGGCAGGTTTCGGGCCACATACCGATGCTGAATGGCTGGCGTTGTCCGAGCCGCTGTTCCGCCAGGAGGGTGAGGCGTGGGTGTTGCGCTATGACCCCGCCATCGCGCTGCCGTTTGCCGCCGTGACGCCTGAAGTGGCGGCCGCAGGCGAGGCGGCGCTGTGGGCCGCCTATGACATGCTGACCTGCCCGACGCTGGTGCTGCGCGGCGCCGACAGCGACTTGCTCAGCGCCGAGACCGCGCAAGCCATGGCGCAGCGCGGCCCGGCGGCGCGCGTCGTCGAGCTGCCCGGCATCGGCCATGCGCCGACCTTGATTCACGACGACCAGATCGCCATCGTGAGGGATTTCCTGAGTTCATGAAGACTGGCTTGATGCCTGACGGCGCGACCACCGCGCCCATCGTCGCGTTGCTGGACGCCAGCGCCGCGCATTCCCATGCAGAGATCGCGCGGGCGCGCTCGTTTGCGGAGCCGCTGCTGGCGGCCGAGACCCTGGACACTGGCGAGAATGCGCTCGACCACGCCGACGGCGTGTCCGCCATCCTGCTGGCCATCGGCGCGGCCCAGGAGTTGCGCGCGGCGGCCTACCTCGTCTACGCGGCAGACTTTCTGACCAAGCCCGAGGAGGTGGTGGCCAAGGCCTTCGGCGACAGCCACGCCAGCCTGGTGACGCACACGCGCAAGCTCGTCCAGATGCAGCGCGCGGCGCGAGCCGCCAAGGTCAGCACCGATCAACGCGCCGAGCAGACCGAGCGCGTGCGCAAGATGCTGCTGGCGTTCTCGCGGGACCTTCGCGTGGTGTTGCTGCGCCTGGCTTCGCGCCTGCAGACGCTGCGCTGGTACGCGGCCAGCAAGACCGCCTGCCCGCCGGAGCTGGCGGCGGAGTCGCAGGCCGTGTTCGCGCCGCTGGCCAACCGGCTGGGTATCTGGCAGATCAAGTGGGAACTGGAGGACCTGGCCTTCCGCTTCCGTGAGCCGGACGCCTACAAGGCGCTTGCCAAGGGGCTGCAGGAAAAGCGCGTCGAGCGCGAGCTGCACATCGAGGCGGCGCGCGCCGCGCTGCAGGCCGACCTGCAGGCCCAGGGCATCGAGGCCGAGGTGCAGGGGCGGCCCAAGCACCTCTACAGCATCCACAAGAAGATGCAGGGCAAGGCACTGGCGCTGGATCGGGTGTTCGACCTGCGCGCGTTGCGTGTCATCGTGGCCAGCGTGGCCGACTGCTATGCGGTGCTGGCGCGGCTGCACGAGCTCTACACGCCGGTGCCGGGCGAGTTCGACGACTACATCGCCAAGCCCAAGCCCAATGGCTATCAGTCCTTGCACACCGTCGTCGTGGGGCCGGACGAGCGAGTGATGGAGGTGCAGATCCGCACGCGCGACATGCACGAGCACGCCGAACATGGCGTGGCCGCGCATTGGGCCTACAAGGAGGCCGGCGCGCGCGGCTATGCCGGCGTCAGCGCGGCCGGTGAGTTCGAGGAGCAGGTGGCGCGCGCGCGCAAAGCCGTGCTTAACCAGCTGCTCGCCTGGGAACGCGACGCCGTGCAGGGCGGCGAGGAGGGCGGGCAGGCGTTCGACGAACGCATCTATGTCTTCACGCCGCAGGCGACCATCGTCGAGCTGACGCCGGGGGCGACGCCGGTGGATTTCGCCTACGCGGTGCACACCGACCTCGGCCATCGCTGCCGGGGCGCGCGCATCGACGGCCAGATGCTGCCGCTCAACACGCCGCTGCGCAGCGGCCAGACGGTGGAGATCGTGGCCGCGCGCGAGGGCGGTCCGTCGCTGGACTGGCTCAACCCGGAGCTTGGCTATTTGCAGAGTCAGCGTTCGCGGGCCAAGGTGCGGGCGTGGTTCAACGCCCTGCAGCAGGCACAGACCATCGCCAAAGGGCGCGAGCTGGTCGAGAAGCTGCTGCAGCGAGAAGGCCGCACGGCACTCAAGCTCGACGAGCTGGCCGCGCGGCTGGGCTTCAAGGGTGCCGACGCCTTGTTCGAGGTGGTCGGCAAGGATGAATACTCGCTGCGCAACATCGAGGTCCTGCTCCGCCCGCCAGAGCCTGTCGCCGACGAGGACGAGTTGCTCGCGCAGAGGCACACGCGCAGCGCCAGTAGCGGCACGCGCGGCGGCGTGCTGGTCGTGGGCATCGATTCGCTGCTGACGACACTGTCGCGCTGCTGCCGCCCGGCGCCGCCCGATGCCATCCAGGGGTTCGTCACGCGCGGCAAGGGCGTGGCCATCCATCGCTCGGACTGCAGCAACCTCGCCGAGATGAAGCGGCGCTCTCCCGAGCGCGTGATCGCCGTGACTTGGGGCGGCGGCGAGCCGGGGCCGCTGACGGGCAAGGGCGCGCCCGTCTATCCGGTGGATGTGCTCGTCGAGGCCAGTGATCGGCAAGGCTTGCTGCGCGACGTGCTCGAGATCTTCGCCAAGGAAAAGATGAACGTCGTCGCCGTCAACACGCAGTCGCTGCAGGCCGGCGCGGCCCGGCCGCGCACCGGCGGCGGCGATACTGCATGGATGAGCTTCACGTTGGAACTGGCGGATGCGACTCGCCTGACCAAGGTTCTGCGCGATCTCTGCATGGTCGCTGGTGTTCGATCTGCACGTCGTAAGTGAAATTCAAGTTAAATTCGACAAGCCGCCAAAAAGCGTGCTATAGTGCGAAGCTCTTCAGGCGCGTAGCTCAGTTGGTTAGAGCACCACCTTGACATGGTGGGGGTCGTTGGTTCGAATCCAATCGCGCCTACCAAATTTGGTAGGTATCAAGAGCCCGGTACGAATGATTTCGTACCGGGCTTTTTGTTTGCCTGCGCGGCGCGGGAGCGCTTGTCGTTGAGCACTTGATCTTGGCGCTCTGGCTGATCTGACGCGGCGAACAGCGCAGGCGATGCGCCGGGCCGGGCGTCAACTGCTGACGCTGCGTCTCGCCTGACCGATCCAGTCGTGGTCAGCGCAAGTGACGGGTGCAGAAACGCGCTGCTGAGCCTGGCCGATCCGTGTCGACGGCGTGCAATTCGCTTCGGCCTTGATCTCGGACAACGGCTGCCGCGCGCTGTCGGGCTAGCCTCCGGCTCCAACCCACTCTCCGAGACCGCTGCATGTCTATCGAGTTGTTCCGCCAGGATCGGCACGTCTGTGTCATGTTTGCCCACCTGGGCGATGAAGGCGGGGAGGCGGTGCAGTCCAACCAGTTCCTGCTCGTCAATGGCGACACGGGCGCCATCCTCGACCCCGGCGGCAACATCGCCTATCACCAGCTCTACCTGGGCATGTCGGAGTTCTTCCCGCCACACCGGCTGTCGGCCATCGTGGCTTCGCATGCCGACCCTGACATCATTGCCTCGCTGGACCGCTGGATGACGGCGACAGAGGCGCCCGTCTATATCTCGCGCATTTGGGAGCGTTTTGCGCCGCACTTCTGCAAGCCCGGCAAGACGGTGGGCCGCGTCATCGGCTTGCCCGATGCCGGCAAGCGGCTGCAACTGGGCCTGGAGAAGGAGCGGTTCGAGCTGTGGGCGCTGCCCGCGCACTTCCTGCACGCCGAGGGCAACTTCCAGTTCTACGACCCGGTCAGCCGCATCCTGTTCTCCGGCGACCTGGGCGCCTCGATGGGCACGAGCCTGAACCCGGAAAAGCCCGTCACGTCGCTGGCGGCGCACATTCCGCGCATGGAGGGCTTCCACCGCCGCTACATGGTCAGCAACAAGGTGCTGCGCCTGTGGGCGGCCATGGTGCGCCAGCTGGATATCAAGATGATCGCGCCGCAGCACGGCGCCCCCATGGTGGGCGCCGCCGTGCGCGAGTTCATCGACTGGGCGGAGCAACTGGAGTGCGGCATCGACCTGTTCGGGGCGGAGAACTACCGGCTGCCGGGGTGAGGCTCGTTCGCCTCAGGGCTTGTGCGGGCCCAGCAGTGTGGGCGTGACGACCAGGGTCAACAAGTCCATCGCGGCGGAGTTGTTGTCGCCCAACTCGATGGTGGTCTTGACGCCATTGCCGGTGATCAGTTTCGGCCGTGCGACGACGTTCAGCGGCGCCCCCCGGCTGATTTCGGCCTGCAGCTCAATCTTGTCGTCACCCAGGTCTCGGGCCTCGATGGCGATGGCCAGGGTTTCCGGTGTGGGGTGGTCGGGCGTGCCGTTGAAGATGACCAGGCTCCGCTCGCCCAGCGCGATGCGGACGGTGGGTTGGCTGGTCATGTTGTTGCGAGCCTTGTCGGTGCCGGTGATGTGGCGGATGTCCAGCTTCAGCTCCACCTGGGTGGCATCCGGGGTGGGCACCGTGCCTTGCGCGGCATAGGCCATGCCGGCCGCTGCCATTAGCGTGGTCAAGGCGAGCAGGGTGTGGCGACGCGTGCAGCGTGGCGCGGCGTTCAACATGGCAATCCTTTCGACGAGGGGATGGGCGCTGCCCCAGCGGCTGGCCAGCGGCGCGCCGTGCGGCGTGAGGTCGTGGGCCGCGAGCAGCGCACGGGTGTAGGTGGCAAGGGCGCCGGGTCGTTGGCCCAGCACGACGGCGTCACAGGCCAGCTCCTGGTCGGCCTGCATGCGGCACGCGGCAGCCCACGCCAGCGGGTTCCACCAGTGCAGCGCAGTCAGCGTGCAGGCCAGCAGGTTCCAGGCGTTGTCGTGACGGGCGCGGTGCACGTCTTCGTGGGCCAGGATCAACTGGCGCTCGTCAGGCGTGAAGCGCGCCTCGAAATCGGCCGGCAGCGCCACGCGCGGCTTCCACAGGCCGACTAAAGCGGGACTCGAGCCCGCCGGCAGCTGCGTACCGTGGCGGGCCAGCCGCCATTGCCGCGCGGCCTGCAGCGCCAGCACCAGCGCGGCGCCGGCCAGCCAGGCGGCCAGCAGCAGGCGGGGCCAGCTCGCCTCGGGCTTAGGCGCAGTCAGCAGTGGCGCGGCGGCCGTGCGGGTCAGGTCGGCAACCGTGGCGAACACCGGCAGCGGCCTGGCGCCCGCGCTGGGCAGCAGCGGCGTCACCAGAAGCGCCGGCAGCAGCCAGGCGGCGTAGGTGGCACGGGCGCCGAGGCGCTTGAGCAGCAGCGGGCGCAGCCCGAGCAGTAGCAGCACGCCCAGGCTCAGCAGCAGGGCCTGGCGTTGCAAGGCGGGGAGCAGCAACTCACTCATGCCCCTGCTCCTTCAGCAGCGCCTTCAGCGCCTCCACGTCCTCGGGCTTCAACTTGCGCTCCGACGCGAACTGCGCCACCAGTGGCGCCAGGCGCCCGCCGAACAGGCGGTCGATCAGCGACAAGCCGGTGTCGGCCACCCAGGCGTCTTCCGGCACGGCGGGCGCGTAGAGAAAGCGGCGGCCGTCGCGCTCGGCCGTGATGGCGCCTTTCTTCAGCAGCCGGTTCAGCAGCGTCTTGACGGTGGCCAGCGCCCAGCCGTGCTGCGGGCCGAGCGCGGCGGCGATCTCGTCGGCGGCCTGCGGCGCGTGCTGCCAGAGCTGGCGCATGACCTGAGCCTCGGCGTCGCTGATGGGGGGCGGCGTGTTCTTCATGTGATTACGGGCGTAAACGATGGTGAATGATTACGCGTGTAATCGATGTGGTCAAGCGTATTCGTGCTCCGGGCTTCCCCTTGTCATGGCGCTGCCATGCCGGCTGCGTAGGCTGGCGGCGCTGAGCCGCTGTTGCGGCGGGGAGACCCGTTTGTGAGCCCGATCGACGACGAGCTGGTGAAGCGCATTCACCGTGACCTGCAGGACGATTACGACGAGGAACTCGAGTTGGAGCTCGAGGACCGGAACTACGGCGAGATGCCCGGCGACGAGCCGGCCGGTGCGCGCAGCGAGCGCCAGCGCTACTTCCGCGAGCTGATCCGGCTGCAGAGCGAGCTCGTGAAGCTGCAGGACTGGGTGCAGCACAGCGGCCACAAGGTGGTCATCCTGTTCGAGGGCCGTGATGCGGCGGGCAAGGGCGGTGTCATCAAGCGCATCACGCAGCGGCTGAACCCGCGCGTGTGCCGCGTGGCCGCGCTGCCGGCGCCCAACGACCGCGAGCGCACGCA
>JACCDP011099495.1_pt1 | contig 19935 bp, 36 predicted proteins | sample 7445841 | NCBI WGS metagenome assembly JACCDP01 (sample SAMN15323441, study PRJNA562643) | freshwater metagenome | isolation source: river surface water | place: USA:Blue River Watershed | collected 2017-08-17
CCCCTGCCGTGGGCGCGAGATCACTACACGGGATATGCTCGCCTCTCCAACCTTCGGAGGGAGTGAGGGCCTCGCCCCTTCGGGGGGGCTTTGCCGGAATAAGACTTAAATCTATTACGGCAATTTATTCCGGCAATAGGGAAGAGGCCCGCCGAAGCGAGCCTATATTCTACATCATCGACATAGCCCTACACAGCAAAATAAGGAATGTCAAGATCGGAGCAAGAATAAAAGCAAAAAGAAAAACTCCTCCCTCGACCTCGGCCCAAAAATCTTCCTTCTCTCGGTTGGTCATTTCTTCAGCCTCCATATACACTATAGCCTCGGTATCAAATCATGCAAGGAAATTTTTTCATATTTTTGCCGGAATATCTTGTTAATTTATTACGGCATTTAAATCTAAACATTCTGCTTGCGCTATTCACCCTCCGTGATAAGTATTCATACAGGAGGTAAGAGAGAATGAACGGAACCATCGCACACACCCTGCACCGCAGTATCTTCATCCCTGAAGTGGAAGTGACTAACCCAAAGGGATGGTATAGGTACGAGGCTCTTCGGGGTTCCTCTCACACGCTGGCAGTATTCGATATCGGAATCTGTATCGGTTGGATTAAGGTGGAGACCATTGGTTACACCTCTGCAAAGGACTGGCTGAATTCATGGCATTCCTGTTGTAATGGTTCTATGATTATGGGTCACATGTCTAATTGCCATTACTCCAAAGAGGATAAGTAAGGGAATAGGGCCAGCCCTTCGGGGCTGGTCTTTGTCTGGTTTGCCGGAATAATCCCTCAATATATTCCGGCAAAGTTTAGCCATTCTCGGCTATCACACTCCATTTTATTTGTAAACCTCATTTGCTCGAAAAATATATGTTCCGTTGCCAGACTTGCTGCGTGAAACCGCTCCATCCTCGCGAAGTTGATTAATGGCATTAACTACCGTTCCTCGCGACCATTGGGTACGGAAAGAAATATCATTTACCGTAGACCATGGATTATTCTGAATGTCAACCATAACATCCTCGAAAGCGGCATCGGATACGTTAGGCTTCCTGACCCAGCACATGGTTACCTCCAAATCCACTTTAGCACGTCACTATCGTGTGTCAAGAAAAAAATCTAAAATGAAATGCCGGGATATTTTTTGCCGGAATAAAATAAAAACTTATTCCGGCAAAGGCCCCTTGCGGGGCAAGGCCTTACAGAAAGAGCCTCACAACATAGTCAATAAGAAACATAACTCCGAAAATCGGACCTGCTACGGTTACCATCAGAATGGCGGTGATCTTCAAGTCCTCGCCCAAACCGTGGAACATGCCCGCCGCCTGCGCCCTCTGAAACTCCCACTCCTTCTTCCAGTCGATCTTCATCTTTCACCTCCAGATACAGTATAGCCTACTATCAGAGTGTGGCAAGGAGAAAAATAAAAATAAATTGCCGGAATAATTTAATGCCGGAATAATCCTGGTAACTATTCCGGCGAACCGGGGCGGCAACCGCCGCCCACTATCACCTTACTATCAGAATGGCAACCAGAAGAATTCTTCTTCGACGTTAGTAGCCTTTCGATGCTCTCGCGGAATGACTACGGTAGGTGCATCGCTCGTATCCTCTTCCTCTGCAGGGTTAACCTCTCCGGGCATCTCTAGACAACCGAACTTCTCTTCAGGGAGCATCTCTAACCTCCGAATACATCTTAACCGTCCACCGTGCAGCGTCAAGACTTTTTTTAGGCCCGAAATGCCGGAATAAATTAAGACACTATTCCGGCAATTTATTCCGGCCTTTGGGGCCTTTTGGCCCCTGCCTATCATGCGAGGTGGCGATAGACAATACAGAAAGTTTTGTCATCGTAAAAGTTAGTAAAAGTATAGACCTTGAAAGACCTGTTAGGAAAGGCTCGACGGATCCGGTTGACCACTCCCCTAACCGTCTTTAAGTCACGGTCGATGAATTGTCCGCTTGTTCCAAGGGGAGCATCCTTCATCCCTTCAGAAAACGGGGTTTCAGTCAGGTAGGAATAGAATTGCATTGTCTCTTACCTCCACCTTCATTCTATCCGCTTGCCATTGGGTGTCAAGGGTTAGGGAGAGATACTTTTTGCCGGAATAACTTTTTATCTTAAAATGCCGGAATAAAATCCATATTCCGGCAAAGGGTATTCCGGCATTCTCACCGATTAGGGTTCTAAAATTTTCTCCTTTTTTAGTTAGACCTATGGTATATAGGGAGTGTCGGAAGGAAAGACCGACAAGTAACCCTCAAGCGAACGGAGAATGACAATGGCTCTCAAGGGAACCGATAAGCAGGCTCAAGTCTCCCTCGATATCGTGGACGGTATCGTGGGTCAAATCGGAAACGTGACCGACGAAGCGAAGGCGAGCGGTATCTTCCAGCGTTGGCTGAAGTACCAGCAGTCGTTCTGGCGTTACTCGGCGTACAATGTCATGCTGCTGGCCTATCAGGCTCGTCAGCACGGCATCAACCTGTCTCACGTCGGAGGTTCTACGAAGTGGCAGTCCCTTGGTCGCAAGGTCAAGGGAGAGGAGTGGTCCCGCCGCTTGTGGATTTTGGCTCCGGTTTTCAAGAAGGTGACCGACCGCGATACCGGAAAGGAGAAGTCCATTCTCTCCGGCTTCCGTAGTGTGTACGTTTTCGACCAGTCGCAGACGGAAGGCGAGGAGGCTCCGACCCTCGACTACCGCGCTCGCGGTGACGACGCGGGGCTTGTCTCCGCGCTCGAAAACGTGTACCGTGACCACGGCATCGAACTCCAGTACGTGTCTCCGGTCATGATGGATGCTCTCTACGGTGAGGCGTGTCAAGGTGTATGCATGGGTAAGACCGTGCGTATCCGTAACACTCTTATGGGTGCGGAGCGTGCAGGTACGCTGGCTCACGAGTTGGCTCATGCCCTGCTTCATTTCAATGATGATGGGAAGTTGGACCTTGACCACTCCCGTTCTATCAAGGAAATCGAAGCCGAAAGCGTGGCTGCGTGTGTGCTGGGTGCATGGGGTCTTGAGTGGCAGCGTTCCGCGTTCTACATCGCCTGTTGGGAAGGCGATAAGGACAAGGTAAAGGCGAGCATGACACGCATCGCCAACACCGCGAAGAACATCCTCTCAACTATCCTTCCCGAAGAGAAGGGAGAGTAGAGAGGAAGGGGGAGCCGAAAGGCTCCCCCTTTTTGCGTTTGCGTGTACCTACTTTTATTCCGGCATTATCTCCTGCCCAGCAGCCACCATATTACGGCAATTGAAACGAAATTGGAGAGAAAGAGTGTGGCTATATGCCAGCGTAACTCATTCCATTTTTCCTTCTTACCGTCAAGTAGACCTCTCCAGTATGCGGATGCGAGTATGAGCGGAAGATGATGCAGCTGATTTGCCGGAATATCTCCATCTATCCATTCCTGTTCAATTTCTCTCTCTTTTTTCCATGTCTCAAGAGATATGATTTTTTCTTCCTTGTCCATACATACATGTTACGAAAATGCCGGAATAAAATATGCCGTAATAATGGATTAATTATTCCGGCCTTTCTCCCTTGCGGGAGCGGCCCCCTCTACGCCTCGCCAGCGTCGGGGTAGGTGGCTGCGCCTGCGAATACATCCTGACAGTCGAGGATGATATCGGAGATTTGGCGAATTTGATCGGGGGAAAGGCCCTTCTTCTTCTTTAGGGTGTTCTTTGCTTCACGGTGGAGCATCAGAGCGTTGAAGAGAATAGCCTGATTTTCGATGCGGCATCCGAAGTCGGTCTTGAACATTTGCACCTCGCATGAAGAATGTAGCATAGTGGGAGAGAAAGTCCAGCCTTCAGATGATTTATTTTTTGCCGGAATAAGAAATGCCGTAATAGTTTCACGGGATATTCCGGCAAAAAATTTTTCTTCATCATTACTTTTTTTCTTGCCCCTTCATTCCACCGTGCTATATTCATGGGGCAGGGAGGAAAGAGAAATGGAAAGCGAAATCGAAAACCTCATCGGAAAGACCATCCTCGCCGTGGAAGGGATGAAGAAGGGAAGCGAAGAAATCATCTTCCGCACGGACGGTGGCGCGCTCACGATGAAGCACTACCGTCAATGCTGCGAAAGCGTCTATCTGGAAGATTTCACAGGCGACCCTGCCGATCTCGTCGGTGGAGTTGTGTCCGTTGCGGAGGAACGCTCTGAAAGTGGGGATACCGACTACGGCGTTTCTGAATGGACATTCTACACCATTCGCACCAGTAAGGGGGACATTGACCTTCGCTGGAATGGATGGAGTAATGGCTACTACTCCACCCATGTTGACTTGGACTGGGAGGGAATTAAGAAAGAGGAATAGTGGATAGGGGAGCCTGGCTCCCCGCCCTTTTGGGTGTTTTTGCCGGAATAATTTTCAATTTATTACGGCATTCTATTCCAGCATTATTTATTGCGGCAAATAGGATTTTGCCGGGGGACGATGCCCCCGGCTTCCCACCTTAACTCACCAAGCCTTGCGCTTTTCCACGGGCTTAAGCGTGTTCACTTCCACACTATTGGCCTCGTTCTCGATAGCCTCCGCCTCGAAAACAGCGCGGAAAGCCTCCGCGTGCAGACGGGCAGCCTTCGCCCACTTCTTCGCGGCGCGCTGGTGGAGTTGAGCCTTCTTCCGCATCGTTCCGGTATCCATCTTTAGCCTCCGTTGTGGGTTCCTTCCCACAAGGAGAACATAGCACGGTGAGAGGAAGGAGCAAGAAAAAAATGGGGTCGGCTCTAAATATTTTGCCGTAATAATAAATGTCGGAATAAAGTAAAGTTTATTACGGCAAAAGTTCTTTCTCTTTTTTCTTGCGTCTATGCGTAAGCGTGCTAATATGTATGTGCAGGGAGGCAAAGATGAACGACCCCGATAAGAAAATGCGTGAGTGCCGCGAGCGTGCCAAGCGTGAGATGGCTCATTCTATTCGTCGTCAACTTGAAGTAATGCGCTGGGCCGCTATCGAAAAGAGAAAGGAAGAAGAGGGGAAGTAATAGAGGGGAGGCTTCGGCCTCCCCGTTTTCTTTTTCGCCGGAATAATCCTGGCAACTATTCCGGCGAAAGAAAAGTTTTCGCCGCCCCCTTGCGGAGAGCGGCGAACCGGATTAGCGGCCGATAGCCTTCATCAGACCTTCGCTCGCCCCGTGCTTCGCGAAGAGAAGCCGACCACGCTGCGCTTCCTTTTCCATCATGGCGACGGTAAGACCGAAGGAAGAAGCGAGGTCATTCAGGTAACGGTCTTCCGTCAGGTAAGACCAGAGAATGTCGATTTTACGCTGCCAGAAACCGTTAGGTCCGGAATTCCGGATGCGGGCTTCGACGGCTCGGAATTCTTCGCGAAGCCCGATTTGAAAACGAAGTTCAGCGATTTCATCGCGGTGCTTCGCTTCTTCTTCCTTCTTTCGGTTAATCGCAGCGTTGCGGCGACCGATAGCATCCGAAGCGGCGTTAACTCCGCAGATATGGCCCCAGTCATTAGAAGTATCGGCCTGCTTATCTTCCGTTCCCTGTAGGAACCGGGTGAGATGCTTTACCTTAATCTCGTCGTCGGGAGCGGCGACGTTGCAGAAGGCGACGAGGAAGGAGCGGTGAGCGGAAGCGGGAAGAGACATTCGGAACCTCCACAAGCATCATAGCATAGTGGGTAAAGCGGTCAACACCTTTCTGAAGATATTTTATGCCGGAATATTTTTGCCGGAATAATCTTATACCTTATTCCGGCATAACTTTCTTTAAAAAACCTCTTGCCCGAATTCGGAGAGGGGTTATTCTGTATCTGCCAGCGGGGGAACCGAAAGGCTCCCGAAGGCCCCCGAAAAAAATCGGGGAAGGTTGAAAAAAAGGTTGCGCTCCCCAAGGGGCAGGCTAAATAGAAAGTGTGGCGAGGGAAGGTTCCCCTCTCGCCACACTCCACAAATCGGGAACATTCTGAGGTACATCATGGCTAAGCTCTTCGCGACCACTGTCAACGCTTCCGCTCTTTCTATCGCTCGCGAGTCGATTGAGGTCGGTCTGAATGACGATGGTATCGCCATTGTCAAGGTCGCTTTCGCTCGCGGAAAGGGGACCGGGGCTCAGGAGATTCCGGTTGCTGATTTCCCTTCCGTGATTGAGGCCCTTAACGGCTACGCTGTCAATGGTATTCAGAAGTCCGCTAAGGTTTTCTCTCCCGTCGATATGCTTCATGCCACGATTGGCATGAACGAGGATGATCGGGTTAGCTTCCGCGTGGGTAGTGGAAAGGGCGCGAAGCCGACTCACCTTGCTCCGACTGAGCTTGCTGAGGTTGTCTCCTTCCTTCGTGAGACTCTCCCTCAGATTGAGAAGGCTGCTAAGACGCTGAAGAAGTAATCCCTATCAGTTAATAGGGGAGAGGCCGGGTGTCAAGCCCCGGCCTCTTTTTTTTGAAATTTTTTTTGGAACGCCGGAATAAATCCAGAAGCTATTACGGCATACTCTTGCCCCAAGTATTTCCACTAATCATATTCATAAGAAGTCCCTCTCCGTAATCATAAGGATCTTCTTTGCGATTTCCGATATGAGGTCTCATAATGTATCTACTCTCTCGCATAGCACAATATTCCTGTACAAAATGATCTGGATTTACCTTTTTAGCTAAATTTGGAAATTTATTTTTTAATCTACGAAATTCATTACGAGCACTCTCTTCATATATAGAGCCTTCAAAGCGTCTTGGTTCTTCAGAGCCTGCAAAGCCAGTATGATAGGTTGTTGTGCCGAAGTCAATATGTTCTGGAATTGGTTCATGTCTTTGCATTTTGTTGGATTCAATATCTGCAAAAGCAATATTTTCTCTTCTTGATGCAACCTTTCTAATAATAGAATCAATAGCATCTGCTTCTTTTTTCATGCCAATTGAATCAAGTTTTTGGGCAATTTTAATTAAATCTTTAATCATGAAATCTCCTTTAAGATTGCCGGAATAATTAATAGATAATGCCGGAATAAATCCAAAATGGTATTCCGGCAAAAAAAATTTGTACTGACCTCTAACTTTTTCCTTGCCACCTTTCCCTATCATGCTATACTGACTTTGGAGGTAGAGAGAATGTCCAACGTCGTCGTGGCCCTCGATGAAGAGTACGGGTACCGTTACTGGGTCTGGGAAACCGGGATGGATGAAGCCACCCTCATTCAGTGGCTGAAGGATCAGAAGGAGGATGAAACCTTTGTCTTTCTCGATCTTCCCGGTGATCGTAAACTGATTACTCTCGGAGAGTATAAGTTTCTCGCGAAGAAGGGTTGGCGCGGAATGTTCCATCAGTTAGACGACAGTTATCTGATCGCTCCGGATGGTAAGAAGTATGATACGATCCGGGAGGGATCGAAAGAAGAGTAGGGGAGAGGGGAGGGCTTAGGCCCTCCCTAGTTTTTTTGCCGCTTTGCCGGAATAATCCACCACTTATTACGGCAAATCCCCTTTCGGGGAAGCCTATCAGATAAAGCACCCATCCCAGTATAGAGTATCATCTACTAGACTATTTGCTGCATCATCAATTGTCAAGTCATTTTCATAACTGGCCTTGATAGTATCCATGCAGACCTTGCCCCTCCATCCTGTGTAGCCTCCATTATTAAGAAGTCCAAGGGCGATGTGGAAAGCCTTATCAGAGTATTCCTTGAAGTCCATTTCTCACCTCCGCATACATCATAACCGCTCTCCCTATGGTGGCAAGGAAAATTTTTAGGAAAAAAATGCCGGAATATATTTTGTCGGAATAATCTATTCTCTATTCCGGCAAACCTTCCCTTTCGGGAAGGAAGCGGGTTACTCCTCTTGAGGAAGAGTTACAGTAGACTGCAAATCCGCCATATCACGGGCGGCAGCAGCGCGAGTAATCCAGCCTGCAACGTCGTTAGTGGAAAGGTAACCTTCCACGGTATCCCAGCCGAAGCGAAGCCAAGTATCCGCCCCATCCCAAATCGCGATTTCCGCGTCGGGAGAGTTGTGGTTACCTTCATTCTCCATGGCGTTCTTTGCGAAGTAGTAATCCGCCATCTTATGCTCGCAGTAGTTGCCGCCATGGAACATCACCGAAATGGTGAGACCGTTAGCGAACGTCATCTGAAAGCCACCGTGAACCGACTTGAAGTTGCTCATCTTCTCTGCCTCCAAAACCATCCTATCCTACAGCCACCGATCCGCAAGCCGAATAATGAAAAAAATAATCGCAGCGAGGATGTTCAGCAGGGTTTCCATTTCGACCTCCCGGGACCACTTAACCGATCCCCTTGACCCGTCAAGAAAAATTTTATGCCGGAATACTTGATGCCGGAATAAAAAAGTTATTCCGGCATTTGGCCCCCGAAGGGGCCGTTACCTTAAGGTAGCCGCTGAATGATGAATAGACCTTCATCGTCTACGATGTTCAGATCCTCACCATTCCTATAGTTTTCCTTCACCCATTCGTCAACCTCTTCTGGAGAAATATTTTCGGGAACACGTAGTACCCGACACCCTCTGATACTGGTAAAAGTCTCGCCGTCGTTCAGAACCATAACCAGCATTTCAGCCTCCTGCGATTTCTCATCGCCCCTATAAGATAACCCTTTCCTACTAACCGTCAAGGAGAAATAGGGTCTTTCTTTTGCCAGAATACCCTGATGGAAATAGCCGGAATAATCTGCTCACCTTTTTGCCGGAATACCACTTTGTAATATTTTGTCTCCAGCCCTTGACAAAATCTAATCCTCCCACTATTAGGCCAGCCCGGTTTTGCCGGAATAAAGACCGGTAGGGCCATAAAAATTTTCTCCTTTTTTCGTTAGACGCATGGTATATAGGGGATGTCGGAAGGGAAGCGAGAGCGACCCGGAAGGCTCCCCCGAAAAAATGGAGCAGGGTAGCAAAAAAAGGTTGCGCCCTGCGCTGGGGAGATTAAGATAGGAACGTGAGGGCGGGAACGGTTCCCACCGTCCCTCGCGCAACAAATCGGGAACCTTCCGAGGTACGTCATGGCCAAGTTGTTCGCTACCACCGTCAACACCTCCGCTCTCGCCAACTGCCGGGAGAGCATCGAGGTCGCTCTTAACGATGACGGCGTGCCCGTCGTCCGCTTCGCCCTCGCTCGCGGCAAGGGCACCGGAGCGCAGGAGGTTCCCGTCGCGGACCTTCCGGCGTTCATCGAGGCTCTCTCCGGCTACGCTACCAACGGCATCAACAAGTCGGCCAAGACGTTTTCTCCGGTGGATATGCTTCATGCTACCATTGCGATGAACGAGGACGACCGGATCGCCTTCCGTTGCGGTAGTGGTAAGGGCGCGAAGCCCACGCACCTCGCTCCCGATGAACTCCCGGCGGTGGTCGGCTTCCTGAACGAGGTCGCGCCGAAGGTCGCGGCGGCGGCGAAGTCCCTGCGCAAGTAGGCGCACGTTAGGTAGGGGTGAGTAGGTTATCGAAAGCCCCCTCTATTCATTTGATTAGACAGGCGTTGAATAGAGTTTTAATTAGCAAGTCTGTCGCCTCACACGGTTGAAGGTTGCGATAAGACCGTGTGAGGTGTGTAGGCACACACAAAGAAGTTAGAACGCCTCTCACGAGGTTGCAGCAAAGGGAGAGAGGGACGCCTCTCTCCCTTTTTCGTTTTTTTTATCTCCGGTTTTTATTCCGGCATTCCTGAGTGGTCCGGTTATTCCGGCAAAAAAATTTTGCTCTTACAGGTGGACGTATGGGCGTAGGAGGTTAGAATGAAGCAGGAGGATGGAGAAATGTCCAGCATCGATCTCGAAATCGTAATGGTCAATGGTGAGGTAAAGAGAATGCAGATTACCCGTGCATGGGCAGGTATCCTAATGCAGAATAAGTTTCCCTATCTTCCGTCTATTGTCAAGGGACAGGGATGGAATTGGAATAGTGTAATGGAGGCAAGGATCGTTAATTATTCTCCAGAAGATGGAATTTGTATCCATAATCTACTTGACCTCTAAAGCAAAAGTGGATAGGCGTCCGTTCGTTCGCCTATCCCGGTTTGCCGTAATATTTTGTCGGAATAATCTTTCTAGTTATTACGGCAAAAAATACTTAAAAAAGTGGTTGCACGCTTCCCTGCCCATGATACGTTCATAGCAGGAGGTAAGAATGGATATCGAAACGTATCACTTTCTCGACAAGGGTCTGACTGCTCATATTCGCGAGGATAGCGACGGTTCTTTCTGGGTGTGTATTACTAACTATGAAAGCAGCGATGCCGTCTATGAAAGCCGTGGCTGGAGTACGGTAGAAAAGGCATGTGAGGATGCCCTAATTATCGGAAGTAATCCTCTCCCGATTACCTTCTAATCAGCACGCCCCGAAAGGGGCCAATGCCGTAATAAATTGCCGGAATAATTTTAGAAGATTATTACGGCGTTCTTTCTAAAAAAATTCCTTGCCACCTATCCTATAGGGGTTATGCTAATGGTGCTGGAGGTAAGAATGTCTCGCAAAATCCGTATCGCAACGTGGCAAATGTCCAACGGTCAGATCGCTATGGTGGAGGTTTCCTATCCGACTATGGGAGGAAGCAGAAAGGAATACTCTCTTTCTGTTCAGCCCACTACTATTGACGAGAGGGGACTGGAGAGGTACTTCCCTCGTCAGGGCTATCGGTGTGTGCTGGAGACTGCCGCTCGTTTTTCTGAAAAGCGGCTGGATCAACTCTCCCAGTCTCCCGATACTTTCAGCCTTGCCCGCGATATGTTTCAGCGATGCGAAGAGGATGTAACAAGCGGTAAGTGGTAAGAATTAGGGAGGTGCCTTTGACCTCCCCTTTGCCGGAATAAAATGCCGTAATAAATGTGTACGTGCGAATGTATTACGGCAAAAGATAAAAAAATTTTGAGAGGGGGAGTTACTCCCCCTCTCTTACCTGCCTCTTACTTACACAATGCCATTAGCCTTCAGCATCGCTTCAAACTGCGCGGTAACCTTCTCGCGGTTACCCTTGAAACCGAATTCGCGCTTGACGATGGAGAGGCACGAGGGTGCCTTCGCGGTCAGACGCATACCCTTTGCCTCTAACTTCAAACCCATACGGATAGTCAGAAGGCGGTAGACATTGATGCTTTCGCCCGTGATGATGATCGCCCCGGTTTCGGTCTTTTCGATAGCCATTTCTTCTTCCCTCCTCGCACTATGAACATAACCTCTCCCCTCTCCCTGTCCACTACGGGGAGAGGTTTTTTTAAAAAAATAAATGCCGTAATAGCGCGGTGGATAGAAATTGCCGGAATAGACATGTGTGCGTATTCCGGCTTTGGGAGTTTTATTGGAGAGTGATCTCCAATTATTTCTCCCTCTAAACCGCTATTGCCAAGTGATGATAGCGTTCTGTTCTATGCAGGTCTGATCCTTGAAAAACCATCTCCACATCTCACCATCTTCCCCCCTCATTATGATATAGGATTCATCCTTCACAAAGGGTGAGAGCACTTTGAATAAATCCAGGTCTTGTCCAGACTTATCACCGCTGAAATAGAGATGCCAAATGTCACCATTCTCGTTAAACTCTACCACCCAACGCCAAGCGTGAAGCGCGTCTTCCAGGGTCTGAGAGTCCATTACTTTCTGAGTATTGACCCAAGAGAACCACCGAATAGTATCTCCCTCAGACTTCTGAACCATGAAATCCTTGATAGCAGCGAGAGCAGGTTTGAAGTGTTCCTTCGGAATGAAAAAGTTAGTTTCGTTCTGATAGATACAATAACCCATCGGACCCTCCTCGGCGGTTTGTTCCTGCACCGCACATTTAGAACATAGCACACTGGTACAGGTACGCAAGCAAATAGCCTAACTATTTTTGCCGGAATAGCGCGCTATAAAGTGAGTGTGCGTATTCCGGCGTTCCCCTTTCGGGGAGTGGCCGATCAGAGTCTAATCATATAGATAATACACCAGATGATTAGAGAGATTAAAACGATAGTTTGAAGATCCATTTATCCCTCCGCAACACCCGGAAAAGTAACGGCCTGAGAAAAGATTTCTTCGCACTCCCTCTCAATATTCTTAAAGGTCCGAATTTCCTTTCCGGTATGCTTCCTTCCAGAGTTCCACTCATTCTGAACCATCTTATGACCGATGATAGAGTGATAGAGAATTGCCATGTTTTCCATGCGGCTGGCGAAATCGGTTTCCATTCCTTCCTCCTTGCCCTATGAACATAGCATGTCGGTATTCCCTGTCAAGGCGAGGAGGGAAAAATTTTTGCCGGAATATTCCACCGATCCCTAAATGCCGGAATAAATAGTGACCAAAAAATAAAAAAAGAGAGAGGAGTTTCCCCCTCTCTCTTTTTGGACTATCTATCGAAGAGACGACAGATAATCACGCAGGTTTGCGGAGAGCCTATCCGCCTCACGGATGCGGTACTCCAAGATGGACACCGGAACGCAGAAGTTTGCGAGAGCCGGAACAGACGCCACCGTATCTTCGATGCTCTTCGGGAAGGTTTCATCCTCCGTCAGAAGGAAGATGAAGTCTCCGATCTGATAGCCCATTGAATGGGCGATTTGACGGAAGATGGTCGGAGGGTCGTTATCTTCCCAGTCTGTTTCCTTCGTCATTTCTCCGTACTCTTCCTCGGTTAGAGGCAGAAGAGCCGCCTCACTCTCGCAGAGGGAGAGGAAGGTAGTATCGGAGTAGGGAGCATCCTCGCTCTCCCAATTGGCCGGGAGATTACTACGCCGGATGATATGCAGGCTTGCCATGTTTAGGCTCCGTTCGGGTTGCAGTTGCGAGGCTTACCCCGCATGAGGAATGTAGCACGGTCACCCTACCCGTCAAGGGTTACCAGCGTTTTTTATCCTACAGGGCGGTTCCCTGCGGACGCTCACTATATACCATGAGTGTAACGAAAAAAGGAAAGTTTTATATCACCATATTAGAGCCGAAACTAAAGAATGCCGGAATAACTCGGAGAGGTTATTCCCGCAAAAGTATTCCGGCCTTCGGAAAGAAGAACCGGAGAGAGCGGGTTTCCCATCGCTCTCTCCGGCGATTATTCTTCGGAGTAATCCTTACTCTTCTCCCTCGTCCTCTTCATCTTCATTCTCGGTTTCCCATTGGTCACTCTCGACACACTCTCCGCCTTCCATCCTCAACATACCCTCGAAACCCATTCCCGGCTCGGAATAAGTGGCATGAAAAGTAAGCGAGGGATACATCTTACCGACTTGGTAGTAAAAGTCCTCCGGCGGTCCCCACGCAGTATCGAAGGAGAAATCTACCTTATACTCTCCTCCCTCTTCCCAGATTTCGGAAACCTCTGCCTCGCAGGCTCCCCACTTACAACCCCAGTTCTGATGCTCCCAGTCATAACCGGAAACAATGTTAGGAAAGCGGTCGAACCATTCGGGATACTCACTCTTCGCCTTCTGCAAGCGGTTACTGTCATAAGGAGCGAGCATTACTTCGCGGGGCATGGGCACGAACGCATGGAAAGACAACTTTGATTTGTTGTCCGCCTTATCCATAAAGAGTTCATCGTCACGCATGAGCATTTCCATCTGAATAGGAGTAAAAGTACCCCAATCAAACTCCTTCTCTTCTGCGTGAGACTTTTGGGCGAAAGGCCCAACAAACACATGGTCACCCGACGCAGCGCGAGCGATGAAAGCCTCGATTTCTTTCCGGCTCTTACCGGAGACAGTCAGAACATTAGAACACCAGTTAGGCATACCTTCCTCCTCGTCTTTCGGAAACCGACCATCGGTTTCCCTTCCTTCCTCTACATTCTAACTCCCCATAGGGGAGCGTCAACCTAATTTTCCCCCTCCCGCTACTTTTTCTATAGCGGGAGGGGAGCAAAACGCCGGAATATCTTTTGCCGGAATATCCCTCTTCCTTTTTGCCGCAATAATGTACCCCATTGGAATTGCCGGAATAGTTTGCCGGAATAATTTTTTTACTTGACAAGGTAACTCCAACAGGATAAGTTATTTTATTTTTATTACTCCTCACTTGATCCTTTGCCGGAATACCTAGTAGTATATTTTTGCCGGAATAATACCCTGTCCGAAAATTGTAAAATTTACTTCCCACCCCTTGACAAAATCGAAAAACCACCCTATAGGCACCACCCCTATTGCCGGAATAAATACAATCGCTCTGATTATCTCTTTCATCTCACTCTGATACTGGCTGATAAAAAATCCCTTTTTTCGTTATACCTATGGTATATAGGCGGTGTGACGGGGAAGCCTCCCCGGAACAGGCAAGCGGGACGAAAAAAAAAGGTTGTCCCCCTTGTCGCCCGCTACGGGCGTGCTACATTCTGAACGTGGGCGGCGGGAACGGCTCTCCCCGCTGGCACCACTAACACGCGAGAGCCTTTCGAGGTCAGTCATGGGTAAGTTGTTCGCTGCTACCGTCAATCAGTCTGCCGTTGCTATTGCTCGTGAGAGCATCGAAGTCGGGGTCAATGACGATGGTGTTACCGTCGTCAAGGTGGCTTTCGCCCGTGGAAAGGGCACGGGTTCGCAGGAAATTCCTGTCGCTGACCTGCCCGCTGTGATCGAGGCTCTGAACGGCTACGCGCAGAATGGTATTCAGAAGTCTGCGAAGGTGTTTTCTCCCGTTGATATGCTCCATGCTACCATCGGTCTGAACGAGGATGACCGCGTTCAGTTCCGCGTGGGTTCGGGCAAGGGCGCGAAGCCCACGCATCTTTCGCAGGATGAAATGGCGGGTGTGGTGCAGTTTCTGAACGAGGTTCTCCCGGCGGTTCAGAAGGCTGCGAAGTCCCTGAAGTAATTAGGGTGTGAAGGTACAAGCGTTCTCGCTTGTACCTTCTAATAAGCCTTCCCTCTCTTGGCGGCAATTGGGACAAGGGTGTGAGTGAGAGGGAAGGCTTATTAGAGGGTATAAGTATACGCACACAGGAGGAAGTCATGTGGATTGTTCGTGGAGAGTTTGACGAGGGAAGGGGCTGGAAAGAGGTCGTCAATTTTGGTATCTTCTCCTCTGAAGAGGAGGCAGTTACTTGGATGAATAACTATCCAGACGATGAAAACATGCTTGATATGTCTGTGGAGTGTGTGGGTCCACACACGCTTGCTAATGGCGAACCTAATCACTAAAGAGGCGTTATGTACGTCGAATTTACTCTCGCAAATACAGACGGTTCTCCGGTCTGTCTCCCGGTTGGTTCTTTTCATTTCTCCCTTCATATGGAGGGTGGAACAAACCTTCATCTGAATGGTGGTCAGACCATCCATGTGGATGAGGCATACGAGGTGGTCATTCAGTCGCTCACTCGCTGCCATGTGCATGTGGAGCGTGCGCCTGAAACGGAGAGCGATATCGAGGATTTGATCCGCGATATCGAGACTGATACGCTCCCTCTAATCAAGGGATAGTCGGGGTGGTGAGGCCCGATGAAGAAGGGGTGTGATTACCCCAAAAATAAACCGCTCACACCTGTATCGGTGTCCGTGTGATAGTCACGGTTAGTGGGCAACGAGGAGGGGAAACCCGATGATACCGACCCACACTATCCGCTCTTTGTCCTTCATGTGCAAGGTGTCTGTGTGCATGAAGTGTTTATTTTGACAGTCACCACAAAAAAGAGTTAGGGACGAACAAAAGGTTATAACCTGCAAGTTATAACAACAAACCGTCCGCTTGTTGCAGCAAGAGACCGCCCCATAGAGGGCGGCTTTTTTGTATCTGTATCTACCTAAATTTTCATTACTCCCTATCTGACCACACATTACTCTTCATCTGACCGAAACGCCGGAATAACCTATACCCGTGCGCGGGAGAAAAATGCCGGAATACCATTACATCCTATGTAAAAAATTTGTCAAGATCTTGTTATCTCCCTTGACATATCACGCTAATCCCTATCACTTTACGGCAAAGTTTTTGCCGGAATAGATCTGACCTCACTTTACTCTCTAATCTAATCTTTGATTACTTTTATCTCTAATCCAGAATTACTCACCATTCTGACCTACCCTATTCCTAACCCTCTGTCACCCCACTATCTAATCTATCTTTACCATTTTAGTTATTCTGATAGCCTATCTTTAGAAAAGATCTAATAGAATTACCTCTTAATCTAAATGGGATAAAAAAAATAAATTATGGGATAATTTTTTCCAAAATAACTTCCCATTTGATTTAAAACTAATCCCATTAAAAACCTCATCTTATTCTCTATGTAATATTTTGTAATCCTCACTTGACAAAAAGAAAGCTCCTATCACTAGCGCGCTATAGGAATAGACACATATACTATGTGTTTTTATAAAACATATTATTGTTACTTATTTTTTTTGAATCATCATTCTCTCTATAGCGCGCTAAGTAGACACCCATAATACATCCTCATGTGTGAGCCCATATTCAATTATCGCTGGTACTAAAAAGAAAAAATGGGGTTATAGTCTAAAGGTAATACACCATGATGTATCATCTCTTATTTTTATTCCCTTATAATAGCGCGCTAAATATTTTATACACACGCGCCCCAATTAATGCGTGTGTATATTTAAAAAATTAGCCCTTTATTATATCTATTAATTCTAAATATATATTTAAATCTTTAATTATTATAGAGGTTAATTATGCTAAAGGAGATATTGTGTTAAAAGAATTAGTAAAAGTAGCAAATCGCCTAGATTATCTTGGTCTTCAAAAGGAAGCCGATATCATAGACTCTTTTATCAGAAAAGCATCCGGCGAAGAGGATATGGATCAAAAATACAGAAAGTCTTTAATAGAAAGACTTGTAAATCAAAAATTAGAGTTTTATCTAATGGATAATCCCGAGGCAACAAAGGAAGAGCTGGAAGAAAAGAAAAAAGAGTCTATAGATCTTGCAAACCACATGCTTTCCGTATCATACAGATTGGCCACACTTGAAACAAGAGGACTCCTGCATGATATTTTCTTAGATGATAGAACAACAAAGGAAGACCTAGATCGACACGCAAGAGCATTATCCGAATGGGATAGACCAAGTCCAAGTGAAAGCATGCCTTTAGGTGATACCGAAGAATATCTATTTAGAGGTGAGGGTGGACAGGGCAATTCTGAATATACTGTAGTTAAACTCTATAAGATGGATGGGGAAACTCCAGAGACATCACTAAACCAAGAGATGGTAGGCGGTAGCAGAGAGGAGCCAGTTTTAGAGTGGGTCAAGAGCCCAATTATAATTCCGGTCAAGGGTGGAATTGGATATAGATTTCCAATGAAATCTGATGCATATTCTATGACTAAAAACTATGAGGTAGTAGAACTTGGAACAGAGGTCAGTCCCGGTAAGGCAGTAAGAGTTTAATTCTAAGAGTATTAATTAGATAAGGAGATACCATGTTAAAAGAATTAGTGAAAGTAGCAAATCGTTTAGACCATCTCGGACTTCAAAAGGAAGCCGATATCATTGATAACTTTATTCAGAAGATCGCAATACGCGTAACCCACCCAGGAGATTATGATTATGATATGGCTGAAGGATCAGATGTGGGAGAATGGGACTTAGATTTAGATGGACCGAATCCTCATCATCAATTTTTAATGAAATGGGAAGATGAAGATCCTTCTTTAAAGCGTATAATCACCGATACTGAACATGAGTCATACAACCCACACAAGCACGGTACTCCATCTTATGAAATGGATATAGAGGAAATAGAAGAAGGAATTGATAAAGAAAGGGAGTTAGAGAAAACGTATCCAGCAGTAACCAGCTATAGAAGAGAATAAAGCAAAGTTAAAACTGTAAAGTATTTAGCATAGCAAACAATGAAAGGGCTGGGTCATACCAGCCTCTTTTTTTGCCCCCGGCATACCTAATGCCGGAATACCTCTGATGTCACATTCCAATCTATCCAAAGATTACATTAGGAGTAATGAAAGAAGAGATGTGAGGTGTATCTCCAACATCAGAAGAGATGATTCTGACCACCACTCCCCATTAGAGATGAGGGACAGATAGGGAATCTTAAGAGTGGGAAAGAGATAGAGTGAAGTGAGAATAGTTCTAATAGTGGAATGGGTTTATTAGGAAGTCTGAAGAGTGTGGGTCAGAATTAAAGGTAAGAGTAAATTAAACTCTGGAATAAGAGTGACCTAAAATTTGGGAGAGGGTCGGACTGAGAAAGTGGAGTGGGATTTCTGGAGAGAGGGGTCTTAGGAAATGAGAGGGTCGAGTTTTTTTAGGTGAGAAAATCGGAGGGGGTGGGTCTCTATAAAAGTGAAGTTTAAATCTTGGGGAGTTTTTAAAAATCTTAAAATCGGGCCACCAGGTACCCTACAAACTCGGATATTTTTTCACTACCTTTTATACAAACCCAAACCCACTCACCACAGAAACCCCTACCTCAAAAAATTTTTCCCAAAATTTTTTTACCCCCTTTATATAAGTGGCACCCTCGGCGGTCCCGGCACCACTCGGCACCCCAGTAATTCCTTGGCACCCTCTTATAATAGGACGCTATTCTTCCTGCACACGCGCCTGCTCCAGCGTGCGTGTAAAAATTTAAAAATTGGGTTTCTGTTGGAGGGAAAGTGGAAGGGCCAAAAAATTTTTTGGAAAAATTTTTCGACCCCCTTATATAAGAGTTTTGGTTATTTTATGCTAATCTCCTATCTTAAATTATGAATAAAAGAATTAAAGCATTAAGAATTGCCCTCGCTAGTTTAGACTTGGACTCTAATTTGGATGTGGAAGAGGGCAGGCCAGAGTGGCAGAGGGAGAAAAGTGAACTCTATGGTAACTGTGGCTCATGGGCTCTCGCGGTTCTAAAGGAAGGTCTGGAGAGAGGAGTAGAAGGACTGGAAATCGGTCTGGCTCATGACAGTCCTGATATAAACAATGTAGAAGAAGCAAATCTATATCACGTTATGATCTGGTGGAGGGGGAATTGGTGGGACTGGAGAGGAAAGATTTCCGAAGATCAAATCAGTGAGTTGGTTCCTCTGGGTCTGACCTCGACTGGTGATAGGGCGGTCAGAGGAGAGGACTATCAGATTGCAACTTACCTCATTGAGAGTGTGGCGGACTTTAATCTAATAAAACCATTCGTCATGTTTAATACTGATTGGACCAGAGAGCCTGAATCATATGCCGCTGAGGCTGAGAGGTTTTGGAACGGCATGGCAATGTAAGGTTTTACTTCTGCTAATTTTGATCTTAATAATTATAACTTAAATATATTTTATAGGAGCTTTATGTTAAAAGAATTGATTAAGATGGCTGGTGAGCTTGACAGACTTGGCCTAAAAAGAGAGGCTGATCTAACCGATGGTATGATTAGAAAGCTTTCCTCTAGAACTCGAGAAGAAAAAGAGCAGTTTCAGGAATGTGAGTGCTTTCTATGCGGTGCCAAAATGATAGATAAACTTGGCGGAAGATGCATCTGTGCAGAATGCAAACCAGGATACTTAATCGAAAGCATAGAAGATTTAAAAGAAAGGATTGAAAGAGCCTTAAAAAATCCAGCAAAAGCGCACAATCTTTTAAAAGATCAGGAAAAATTAGAAAGACTTAAGTTAGAATTAAAATTACTTGGTTAATCTGATCTTGCTGATGATTGCCTGATTAGAGTGGCCAGCTCTAATCGTATACTAGTTATATAATATTTATTTTGGAGCTTATATGATAAGAGAACTCGTTAAGATTGCAAATAGACTTGATGCCTTAGGATTAAAAAGAGAGGCCGATGCCGTTGATGGAATGATAAGAAAAATTGCCGCATCTGAGAAATCATACCATAAAGAATTTGGAACTGGAGACTACGGTATCTATCATATCATGCCAAACGGAGTTAATGCAATTACTTGGTTTGATACACTCGAAAAGGCTCAGAGAGAGCTGGCAACAGGCTGGTATTATCTTGACTTTGGGCCTCCGTATATTGTGGAGAGAGATAAGGAGGAATCTAATGAGAAGCCAAAGCCAACTTTCTTACCTC
>JACCDP011123354.1_pt1 | contig 19916 bp, 19 predicted proteins | sample 7445841 | NCBI WGS metagenome assembly JACCDP01 (sample SAMN15323441, study PRJNA562643) | freshwater metagenome | isolation source: river surface water | place: USA:Blue River Watershed | collected 2017-08-17
CTTCGCGGGTGTTCTCTAAGCCTTCACAGCAAATCAGTTAGCGCGAGGTATAGTCGGTGACCGTTAAGGGGTAGCAGTACTGGCGGTTCCCCAGCATAAACTCACCCTTGTAATCGGTGCACCACAGCGCATTGGGGGTCTTTAGATCCGATAGTGCCGTACCAGTTAGTTTGGGGTAACGGCGAGCGCGCTTTTTCTTGACTAGGCCATGGCGATCCAAGACGGCGTGTACGGTGCTCTTGGCGGGTAATGCCAGCTCCCCATAGTGGGTGCGCAAGCGCTCCCGCAATTTAGGGGCACCCCAGGTGGGGAACTCGCGTTTGAGCTTCACGATCAATTGCTCCACCTGAAAGGGCAGCCGATTGGCTTGCCGAAAGGGTCGTCGACTGCGATCGCTAAAGGCTTCTAGGCCACTATCTTTATACCGCTCAATGATCTTATGGCCAGTCACCCGGGAAATACCAAACTCGGCACATAAGGGGGCAATCTTCTCACCATCTAAAAAACGCGACACAAACCGGAGCTTTTCATCCATCCTCGTACTTTCATTCCAAGGCATAGAGCGGTCCTCCTATGCCAAAAACTGTAAAGTGTGTCCGGTATAAAGTGTTAACGATGTGTCAGGATGGACAGATAGACATAGAGTGTAAACTAGTTAAAGAGCTTACGCCCTTGGAATTGTGACAGCAACTCCAAATCAACTTTGGCATTACTAAGTTACCTTAGTTTAATATCTAGTATTTGTTTGAATACATTTTTAATGTTTTTATAGGCATCCCAAAAAAGGTTTGTAAAAAGTTTTAAGGACTGGGGATTTTCGGTCGACATAAAAATCCAAAGTAACGGGGGGTTGTTTTTCTTGGCTAGGGAAACTGCTTATACCCACATCCATTCACCTCCCCGCCCTTTTTTAGTCGTGCCTATTTTCATTGATCTATCTAGTTCTATCAATGGTTTACTTAACTTACCTTTCTGATCTCTGAAGGTGCTAGGTGGATATTTACTTGCTTACTCATCAACTCGATTAAGACCATAACCCGCTGATCGGCATCAGCCATCTGGTAAATGCCTTCGATATCAATAAACGGGCCTGCCATTATGCGCACTCGCTCGCCAGGCTTAAAAAAATGATCGGGCTCAGCCTGAAACAATGCCTCTTGATTCCGAAGAAGCACTATTAAGGCATCGTCCACCTTGGCCGGGGTAGTGCCAAACGTAACCAAGCGACTAACGCCCTTGGTAGAGCGAATGGGAGTCCAGCTTTGTGATGCAGGGTCCTTCCCTAAGCGAATAAACAGATAGCGAGGAAATAGAGCCTGATCCACAACACCCAACTTACCGTATCGGAGTTTTTCTGCGGGCATGGTCGGAAAGTAACATTCATACCCTTGGCACTGCAGATTATCGAGGGCGCATCTTTCTTGTCTTGGTTTTGTGTGTACTAAATACCAATTCATAGTCTCACTGATAACATTAATTACTATAAGAATAATATCGCACTACACATGTAATGTGAAGCATGTGGCGCTCCCAGATTGTTTTTGTCGGCTTTATAGTAATTTTGATGAATCAAGAGGGGACTATAAGCTTAACTCTGAACCCTTAGGGCTTCGAAAATCGGCCTCCTGCTCTAAATATACCCAGTCCATGATGGCATCGCTAGGAAGGTACCCAGCAACCAACTTTTGCAACATAAGGCGAATAACACCAACGTCATTTAAATTAAGGGCAATTTCCAATGATTTGAGTTTGTGCATAAATTCATCCCAGGGTATAAAATCTTCTTCGGCTCGCATAATGCGTGGGTGCAAAGTAGATTTCGCATTATCCCCAATTAATAGTTCTTCATAGAGCTTTTCGCCAGGTCTTAAACCGGTGATTTCGATTTCAATATCCCCATCCGGATTTTGCTCATCCCGCACAATCAGTCCCGATAACTCAATCATGCGCCTGGCTAAGTCCTTAATTTTGATGGGCTGACCCATGTCTAGCACAAATACATCACCGCCCTTTGCCATTGCTCCAGCCTGAATTACTAATTGCGCCGCCTCCGGTATCGTCATGAAGTAGCGTGTAACCTCAGGATGGGTTAATGTAATTGGCTCGCCATTTCGAATTTGCTGACGAAACTTTGGTACAACCGAGCCGGATGAACCCAGCACATTCCCGAAGCGGACCATACTAAACCTGGTTGCAGCAAATTTAGTATCTGCTGCCAATGCCTGCAACGCCATTTCAGCAAGGCGTTTACTGGCGCCCATCACATTCGTAGGCCGCACTGCCTTATCGGTACTGATCAAAACAAAATCTGCGACGCCATTTTCAACGGCTGCTTGTGCTGTATTAAGCGTGCCAAGCACATTATTCTTAATTCCAGCAGCTGGATTATGCTCAACTAAGGGTACATGCTTATAGGCTGCAGCATGATAAATAGTGTTAGGGCGCCAAGTGGAAATGATTTCACGCATGCGATCTTCATCTTGAACCGAGGCCAACAAGGGAACCAATGCAACATCCATATTTTTGAGTTTTACTTCGAGTTCTTTATGGATGTTGTAAAGCGCAAATTCACTTTGCTCAATCAGTAACAGTTTCATAGGACCGATCACCGCAATCTGGCGACACAACTCACTGCCGATTGAGCCCCCAGCACCAGTCACCATCACTACTTTTTTGTACACACTCTTTGCTAGGAGGATATGATTTGGCGTCACAGATTCACGACCCAATAAATCATCCATATCTAATTCACGAACATCTGCAATACTGACCTTGCCTTGCGCTAAATCAGTCATGCTAGGCAAGGTTCGTACCGAAACATGGGCCATCCGAATTTGATTCAGAATTTCATTGCGGCGATTGCGATTCAAATTCGGCAAGGCCAACAGCACAGTACCAATCGACAGAGAAGTTACTAATCTTGCGAGATCAACCGGTCTATAGATAGGTAAGTTGTTTAGCACATGTCCTTGCAAAAGAACATCATCATCAAGAAAACCAACGACTTGCATCTGATGACTATTAGCCATGGCAGCTACCAGCTGACGGCCACTGCTCCCTGCGCCATACACGAGTACCCTCAATCGTTCAGAGCGCTTTAAAATACCGATGTACTGATCTCCGAGCCAGATGCGAACAAATACGCGAGAGACCCCTACAAAGAGTAATAGCAAGATGGGCTGAATAATACCGATCGTGCGTGGAACGTCTGACACCCCAACGACAGTAAAAAGAGTTATATAGATTAAGCTATAAATTCCAATGGCCTGCGCTACTGCCAATAAGGCAGGCCAACCACTGTAACGAAAGATCGCACGATAAAGTCCTGAGGCTATAAAAATTGGGATAGCAAAGCCAATGGAGGCTAAAGATGTCCAAACAAGGCCATCAGCCCAGACGCTTTGACCAGTAAACTTGACGAACTCACCTAGGCGAAGATAAAAAGCAATCCATACGGTAAATATACACAAACTCATATCCAGCATGATTACGATAAAGCGTTTTGCCAAGCGAGGCATTGCCAGTATGAGGGTGGCTAAATTAGACATCATTTTTTTCATGTTGAATAGATTCAATGGGAATACTAACTTCAATTAAGTCATCCTTTTCAATGGGATACGCCATCCCGCACTAAGACTTTTAAGACGGTTATCCAAAGGATCTTCAAATCAAATAAAAACGATCTGCGCTGCAAGTACTCATAATCAAGCTCGACTTTCTTTGGTATCGGCAACTCATCACGTCCATTAACTTGTGCCCAGCCCGTTAGGCCGGGCACAAGTTGGTGAACTCCCCGCTCAATACGCATTGCAATTAAGTCATCCTGATTAAATAATGCAGGGCGCGGGCCTACAAAACTCATATCACCCTTAAGAATGCACCATAATTGCGGCAATTCATCTAGACTGGATTTACGCAAAAAAGATCCAATCGGAGTTAACCACTGATCCGGGTTTTGTAAAAGGTGGGTAGCAACAGCTGGAGTATCAATGCGCATACTGCGAAACTTAGGCATTTGGAATACATGATTATCGCGACCCACTCGTTTACTCCAAAAAAGAATGGGGCCAGGAGAGGTAAGTCGCACTGCAGTGGCAACGATTAGTAGCGGAATAGCTAAAATCAAACAAGCAGAGACGGAGAGGAAAAAATCAAATAGACGCTTCACAACTTAACCTTGATTGATAACCTGTTTCAATCCCTCATCGACCGATAAAGGCGGTTTCCAATTGAGTAAATCTTTCGTTTTGGTAATGTCGACTTGTAAAGACCCACATAAACGCTGATAAATTTCCGATTTATTTAGCAGGACTGCCCCAAACTGCAGCAAAGGCTTTGAGACATAAAAAAGTTTTGCAGGCCTCTTTAAGGCCCTGCCCATTCGCCTCAACAAATCTGCTGTAGAAACATCCTCGTCATCACTCACCATAAAAGTTTGATTAGCAGCACTCGGATGATGTATGCAAACCACAATGAGATCAACTAAGTTGCCTAGTGCCACAAGGCTTCTTTGATTGCCCGTAACTGACGCCAGCGGTAAAGGTACACCCCGTTCGATTATCTGCATCATGGATGCAAAATTTGCTTTGACGCCGGGTCCGTATACTAAAGGTGGTCGAATAATCACTACCTCCATGCCAGTTTGCTCTGCAATCTTGCGCAGCCCGCACTCAGCCTCATACTTGGATACACCATAAGGATCTTGAGGTCTTGGTGTATCTTCAGACCTAAACGGCTGCCCTGGCTCAGTACTTTCGCCATTCACTTTAATAGAACTCAGAAAAACGAAGCGTTTCACCCCTGCGGCGGCTGCCTGACGAGCGAGATTGACTGCCCCTTCAACGTTCACGCGACGAAACTCAGACAATGAGTCTGCGCTCTTATGGGTCATCACATGCACTCGAGCCGCCAAATGGATTACCTGTTCTACATTCGTCAGCGCAAGCGACCAATCAGTCTTTGCGGAAATGCTGCCAATTGGAATCTTTGCAACGCTACCTGACTGTTGCATCAAAGATCTAACAACCCCCCGCACAGCGACTGCGTCTTTGCACAGTCTTTCGCAAAGCGCCGAACCAACAAATCCGTTAGCTCCTGTCACGAGAACAGTCATGTAGCTAAAGCGCCTTTCGCCAAACGGTCCGGTTGACGTAGTCTGTATAGCTCAACACGATGCGAAGGACTTTTTTCGATAGAGACTGCGCTTCATAGTCCATGACCGGCGCCATCACGCGGATGTTCCGCTGATGCTGAAAAACGATGACACGCACGGCATCAAGCACACTCTCCTTTTTCAATCCCGCCATGATCAGGGAGCCAAAATCCATTCCCTCTGGGCGTTCGTGCGCGTTGCGGATCGTCACCGCTGGCAAGTTGAGAAGGGAGCTTTCCTCGGTGAGGGTACCACTGTCCGAGACAACGCAGAGTGCTTCTATTTGTAGCCTAACATAATCACAAAAACCGAAAGGCTTGAGAAACTGAATGCGACTGTCCATCTTGAAAGAATTGTGCACAGCGAGGCGCTTTTGCGTACGGGGATGTGTCGATACGATGACCGGAATCTGATACTGCTCTGCGAGTGCATTCAGGGTTTGCACCAAATCGGTTAAGTTCTCTGGCGTTTCGACGTTTTCTTCGCGGTGCATGCTGACGATAAAGTAGCGCCCCCGCTCTAACCCCATGCGCATGAGTACATCGGACGACTGGATCTTTGGCATGTAGTAATCCAACACTTCACGCATGTGAGAACCAGTCTTAATAATGGTCTCGGGTCGAATACCCTCAGCGATCAGATAGCGACGCGCATGCTCGGTCAGTACAAGATTAATATCGCTTAAATGATCCAGAACCTTGCGGTTTAACTCTTCGGGTACCCGCTGGTCAAAGCAGCGATTACCTGCTTCCATGTGAAAAACGGGGATCTTCCGTCGCTTCGCTGCAATCACAGCCAGACAGGAGTTGGTATCACCATACAACAACACGGCATCGGGGCTTTCCTTTGCCATGACTTCGTCAGATTTTTCGATCACACGAGCAATCGTCTGCGCCGGGTTTTCACCAGCAGCTTCTAAAAAATAATCCGGCTTGCGAATTTCCAAATCTTCAAAGAAAATTTCGTTCAACTCGAAATCGTAATTCTGACCAGTGTGCACCAAGACATGCTTTACATGCCGATCCAGCTCGGCGATCACCCTGCTCATTTTGATGAGCTCCGGGCGCGTTCCAAGAATTGTCATTACCTTAAGCACCGCGCTCGTCCTTAATATAGTCCAAGCTCATTAAAAGCGACTTGATTTCCTCCACCCCTAACCGCCGCGTGTTGTGGGAGGTGTAGTCATCCAGCCTGGAAATATCTACTTCACCCTCATTGAAATATTTGGCGTAATTTAAATCGCGGTTGTCAGCTGGAATGCGGTAATAGCCGCCCATATCAATGGCATGCGCCATCTCCTCACGGGAAATCAGCGACTCGTACAGCTTTTCCCCATGGCGCGTTCCAATCACTCGAGTTTCCCTGTCTGCTGCGTGAAACAACTCCTTCAAAGCCTGCGCCAAATTACCCACGGTAGCTGCCGGCGCCTTTTGAACAAAAATGTCACCCTGCTGCCCGTGCGTAAACGCATGCAAGACCAGATCCACTGAGTCCTCCAGGGACATCAGAAAACGCGTCATGTTTGGATCGGTCACCGTCAAGGCAAGACCGTCTTTCAATTGCGAGACAAACAAAGGGATCACGGATCCACGCGAGGCCATGACATTGCCATAGCGGGTAGCACAAAAAATCGTTTCGCCTAACTGCTGCAAGCGCGCCTTGGCCAACATAACCTTTTCGGCCATAGCCTTGGATATTCCCATTGCGTTAATGGGATAAACGGCTTTATCCGTGGAGAGAACAACCGCTTTCTCAACACCTGCATTGGTAGCAGCAGTCAAGACATTTTCGGTGCCAATCACGTTGGTGCGGAGTGCTTCCATCGGATAGAACTCGCAGGAAGGAACCTGTTTGAGTGCCGCCGCATGAAAAACATAATCAACGCCTTTCAGGGCTTGACTAATACTGGCTTCTTCCCTGACATCTCCAATATAGAAACGTAATTTATCGTGATTCAACGCAATACGCATATCCTCTTGCTTTTTTTCATCGCGGCTAAAAATACGAATTTCTCGAATGTCCGTGTGCAGTAGCCGACGAAGCACCACATTACCAAATGAGCCGGTACCGCCTGTAATAAGTAACACTTTATCTTTGAACATACGCTTATCTTTCCCCGCTTGAGTTAGCCGAATTGATACATTTGCCGCACCATTGCAAGCCAAGGTTTTGGTGAATACCCAGTCTTTTTTCGGAAACGTGAAGAATCCAAAGATCGATCAATTATCAAGTGATCATCCGGCTGAATTAGTATGGATTTACCGTATTCCTGCGCGACCAATTTAAGCAACTCGCACTTGCTGATCGGTTCGGCAGATACGTGAAAAACCCCTTGCAAGTCAGGGAACGGTATCACATGATCAAAAATCACACGGGCCAGTTCCACCGTAGGCAATCCTGAAAATATAGCGCGGGAGTAGCCTTTCACCCTGTCTTCCTGGGAGAGAAACCAGTCGATAAGGCTCTGTCCACCTGAAAGTTTGCGTCCAATGATTGATGTTCTAAGTGTGATTGCATTTTTACAATCAACCTCACCCAGATATTTGCTCCGTCCGTAAAGATCCCGCGCATCTGGTATGTCATCTTCGGTATACATTCCTTTGTCGCCGGAAAAAACACAATCTGTACTGATGTGTACGAGCCGTGCGCCTGCTACAGCACAGAGTTGCGCAAGCCGATGAGGTAGCAGTACATTCAACGACAGGGTCTCCAGCAGGTCATCAGCCAACTTCAGCTGTTTGATCATGCCCACACAGTTGACGACAATATCAGGACGAGTTCGGGCAAACAAGCCGGTCAATGCATCGTGATTTTGAACATCAATGTCCCCAATTACTCGACTCTTGGACCCGGCAGGCAGCAGCGCTGGTACCTGCACAGAACGCACAGACCCAAATACCTCGAATTCTTTGCTTTGGGAAAAAAATCGGAAGACTGCATTGCCAAGCATGCCGGATGCACCAATCACGAGTATACGGTTTGCTCGGTTCGTCACAAAAAGGTGCTCCTCATCCAGTTTCTGTATAAATGTTATGCCTTTGTTCGCAAAACAACTTCATGTAATATCGCAACCAATCGATTAGCCAAAACCACAGGATCGTAATTTTCTAAGTAGTATTTCTGACCTGCTCGCCCCATTCGTTCCCGCTCCTCACAGGAGGTGGTTCGCAACAGCAGAACTGCTTGGGCCAAGGCGGCCGCATCATCCGCCGGACAAATCAGACCAGCCCCGGCCTCCTGCACCACCCGGGCACCTTCTCCGTCGAGCGATGCGATCAAGGGGCGCCCCGCTGCTAAGTAAGCCTGCACCTTGCTTGGGACTGTCATCGCCAGTATCGGATGCCGGGTAAAGCTGACTAACAATGCTGAGGCCTGCGTCATTATTGAGGGCATTGATTCTGTCTTGAACCGCCCCGGTAATTTGACATTCATCAAGTCTCTGTACATCACTTCCCGCCGAAGCCATTCACTGCGGCTTCCACTTCCGATCAGCACAAATTTCACATCTTCGTATTCCTTTAGCAGCTCGGCAGCATCTAAAACTGTATCCAATCCTTGGACAGAGCCAAGGTTACCTGTGAAGACAACGTTAAAACCTGGCATAAGCTTAAATGCCGCGTGATCAACCTCATTCTTTTGCAGATTTTCTAATTGGCCTGGATTGGGGTGATAGACCACTTTTGTGCATCCAGCCATCATCTTTACGGGCTGAATGAACGCTTCTGATTGTACCAATAACAGATCATTTTTCATATAGATCCATTCCACCACACTTGCGAGAATCTTCAACAATCTGGCACTCTTAACAAATCCGGTTGCGCTCAAACTTTCTGGCCAAAGATCTTGCACCCAAGTGACAAGCCTGGCTTGCTTCAGCAAGGCCAGCCACACTGCCGGAATAGCTTGCAAAATTGGCGATGGTGCATAGACTAGGATAACGTCAAATTTCTGGCCTCGCAATAACCATGTACCCCAGACAGCTGCTGTGATGATGAATGAAAGGTAATTCAGCGTCAGTCTAATTGCACTTGCATCGCCCCTTGGAATCAACGGAACGCGAAAAATGCAGTAGCCAGCGCTATGGTTTTCTTTACCTGAGTTCCAGGCTCGGTGGCCAGCAAAAATACGGCCATCCGGGTAGTTCGGTTGGCCTGTAAGAACCGCCACCTCACACCCGCTACGTTGCAATGACTCCACCACTTCATTGATGCGAAAGGATTCTGGCCAGAAATATTGGCTTAATACAAGCACCTTCATTTCTTAGAGGCCTGAATGAGTGAAGCCCAAAATGTGCTTGCTGAGTTTAGCGATGGAAGTTCCTCATGAACCCCAAGATACCGTTTGACTGCCCTTGAAATGGATACAGCGGATAATGGATCAAATGTTTGCGCCGGGACACAGACATCTCGCACATAGTCTAGTTCACTCGCGATAATGGGCAATCCCGAATGCATCGCTTCGATCAGTGGTAGTCCGAACGACTCTGAAGTAGACGGAAAGATCAAGGCACCTGCACGCGGATAGAGCAACATTAGCTGGTCCCGAGACCATTGTCCCAAATCAACAATTTTCAAGTCACTAGTGGAAACAGCCGATTCAAGTTCCATGCGAAGTACGTCATCTCGCGGGCCTAGCGTTAGCGCTAGCGACGGCCGAAAACCCTCTTGCGCAAGAATAATCCAAGCCTCTAAAAGTTTTCTGTGATTCTTGTGAGCCTCTCCATCTGCTACATAGATGAAATCCCAGTCCACAGTAGAACGACCTGCAGTAGTCAGCTCAAACTTATCATCTATAAATGGAAACACCTGTACATCCGGTAGTGAGCCAAAAAAACCACTTCCCTTGTACCACTTACGAATCTCGCGTTGCATTGTGGGTGTTTGTACTATGTATCTAGACACCCTTGACCGAAGCAAGAAACTCACTGCACGTTCATAAAATAAACGAACCCTGGTTCTCAAAGAAAACTCAGAAAGCAGATTGAGGCCTAAAAGATTCCGATTCTGCTGAAAAACTACAATATTTCCTCTGTTTGGCAGTAAGGGGGGCAGTCCATGAAAGCAAAGGATGACATCATCGGGTTTGATCGGTATCTGCCACAGGTCCCACTCTGCCCTGAGTCGTGACATTACGTTAGCTTTGACCCAGAACAAATCGCATCCTTTTGGGATAGACAGATTGCCTTGAGCACGCGCATCTAAAAAAGTTATCAAGGCGCCCGCCTCTCTTGGCCAAGCCGTCAGCAACGCACGCAAAAGAACAAGACCGCCCCCGGTATGAACATTTGGAGCGTATAGGACGAATCTTGTGGTCACTTGATGGAGCAATTGTAGATATCTTTCTTCCAGACCCCTTGAGGAACAACTACGCGAACCACCTGACGAAGCCTATTATCAACCCAAGCCAAGGTGCGTCGAACTTTTTGCTCAAGCCTTGCGCTAAAGGACGTGACGTTGAAATAGTCTCGACCGATACGAGAAACAGCAGCAAAATAGTAGTTAGAAATACAGTATCGCAGGAGTTCAACACTGATTTTGCTCACAGAGTACCATGATCAGAGATTGGTTTCCATGATTGCAAGCTTGCTGTCGATAGTTACATGGCGGCGAACCGACCTGTCCCAAAGTTTTAGGTTGCCACCGTTTTCGCGCTTCCAGTCAGGCGAAATATACAATAAAAGGTTCGAGGTTCGATGGTGAATTCTGTCGCTGTCATGTGAGTTATTAATGTGCGGTCTAAGAAAGTGGTCTAGACCCATGACACACAAGCCACCAGCGTATAAATGTTTGTCTCGTATCTGGTCTTTATGCCGGTGATTCTCTCCATGACAGTAACTACACCTGAGTCTTGAATCGCAACTTAATACATGCATCAGCGGATTAAATTTTTTAAAGCTTTTGGAGGTGTATTTTGCTCTATAAAGCTCTTCATCAAACACATTGAACGCACATTAGGAAATGCGTCATAGATTGATTACGCAGTTGCCTCTGGCAACAAATTGTCAACAAAGCAGTGCCTGACTCCAATATCACTCACTGATTCAAGGAACTGCCGATGCAAAGTTCTTTCCGCTACGTTTAATTGGGTAATAATCAAATTAACCAGTTGATCTCTATTGGAAAACGCGTCAGAAGTAAGGATAGATATATTTTCTTGCATATTGGTGGTGGAAAAAGGCCAGTTATGGAACTTCACTTATGTAACCGCAGGCCGGCAGCGCGCAGACGCTTTAGCGCAAATCCAAGCATAGACATGGCATAAAAAAACCACACTCTGATACTACGTCTTTTGATAAGGCCCATGTAATACTTGCGCGCCCTCAAGTCCCGCTTCAATCCAATAAGATAATCCCCCCAACTCGTCTGCGAATTATTAAATACGTCCATAGCACACCTTGCATTGGTGTCAACATACAGAGAGACATGTTGTCTTTTCAGGTGATAGGAGTGGATAAGATCCTCACAATATGCTTTCCCTTCAAAGGGAAAGAAACCTTCACTCACTAAATTTTCCCTCTTATGTAGCACGCATCCACCTGGCAGCCACTCCACTTTTATCAACGCTCCGGTGGCCATATCTTCATCAATCCCTAGGGGCACACCTGCACAAAGAACTGTTCCCGGTCGATAACCTTTCTCGCCATTTAATAGCCAGTAATAGACGAAACTCAACCAAGAGTTATGGAAAGATCTTTTATAAACACTCTGTCCTGTTTTGGTGTCGACAAGCAATGGAGCAATAGCCGCCTTACCTTCAATTCCCTGTATCGATTCAATTAAACTTTCAATACAGTGCATCTCCGGCAGCATGTCGTCATCAAGCTGCAAAACCAGAGGGTTTGCAGCTTTTTGGAAGCCGACGGCTCTCTGTGCTACTTGCCCCCTCAAAGTCGTGATGATGATTTTGACATTTGGGGCATCTGGCTTCTTGATCAATCTACCTTCCACCTCCGGAATGCATATTAATATCTCTTCCGGAGGCGGCTTTGATGAATTCAAATACCTAACCGTATGCTGAAGGGTTGGGCCACCTAAAGTGGCAATTACAACACTATATGACATTGTTTTACGTTTACTCATGAAGAGATTTGGATATTCTCATCATGGTTTTAAGTCTTGAGCAAACTCCACGTTACCAGCAAGGCTGCCCAAAAGGCAACTGATAATAAAATCATTCTGAAACGGTTTAGCCAACTTGCCTCAGCAAGGTATGCTAAAGCGATTATAAGAAACAGTGGGGTGATGGCAAGCCGATATCGCTCGTATACAAATGGGCCCGCAAATGCGATTGCTGTTCCCAAGATAACAAATGAAATGGATAGGTCTCGGACAACCCCCCCCTGGCTGGGCAAGAAGCTCTGCATAAAGCCTAATGCAAACGGAACCAGAAGCAATGAGAAAAAATAGGTGTTAGGCAGAATAAAACTGTCTGACCGGATATTTCTGTGTATGGGTGGGAATGGAGATATTACATAACTCAAAACTCTTGGTGGAACAAGATAGATCTTGCTCAGGTTTAAATCTCCCCCTCCAACTCTGTGAATTAAGGATTCTTCCTTGGTTGTCCTGTATGTGATGTTTTCAACATCGAGGTGGCTGGTGCTGCCACTTCTCAGTTTGTCAAATACCTTGATTGCTGATTTTTGTAAAATGTTGTTTGCTACACCCTGGGGATGAATTGTCCAAAATACAACGGCCGTAGTTACCACAACGAGGATGTAGGTGAATACCCTCTTCCCGACGCCCTTTCTATCTGCAACAAGCATCAAAAGCAAACCGATAACTATTATGGGCACCACAAAGCCCGACCTCAAAAATGCGAGGCAAGTTAATGCCACCGAAAACAACAAGTAATAATATTTCGCGCCCTCCCGAACGCGAATAAATGCGTAAATCATTAATAGTATTATCAGGGTAGACAATCCATCCTTATATAGAGTGCCGCCCCAGTAGATGTTTTCCGGAGACACCAAGAAGAGACCTGAAGCCAATCCCGAAACAATGCACCCTAGCCTCTCAAAGCACAGACAATAAATTATTAAGGCAGAAAAAATGTGTGCCGTCCAGTTAGTCAGCAACATCAAATACGGGATATGCTCTTGCGCCAATCGCATGATGAATGCATATAGATACATTATTCCCGGTTCATTAACCGGTATATTGTCTAAAGGTATCTGATGAAACCCGACTTCTTTTAGTATCAACACCCATACGTCAATACCACCATCCATCATGAATACGCTACTTGATTTTATTTGTATATTGTCGAGAATTAGGCGAAGTTCAGGGCTGAAATTGTTAGGCGGGAGAACCTCATATATGCTGAGACTCTGATCATTCATTGATGCCATAACCCTGTACCCAGCAGCATAATCTACAAATACATTTGTCATTGCAAATAACACAATGGTAATTAATCCAAGTCCAATTATTCCTTCTTTAAAAATTTTTTCTGCAGGAACCACATTCCAAATAATGTAGGTCATTACTACATACACAAGGAGTAAATAGACAAACACCGCAAGTTGCGCCTCACCCCCGCCAGTAGCGCCGATCCCCGCGATTGCAATCCAGAATGATGAAAGAGTCACACCAAGGGCGAAGGCTCCAAATATCAGCTTTCGATGCCCTGTCATTTCCTGCCCTCACCAAGCAGTAACTCATCTCTCAAACCAAGTTTTTCCTGTTGCGCCAGCCTGGCTAAATGATGGCCTAGTCCGCCTAACTTTCTGCCAAGAATTTGACATGTCTTGGCATTTGATAAACTCATGTCCAATGGGCGATGCACCAAATCTTTTCGTTCTAGGATTGAGACTGGAATTAACAATTTTTTATCCAGATTGAACTGCGTTGCAATTCGAAGCCCAAACTCATATTTTGAGACTCTTTCATCGCCTACGACGTGAAAAAGGCCGCCAGCCCCTATCCGCAGTAACTCGTGTACAGCAATAACGAGTGTTTCTGCAAGAATTGGTGTGAAATGAACATCCTGAAATAGCTTGACCTCTTGCTGAGCCCGGAGAGACTCCAGTATGTAGTCGCTGAAGGATCGCCTGTAATGAGGCCCCCACCCATAAAAATTCGTTCTGACGATTAGTGCCTTGGGCCATGCGATGGAAACAAGATGCTCTGCAAATGCTTTAGTGGAGGCATACATATTTTGGGGGGATATCGGGTCATCTTCACGCCGCATTGCATGGTTGCCGGAAAAAAGATGGTCCGTTGAGATGTGTACCAATGCTATATTTGATTGTTCGCAAGCACCCGCAATGTTTACTGCAAGGTCAACGTTCATCCCTTTGGCATCTTCGCTAGACTTTTCGCATAGCTCTACGCTTGTCAGCCCTGCGGCATGGATCACTATGTCCGGCGCAAGCATCTGGATGCATCTTTGCGTACTGTTTGAAGAACTCATGTCTAGAAAGCAGGTATTTACGCCGCGGATTTTTACATCTCGCTGATGCAATCCCAGCCAAACATCAAATTCTTCGCGCGCAGTGATAGCCCAATTAACGCCAAGCAAGCCTGAGCCACCTGTAATGAGTATTCTTTTTTTCAATTGATTGGTAGGTGCTTGAGTGCCGCAGCATGGAACACATAGTCCGCGCCTTGCAAAGTTATATTCATATGTTGATATGATCGACATCACGTAGACAAAAATTCACTTTGTCGTTTCTCAGTGCTATGGCGATGTCTCCGTCTTATTTAACGCAGACAGAATAACTTCCGGCTCCGTTCGCGTATAGAATTCTTCGCAATATCGAATAGCAACTTGTCGATTGTGTACAGCTACATTCGATGTTGTTGTTTTCTTGTCAAATATTGCAGATTGAAATTCAAGAGGGCTTGTAACCGAAACGTGGCCAGCGTCTAGCCCACACAAGGGATCAATAGACATTTCATCTGTACCTGATAAGTAAATCGGCTCCAGCCCTGCATAAACTGCTTGGATTATAGCTGTACTTCCACGGTAAAGCGCATAGCTTGCATACTTGAAGTCGTCCTCAAGTGGAAGGTTAGAAAACTCCACGTTAGCCGGCAATGTTCGCATACGGGAACTAGTCCGCACAAGGCGAGCTTGACTAACCAAAGGATGCAGCCTCCATACAAAGCGCATATCTGGCATCAGAACCGCACAGCTCAAAGAGAATTCAAAAAGAACAAGGCACTCGCTGATGATGCCCTCGGGCAGCACCAAACAGGTATTGCCCAAGTCAACAGAGTGACGGATGCCATGAACAGACTCAGACTTCGGGAAATACGTCGCCGGTGAGCGGACAACTGCACGATTCGATCCCAGAATTCGAACGGGAATATTTTGCAGTCTTCTTGAATTTTCAATCTGTACCTTTGAAATACTCCCGGCAGTCAAAATAAGATCCGGATCAAACGATGCACCAAGCTTGCGTAACGCACTGTGCTGCATTCTGAACAAGGCAGCATGCTGGTACCCTGCACAGTGCACGTTGGGAAGTGCATCGCGAGCTGCAGCGAAGGCTAGTCGCTCCCATGCGTGACCTTCATAGGTCACGATCATCATTTTTGGCTTGATTACAGCAACCAGACGACCAATCTGTACCGACATCCGAAGTGATGTCCTTGCAGCACCGGACATCGCCATAAGCGAGGCACGAGCCAGCACCCTCCCTCGAAATAAATGCAACTCTTTCCGAGAGGTGTTCGCCAGCCGCGTTGCTTCTTTTCTCAGTCTTTGATAAAGAGATAACTCACCTTGAAAATCAAGGCTGTTGGCCAATAAAACACGCACGCTGGCATTTCCATCCCACCTAAGTACACGTGCGACATCCTTACTGCCAGTGTGATCAATCAGGGCTACCACCACGGTACGGCCTTCCGCCCGGAGTAACTCTGGCAAGTCTCCAAAATAGAAATCGGCTGCTTTGCCTGCGTCCGCATCATTGAGCAAATGCGATACCAGCAGAACATCTACAGGGCTCGAAAGCGGGCCAGACGCCCGCCATGGCTGACCATCAGACCGCAGTGCCCTCCAGCACTGACGCAGCCACCCTGCCAAATTTATGGCCTTTAATGCAATATCCTGGACCAAATCAGCCCATGCGGTTGAACTTGCGAATAACTCCTGATACTCCTTGAGAAAAGTCGGGTGCTCTCGAATCACGTGCAACCAAGGTATTGCCATGGTCTCCCGATTGGCTTCTGGTGATAACAATACGCTGTCACACGCCTCGCAAACCTGCAGATATTGTTCTGCGTTCAGTGCCGCCAACTCAGGATGATCCGCTTAATGATATTGACGCGCCAGAAATTTTTTCCAGTAGCGATTTTTGCTCAGGGTTCTTTCGAATGTACTCCAGCACCACATTGGCTTCATGCGGCTCGTTGACGGATGGCAGGCTTGGGGCAACCGAAACAGATTGAAGCATGAAGTCATTCTCAAGAATTCGCATTTGTTCAATAAATTCTGCAGACTCTATTGGCGCGCTAGGCAGAGTTGCGAGCTTAAGCAAAAAATCTATTCTGTAAGCAACTATTCCAAGAATTTTTCGGATGAATTGCTGTTGCAATTGCAGTGAACTGTAGCCTGGCGTGCGTCGAAAGCAATGCATGATGCGCCCGGACTGGGAAACCGCGCACTTCACAAAAGAATGGCGATCTAGTTCATCGTCGTTTTCTATCGGCCCTGTGGCATTCCAGGCATCGCCACCGGGATTGGCACACATTGCATCAGCCATTGCGTCCACATGACGTGGCAAGAGTAGTGGTTCATCGCCCTGGAGCAGGATCACGTGTGTGCAATCGATATTTTTGGCAGCCTCGGCAACGCGTGTCGTTCCGTTCTTGTGGGTGTTGGCGGTCATGATCACCGTTCCGCCAAAACCCCTGATCACTCTGGCAATATCCTCATCGCAAGTCGCGACGATCACGTCAGAGATCGCCCGTGAGAGTAATGCCCGCCTTCGGACATGTTCGATCATGGGTAGCCCATGGAAGGGGAACAATATCTTTCCCGGAAACCGGACAGAGGCCATATGGGCCGGAATCATCGCAACAATTTTCATGGATCGCAAACGCCTTATTGCGGAAACACGCCGCAATCGACATTAATGTTTTGGGCCGTTACCGCAGACGCGGCATCGGATGCAAGGAACAGGCACATGGCTGCAACTTCAGGACCGGTGGGCAAACGTTTGAGTGCCGCATTCTCCAGGGCAAATTTGCCAATGAAGCCCGCCCCGTCCCCTTTTGCAGGACCATGTGGACTCTTCAATGCTTCCAGCAGGCCATCGGTGGGAATAAGAACGGGGCAAACACCGTTTACACGAATACCGCGCGGACCCACCTCTTTAGCCAACGATTGGGTGAGCCCGTTCATTGCAAACTTAGTCGCTACATATGCAGAGTTGTTGGCGCTACCGCGCTTGCTGGCAATGCTGGAAATATTGACGATGCTTCCACCTTCTCCCATGGCCTCCACGGCTGCCTTACAACCCCAGAAAGCACCTTTGAGGTTTGTAGCGATGATGTCTTCAAGAAAAGCATCGTCAATCTCTGATATGGGCCGCCATTCAGAATATCCCGCGTTGTTCACAAAGACATCAAGCCGCCCCGTCGCATCCACAGCCGCTTTGACCAGCTTCACATGGGCGGCCTGGTCTCGCACATCGGTAGGCACAAAAACCACCTTGTCTTCAAAGCGACTGGCAAGGCCATTTTCCTGACGGGCACCTACAAACACAGCATATCCAGCATCCACAAACGCTGTAGTGATACTTAGCCCTATACCGCGATTGCCGCCGGTGATAACAACTGTTTTTTTGCTCATGGTTCTGTATGTCTAGATCGTCATGCAGGAAAAACCACCGTCAACAGCAATCTCGGCACCCGTAACAAAGCTGGCCGCATCGGAAGCGAGCCACAAAGTGGCACCCAGCAGTTCGGTCGGTTGGCCAAAGCGCGCCATGGGGGTGTGACCCAATATCGCTGCCTCGCGCTGCTGTGTGATGAAATTCTTTCGGTTCCACTCGGTTGGCAAAAACCCTGGACGCAATGCATTCACACGCACTCCTTTGGCGCCCCACTCGCGGCCAAGATTCTGGGTCAGGTTCAGAATGCCTGCCTTAGCAACAGAATAAGTAAAGGCTTTGGAAAGTGGAGGGCCAGCGGAAGCGGAAGAAATATTGATGATAGACCCCTTGCCCACCTTGACCATGTAACCACCGAAGACCTGACACCCCAAAAACGTACCAGTGAGTTGGGAGTCAAGTATGGAATACCATTCTTCCAGAGAAAGATCCAAAAAAGGCGTTGGTCCATTGGTGCCAGCGCCATTAACCAGAACATCCAGTTGGCCAAAACGCGCCAGAATGGCGTCAAGTGTAGCAAGGTGTTGTTCCTTCTTTGCCACATCAATGGCCAAGGCCATTACCCTGTCGAAGCCTTCAGCTTTGAGCTCTGCTTCAACAGCTTGGGCCTTTTCCAGTCGAAGGTCCAGCACTGCAACTGCGCAACCTGCTCGCGCAAATCCACGCGCCATCTCGCTGCACAGATAACCTCCTGCGCCAGTGACTGCAGCAACGCGCCCATCAAGATTAAAGAGTTCGTTGAGATAGGTATTCATAATTACTAATGTGTTAACGCATCGATTTCATCATGTCCTGCATTTGTGCAGCCCATTTCCAAAGCACAAAGAGGTCAGAGCCCAGAATCGCGAAGTTGTAACCCAAGTCGAATACAAACTTGACCGTCGCAGGGTTGGCATCTGCCACTTGCGTACCGCAGCTCTTGCCGTGGCGCTCACAGGCCTGAATCACCTTACGGGAAGCTTCCACTACTAGGGGATGAGTCGTCTGACCAGGAACGCCCAGAGAACCAGCAATATCAAGAGGACCAATCATCACGCCGTCGACCTCGTCGAAAGCAAGCAACTCCTCGATGTTTTCCACACCCTTGATGGACTCTACCTGCAACATGAAAGTAGATGTCTTGTTCCAATTTTGAATGTATTCATCAAAATCAAAGCCATACGCCTGTGCCCGGTTAACACCGTAGGTACGCTGCCCGATGGGCGGATACTTCACATCCCGAATCAAGGCCTCGACATGTTCCGCCGTTTCAACCATCTGAACCAGCAGCCCGTCTGCCCCGGATTCCAGCAAGGGCTTGAGGTAATCGTTGGAATGCGAAACAGGACGGGGCAGACAAGGCACACCCTCACTTTGACTCGCCGCGATGATGCGCTGGCCTTGCTCCAGGGAGATGGTGGAGTGTTCCATGTCGATAAACATCAAATCAAATCCAGCGCGTGCGATCGTTTCTGTGATCGATGGGTGAGCATATGAAATCCATCCGGCAAACATGCGCTCACGACTGCGCATCTTGCTTTTTAGCTCAGCACGCTTTTGAAAAATTGTATTCATACTTCAATTCCTGATTATTTAAGATTATCAATACATCTTCATCAAAAAACCATTTGATTGAACGAAAGCGCGATGTTATTTATAACAAAGAAGATTTGTAGATTGGCTTGCCAGGGACGAACTGCGGATTCGGCATCGGGAAATACCTTGTCTGTAAAGTATAGCGCACGCGCGGCGATGTGTTCACGCCAGCGGTGTGGGCAATATTCATCGAAAAAAAGATTGCATCGCCACGATTAGCAGTAACCTGTACATGCTCAAACTCGGCTAGATAGTCTTCGGGCAATTCGTACGACAAAGACGCACCCACCCCCTTGGTCTTGGCGACTCGCTCTACCCGCTGAAGATGACTTCCCGGGCAAACAA